>Ga0209121_10000466_pt1 | contig 42661 bp, 44 predicted proteins | sample Cruoilmetagenom3_FD_187292 | JGI IMG/M metagenome (GOLD analysis project Ga0209121, IMG submission 187292) | Oil polluted marine microbial communities from Coal Oil Point, Santa Barbara, California, USA - Sample 3 (SPAdes) (version 2) | ecosystem: Environmental > Aquatic > Marine > Oil seeps ... | reverse complement strand
TTGCTCTATGGTAAAGACAAGGTCGCTTGGCTAGAAGAATTAACCGCTGGTCAGGCAGTTCAACATGGGCAAGTAATCGGAAATATTAACACCTAAGGGGTAATGAAAACCGGAACACGGGCAAGCTACCTTTGGCTTCTTCTTTTTCTTAGTGTGTTCGTTTGGTCCGGAGTAGCCCCTAAAGATAATTTCACTTGGTTTCTAGAAGTATTACCTGCCATTATTGCCCTGTGTGCCATCGTCTTAACGCGAAAGGAGTTCCCTCTTACCCCGCTAAGCTATCTATTAATTCTAATTCACTCAATTATTTTGATGGTTGGCGGACATTACACTTATGCCGAGGTACCTTTATTTGATGACTTGGCAGAGCTGATGGGCTCTAGCAGAAACAACTACGATAAACTCGGTCACTTCGCTCAGGGCTTTATTCCTGCCATTATTGCGAGGGAGATCATCATTCGTCAGGCTGTTATTTTATCTAAACGTTGGATGAATTTCTTCATTATCTGCTTCTGCTTAGGTTTTAGTGCCTTTTATGAATTGATTGAATGGTGGGTCGCACTCGCCTCTGGGGAAGACGCGCATGCCTTTTTAGGTACCCAAGGAGATATTTGGGACACCCAGTCTGATATGATGTTAGCGCTGATTGGCTCGATCGCAGCCATTGTTAGCTTATCGCGCTGGCATGATCATCAATTAAGCTCTATCGATAGGAAACGTTAGCACAGCATCAATTGATGTTACGCCTGTCATCAACATCAATAAGCGATCCAATCCCATTGCAACACCAGAGCAGTCAGGCAAACCATGAGATAAGGCTGCCAATAAATGCTTATCCATTGGCACATCGCCCAAGCCCGCTTCTCGTCGTTCTAACAGTTCCTGCTGAAAACGTTGTTTTTGCTCAAGGGCATCCGTTAGCTCTTCATAGCCATTCGCCAGCTCTAGATTATTAAAATACACCTCAAAACGCTGTGCCGTAACTGGAACGCCATCATCTAATTTTGCAAGCATCGCCATGCAGGCTGGGTAATTCGTTACAAAATACACCACGCCTTTTTTTAGCTTAGGCTGAACGTATTGGCTAAACACATAATCCAAACCATTTGCCAAATGGCTACCACAAATATCAATGGCTTCAGGATTTCCTTGCTCGGCCGCATAATTCATTAATTCACTTAACGTCACCTGATGAGGGTTCATACCCGTCAATTGTTGAAAAATTTGCTGATAAGTGGCCGTTGTAAAGCTAATATTTCGCCCAAAACAAAGCATTAATAGCTCAATCATTTCGCTGATAAGGTCGTCCAATTTAAACCCGACTCGGTACCATTCTAATAACGTAAACTCAGGGTTATGAAATCGCCCCTGTTCAGATTGACGAAAGGATTTTGCAATTTGGTAAATTGAGCCTGAGCCCGATGCGAGTAGCCGCTTCATCGCAAACTCTGGTGAGGTTTGTAGATACAGCTTCTTTGTTTTTGTTAAATCGGTACTAAAGCTATCTAAATTCTGGTCACAACTTGCGGCTGCTGATAACACCGGCGTATCAACTTCTAGTACGTTTTTTTGCATAAAAAACGACCTGATCGACTGATAAAGCTCGGCTCGTTGATGTAATAAAGCCGCCGAACAAGTCGGCGGCCATTGTGTACTGTTAGAGTCTGTCAATTAACAACTAATTTTTTACTCGTGCAGAGTATTCGCCGGTACGGGTATCCACTTTGATCACTTCACCAATTTGAACAAATAAAGGAATACGTACCACCGCCCCTGTTTCAAGTGTAGCCGGTTTACCACCGCCACCCGAGGTATCGCCTTTTAAACCTGGGTCGGTATCGGTCACCTCAAGTTCCACAAAGTTAGGTGCGGTCACCAACAAAGGTGTGCCATTCCACAGTGTAACCGTGCATTTATCTTGGTCTTTAATCCACTTAGCCGCATCACCAACTGCAGTCGCATCGCCTGACACTTGCTCATACGTTTCATCATCCATGAAATACCAAAAGTCACCATCGTTATATAAGTAAGACATTTCTGTCTCCATAACATCTGCTGCTTCAACTGACTCACCTGATTTAAACGTACGCTCAATCACTCGGCCTGTTTTTAGGTTACGAATTTTAACTCGACTAAATGCGGGGCCTTTACCAGGTCTTACAAATTCATTTTCCATAATTGAACAGGGAGCATCATCCAACATGATTTTCAAACCACCTTTGAATTCGCTTGTGCTATACGTTGCCATATAAATTCTCGTTAATAGTTAATCTTCAATTAATCACCATTATAATGGCTAACATGACAAACATTGAAAAAACTTCTTTAATTCCCAATTGGCAACAAGAACTGAAATCTGCCTTTACTAACATTGATGAGTTATTAAGTTTTTTAAACTTAAACGTTGAGGATTTGAGCCTGTACAACAATGCAGCAAAAAAATTTCCTTTACTCGTCACACGTAGTTACGCAGAACGCATTGTTAAATCAGACTGGAACGACCCCCTGCTTCGCCAAGTGCTCCCACACCCTGACGAATTAGCTGCCCACCCTAATTATTTAAGCGACCCTGTTGGAGACTCATCAGCGAGTATTTCACCCGGCTTATTACATAAGTACTATGGCCGTATTTTAATCATTAGCACTGGCGCGTGCGCCATACATTGCCGCTATTGTTTTCGTCGAGAGTTCCCCTACTCTGACAACAGTGCGCATCGCTCACAACTCGAATCCATTAAGCAATATTTATCCAGCCACACTGAGGTAACGGAGGTTATTCTTAGTGGTGGCGATCCTTTAACACTTAGTGACTTGAAACTTCAACAATTACTCGAGCAACTGGCGGAGCAACCTCAGGTCGAACGTATTCGCATTCACACCCGCCTGCCTATCGTATTACCCAGTCGCATAACAAACGTGCTCCTAAAAAACCTATCTTCTACAACCAAGAAAATAATCATGGTCATTCATAGTAACCACCCCAATGAACTAAATAATGAGGTTTCCGAGGTCCTCCAATCAATCAAAGACATAGGTGTAACTCTACTCAACCAAACAGTCTTGTTACGTGGCGTCAATGATGATGCAAACACCTTAGTTAAATTAAGTCACCGCTTATTCAATTGCTCCACGATGCCATATTACCTACACCTACTTGATAAAGTAACTGGGGCGATGCACTTTGACTCTACTCAAGCACATAGTGGTAATATATACCAACAACTACAAGAAAGGCTCCCCGGCTACCTCGTACCTAAGTTGGTTCGAGAAGAGGCAGGCAAAAAACATAAAACCATCATGGCTAAAAGCTTCTAGAAATATTAACTTTTTTCAAATAAGGCGCATAACTAAAAAGTCATTTCACATTAGAAGCGACTCATCAATATTAACTTGAGAACAACATGGATACGCACATAAAATTCACGGATAGAATTCAATCGACAATCATTAAATCTCACCTAGATTTACCTTTTGAACCTAACATAAGCGCTTGCCAAGAATGGGGCGATTCACTGCCTATTCTAAACACAACGCTAATGGCCGAGGTAATGTCCATCGCCACACAAGCACTCTTATCGGCAGACATCAATCCATTAGATAAATTTAAAATCGCTGAGGTCATTAAGCCCTACATCATAAAACTACTGTCAGCTTGCTCGGAAGAAGTAGAAAGAGAGAGCCTGCCTTTAAGCAAAAGAACGTCTAGTACTGCTAAGCAAACGCTCAACGCCTTAACAAACTTTCATTTAATTTATGCAGACATTGCTTGCTCAAAGGGCTTTATGGGCACGCCTTCCTCCAGCAACAGCGAACAGCCAGCCGTTTTTTCTAAGCAACAAAGAGGGCTTATTCTTCATCGCGCCATGGAGTTACTAGGTATTACTCAGTTATTTCAATCGCTTATTTATATGCAAGCTGACCTTATTTTTTGGTCTAGAGCCAATGCTTTATTTGAATTTGCAGAAAGCCTTTCTATTCAAAAACATAGCTACCTCACAATTGATGAAAGTAAATCGACCACGATTGAAAATATATTTAAGGAAATTCATTACTTCCATATAGCTGCTTCAAACCGCTTTAGACAGAGCGATATAAAAACTATTCATCAAATTCTAGCGTTACAATCTGATAATATTTTAATGACCTCTACTCACAATGATGCTTCGACTTTTTGTGTTGATTTATCATCATCGTCACCGGCAACGCCTGCCCCCGACTTACCAGCCGATGACAAGCAATACCGGTTTTTAAACAACGAACACCTCATTCAATTCATGCAAAGTGGTGAGGTTATTGCACCAGAAAGGCAGGGTGTTATTTCTTTAGCATCTAAAAAACCCATTCTATCAAAAAGCACTATTCAGCAATTACTACCCTGCTGGCGCGGCATATTGAGCCGTAAAGAAACAAGGCATGAGCAAACTGAAGAAGTAACCGTCTACCCAGGGTTTGACAGTATCATCAGAGGGCTACTCGTAAAGCAAAACCCTCATTACTTTGATAAAAAAACGCCAACGCAAAAAAGTAAACCTCACGATCCAAGTCTAGAGAACTTACACTTGGTTCCTATAGACGACCACCAAAGAAGTCAACATTTGCTGAGCGATGCGGACACCAATAAGGTACTCAAGGCATCTGCTGAAAACGCTCTATCTTCCAATAGCATTTGGAGAAAAAAACGACCCATAAAACTAGGTGAAAAAGGTAAATCCATGGATGCAGAAACAAACGATGCAAGCCTACAAGGGCTGAGATTTACTGTTTCGGCTGATAATAAAGCTCTTTTAAAAGCTAATGACCTCATTGGAATTCAAAGCAAAAACGAAACTGTTCAATTAGCTATTATTAGACGCATCAACACCTTGGTGGAGGGGGATATTTCTGTCGGCGCAGAAATGATGTCACCTAGCCTCAGGATTGCCAACATTAAGTTCCATGATAAAGAGACTCCACCCAAACCCGTCCTTTTTCTCCAAGGTATTCCAGCTGTTAATCAGCCCGATGCCATTATCAGTCCATTTTTAATTGATAATGCGCATGCAGATATCATATTAAAAAAAACGGATACTATAAGTACTTACGTCATCGATAAAACTCTCGACACAAATCAAGTTTTTACGCATTACACGGTTTTAAAAGAAGCCAATGTAGATTAAGGTAGTAGCATCATAATATTTGGCTGATTAATGACTAAACGGACTGTACTCACTCTTAATTTTTCGACAGAAGAAATTGAGACTTTAGACCTTACATTAAATGACATTGGTATAGAGGCTACCTTAACGCCAATCTCTATAGATCTTTTAGACTCAGTCAAAAAAAACATCACAGACGTAAATATAGTCATTGTAAAGCTTCATAACAGTGACCTTAAAAATACAGAGCTGTTAGAAAAAGTGAAACAAAACTTTTTTTCGTTGCCTATTATTTTGGTTTCTAATAATGAACTAGAAGTACAAGAAAGTCATCGCTACGATGCTGACAATATCATTGATGTCCGCCCCTTTAAGCCGTGTCATCTACTGGCAAAATCTATTGCCCGTGAAATAAGGTCTCAACATAATGAGTATCAACTACATCAAGTTAGATCACAATTTAAAAATGAAACCTATCGCTTTGATGCGTTTTTAAAACATACTGAGGATGGTGTAGCACTAATTCATGATGGGCAATACTGGGCAAGCAATTCTGCCTACAAGCGAATTTTTAATATCCCTGCCGATGAGAACATCATCAATTCGCCCGTGCGAGAGTTTAGCAGCCCAACATCTTGGCCTATCGGGGGTAACTTATCTAAACAGAACTTAAATACATCTTTGGAGTCTTTACCCGACGAAACCATCTTATCCGTTCTTATTCAAACCCGTGATGATAATTCGTTTATTACGACGATTTATAAAACACATTGTTTTGTTAACGATAAACTATGTACTCAAATTTTAATTCATAATCCCGATGCATGGAGTAATGTAGATAAAGGATTTACCGATTTACGTTCTTTTGATCATGAAACCGGCTTATACAACAAACGGTTCTCGATCGAATATATCAATAAAGAAATTGACAGTGAACAACCACATGGCTCACTGGCTCTGATCCTTATTGATGACTTCCGCAACATTCGAGAGCAGTATGGGCTTAACTATACTGACGACATTGTTCGCTCAATCGCTAATGTTATCAACCAATCTTGTTCCAATAATGATATTTTGGCTCGTTATGGTGATGCTGTATTTACCTTATTCTCTTCTGATTTAAGCCGCTCAGACTTTTTATTGAACTGCCAGCAAGTGTTAACTGATATCAATAACTCTTTATTCGGTGACGATAGCCAATACGTTAAACTAACTCTCAGTATTGGGGTGAGTTTTATTGACCCTCGAATCACAACTTCCAAGCAACTTATTTCCCAAGCCGATAAAGCCTGTGACAAGGCCCGTGCAGCGGGTGGCAATCAAATCCACGTATTTGACTCTGTCACAACACCATTAACGATCCTTTTTGACGAGGAGAATAATGCGCGTTTAATAAAAGATTCAATCGAACAAAATAGGCTTCACCCTATGTACCAACCTATCGTGGAGCTTTCTCAAAAATCTACAGAGAACTATGCCGTTCTACTGCGCATTCTCGATGAGAATAATGCACATATAGCCCCTGATCACTTTATTCTTACCGCTGAAAAAACGGGCTATATTAGCCAATTAGATGAGTGGGTGCTTAAAAATACGATACAGCAAATTAGGGATGCTTCACAACAAGGGTTAAAAAGAAAATTTTTTATTTCCATATCTAGTACCAGTTACCGTCATGACTCATTTGTGGAAACACTGATAAGTGAACTTAGGCTCTACAATATTGATTCTAGCTTATTGGTCTTCCAAATTAGCTTTTCTGATGTAAAAACTGAGCCCACTATTTTAAAAAAATTCACCGGTGTGGTTAAAAAAGAAACTAACTGTCAAATTGCTTTTGACCAAATTGGATTTAGCCAAATCACCGATACAGTGCTGAAGAAATACCACGTTGATTACTTAAAAATTGACGGTACTTTTAGCCAAAACTTACTCAACAATAAAGAATCTCAAGACATCATTAAAAATATCATCGAAATAACGCGCAGAAACGATGTTAAAACAATTGCTAAATCTGTTGAAAACGCAAATACTCTCGCGCTTTTATGGAATATTGGAATTGATGCTGTTCAAGGTTATTTCTTACAAGAACCATCCGATACGATGCGCTTTGATTTTGACCTTAACCATTAACTTTCATTAGCGATGCCATGTGGCACATGACCAGTGGCTACATGCTCTTGGGCTGACTCGCAGTGTACCGCTTGGTCATCAAAGAAAATATCCGCCCCAAATGATTTAAGAAATGCCCCTTTGGGCAAACCACCTAAAAAAAGTGCTTCATCGATTCGAATACCCCAAGAACGAAGTGTACGGACAACTCGTTCATGCGCGGGTGCCGAACGAGCCGTCACTAAAGCCGTTCGAACTGGAGAAACATCTTCAGCAAACTGGCTTTGTAGATTATGGAGTGCGGAGAGAAATGATTTAAAAGGGCCACCTACCATTGGTTCTTTTGCAGATAATTGCTCATTTTCTGTAAACGCATCCAAGCCTTTTTCCTTGTATATGCGCTCAGACTCATCAGAAAAAATGACCGCATCACCATCAAAAGCAATACGTAACTGGGCATTATCCGCTGTGCTACCCTTACCTGATAAAATGGTCGCCGCAGCGTGTCCTGCATCTAAGGCTTTACGTACGTCTTCAGGGGCTGTGGAAAGAAATAAATCCACCTCAAAAGCGGAGATATAGCCAAAAGGCGTTTCACCACTAGTAAACGCCGCTCGTTTAATATCTAAGTCATGCTCACTAATTGAATTAAACACTCTCAGTCCCGTGTCAGCGCTATTTCTCGATAACAAGACCACTTCTACTAACGATTCAGGTAATCGCTCATTTAACCCTAAAAGCTTCTTTACCAATGGATAGGCAACGCCCGGATTAAGCGGCTCATCTTCTCTAGCGATTTGATAGGCGCAATAAGCTTCTTTACCTTCTGTTTCAAACACCTTATTCGACTCAACAAGGTCAAATAAGGCCATTGAGGATATACCCAGTGTTAATTTTTTAACGGCTAACGTTTGCATGAATAGTTATCCTAAAGTTTCACTTTGTTATCTTAATTAAAAAGGCATCTGTATTGGAGTATTTTATACATCAAATAGAACTGATGCTGTCGCCCGATGCCTGAATATCTTCAAAGTTATTTTTCTCAACCCACCTCCAAGCGATATAAAGTGCTAACAAACTTAACAAGGACGCGATTGTAAAGACCCACTCAGAGCCAAACCCATCCCATAAAAAACCCGCAATCAAGCCACCAACAATCCCGCCTGCACCATAGCCGACACTGCCATACAGTGCTTGTCCTTTATCTTGAGTTGCGCCTTTAAAGTACTGGTGAGTTAACTGGATACAAACGACATGAAATGCACCAAATGATGCGGCGTGCAGCACTTGGGCGAATATCAACGCACCAATACTCTCACTAAGCCACGCGATGATTAACCAGCGAATACCCGTTAAAAGAATACTCATCAGCAGCACCCAGCGTAAGGAAACATGGTGAAGCAACTTTTTAATAACAATAAACAGAGCTATTTCAGCGATCACACCTAAGGACCATAGTTGGCCTATTTCGCCTTCGCTGTAGTTTAAGTTACTTAATAATATTGAAAAGAAAGCGTAGTAAGCACCATGCGAAGCTTGTATTAAAAAGACCACCATAAAAAAGGCAGCGACTTTTCGTTGTTTCAAAATTGAACAAATCGCTGGACCCGCTTTTTTAGGCTTTCGTCGTCCTTTTTCGCTTAACAGTAAGCTGGATAGAAATATCATTATTAGGCACAAACTAACCACCAAAGGCCAATCACTTAAACTCGCCAGGTTCAGAACATACCCTGTACTTGCAACAGTCACAACAAACCCTACCGAACCCCACAACCGTATTCCACTATAGAGACTAGTTTCTCGTCCAAGCTTGGTTAAGGTAATTGATTCAAACTGTGGCAACATGGCATTCAAAAAGAAACTGAACACAAAAGTCACCAGCAAGATACCTGTAAAGCTCTGTTCGAATAATAAACAACTATACGCAACAGCTGCTATCAGTGATGCGAGTTGAACAAGACGCATTCGATCAGCAAACCCTGCTGACAGCCAGGCCAAAATACTGGGAGAAATCAGTTTTGTGCCCTGTATCACGGCAAAAACCAAACCAACTTGCGCAGCCATATAGCCAAGAGACGTGAGGTATAGGCCTAAATACGGCATAAATGCACCCAACGATGCAAAATAAAAGAAATAAAACCCAGACAAGCGCCAATATGGCAGTTTTTGTTCTACTTGCAATTTAAACCTGTCGAGCCATCGTAACAGCGCTTATAACGATTCCTCACCCGATGGGATGATTGGCATCGTTGACCTAACATCAATATTTTGCCCCCTATGTCTAATGATATGATCCATCAAGGTAATCGCCATCATTGCCTCTGCTATAGGCGTCGCTCTTATACCTACACAGGGATCATGCCGCCCTTTTGTCACCACTTCAATAGGGTTGCCTTGGCTATCAACCGAGCGGCCAGGAAGGCGCAAACTTGAGGTCGGCTTTAAGGCAATACTCGCTGAAATCGTTTGCCCGGTTGAGATCCCTCCTAGAATTCCACCAGCATGATTGCTAAGAAAACCATTCGGCGTCATTTCATCACGAAACTCTGTTCCTAATGCCTCAACACACTCAAAGCCACCACCAATTTCCACACCTTTAACTGCATTAATACTCATTAAAGCATGCGCCAATTCTGCATCAAGACGGTCAAAAATAGGCTCACCTAAGCCCACTGGAACGCCCGTTGCTTTAACAGTAACGCGAGCTCCCACCGAATCACCCGATTTTCTCAAGGCATCCATATACGCCTCTAACTCATTAATTTTACTGGGGTCGGGGCTAAAGAAGGGATTTCCATAAACCTGCGCCATGTCAACCACATCAATTTTAATGGGGCCCAATTGAGCTAAATAGCCTTTAACCTCGATACCTGATTTTTCTTTTAAATATTTTTTTGCAATACCACCGGCCGCTACTCGCATGGCGGTTTCACGTGCAGATGAACGGCCGCCTCCGCGGTAATCACGAAAACCATATTTTTGTTGGTAACTATAGTCTGCATGGCCAGGCCTAAAAGTATCTTTGATATTTGAATAATCTTTCGAGCGTTGATCCGTATTTTCTATTATTAGACCAATTGATGTGCCAGTGGTTTTACCTTCAAACACCCCCGATAAAATTTTAACCTCATCCGCTTCTTTTCGTTGAGTCGTATGCCTCGATGTACCTGGTTTTCTTAAATCTAAGTCCCCTTGCAAATCGGCTTCACAAAGTTCTAACCCAGGAGGGCAACCGTCTACAATACAGCCGATAGCAGGGCCGTGGCTTTCCCCAAAGCTGGTCACCGTAAATATTTTTCCTATTGAATTTCCTGACATATTTCGTCTGCTTGTCGTTAATTAATTACGTTAGTTTAGCTTGAAATTGGCTTTTATATTCCAATAACTGTTCTTTTGTTAGCATGAAAACCCCATGCCCTCCATGGTCAAATTCTTGCCATAAAAATGGCACTTTCGGGTAACACCGTTGAAGCACCTCATCAGTATTACCAACCTCTACATAAAGAACGCCGCCATCATTTAAGTGTTCAGAAGCATTTGCCAGAATCTTATGGACCAAGTCGAGTCCCGACACGCCGCCATCTAAGCCAAGCCTGGGTTCTTTATAAAACTCTTCCGGTAATGCCGATAACTCATTATGCCCAACATAAGGTGGGTTACTCACAATTAAATCGTATGTCTTCCCAGCAAGGCCAGCAAATAAATTCGATTCAATCGCATCAACCCTTTTTTCAAGCCCATGCCGTTTAATATTCTTTTTAGCGACATTGAGGGCAGGCCTTGAAATATCCGCTAAATCAACAGTTGCATTAGGAAAATACACAGCACAAGCAATACCAATGCACCCACTGCCTGTACATAAGTCTAAAATATGCTCGACTCTGTCAATATCAACCCAAGGTGTAAACGCATCATCGATGAGTTCAGCAAAAGGTGAACGCGGAATTAAAACATCATCATTAACAAAAAAGGCTAGCCCTGCAAACCATGCCTCACCTATTAAATAAGCGGCTGGTATTTTTTCTTTCACCCTTCGCTCAAACGTAGCTAGTATTTTTTTCTTAAGCTCAGCATCAACAATTTCCTCAAACACCCGCTCATCTGTTAATGGCAAATTATTCGTTATACTAAGGACAATATAAGCCGCTTCATCTACTGCGTTTCCCGTTCCATGGCCAAAATACAATCGAGCCACCTCAAATAAACGTGCACCCTCACTCACTAATTGCTTAATTGTATTTATTTCTTGTAATTTGATTGTCATAAAGGCATAGAAAGGATTATATTTAACACAACTGGCTTGCTAATTATTTTAACTCAATTAAGAACTTACAAAACACTTTAAAAGATGTCTATTAGAAATTTAACAACCGAAGAAGTTAACTCTTTATTCCCTATTAGAAACTTCTCTGACAGTAGTAAACAGCAAATGCTAGAAAAGGCACAAACGGAAACTTTCGACCCCAATAGTATTCTATTTTCTGCCGGCAGTAATAATGATCACCAAATATACCTTTTAGAAGGCAAAGTTCGACTTACACTTCCCAACAATAAAGAAAGGATTATAGAAGGGGGGCACATGGAGGCTCGCTTCCCTATTGATAAAAACACCCCACACCAAGCGACGGCTGTTGCACTCGGTCCAATAACCATACTATCCATTAAACAATCAACCTTAGAAAACTTAATGAATGGCGTCTCCCTTGGTGACAATAGTCAGGTTGGCATCCTTGAAGAAAACGAAGATTCTCTACTATATAACCAGCTTTATTTTGAAGTCACTCAAGAAATGCAAGCTGATAAATTGGCATTACCGTCTATTCCAGAAACCGCTATAAAAGTCCGAACAGCAGTTTCAGACCCCCATGCAACATCAGCTAAAATAGCAACATTAATTCAACAAGACCCTGCCATTAGCGCCCAGCTTATTAAAGTCGCTAACAGCCCCCTTTTTAGAGGGCGTGAACGAGTTGAAGCACTACCATCGGCTATTACTAGATTGGGGATGAAAGGCATTAGCAACCTCATCACCGCCTTTACTATGAGAATGGTTTTTAATGCTAAAACAAAAGATGTTAAAGAATTAATTTCAGCACTTTGGCTACATAGCCGTTATGTGTCTGGAATATGCGCGGTTATGGCTAAAAAGCTTAAAGGTTTTGATACGGACAAAGCCATGCTAGCCGGTTTAATACACGATATTGGCACGATACCCATTCTAACTCATGCCGATAAACATCCAAATTTAATGGCCAATAAACGTGATGTACAACACACGCTTGAAAAACTAACGCCTGTCTTAGGGAAAATGGTGCTAGAAAAGTGGAATTTCACTGAAGATTTTATTGAATTAACCCTTAATGCTGAAAATTGGGGACGTAAAACAGATCAACCCGCTAATTACACCGACTTGGTCATTGTTGCCCAGTTATTCAGTTATAGGAATACGCCTTTACAAGAAAGCCACCCTGACCCTGCAAGTATTCCAGCCTATGAACGTCTTACCAAATTACTCAAAGATCCCAGTGATTCACTCGATGTGGTAGAAAACGCACAAGAAGAACTGGCCGACATAAAACAGCTGTTTAACTAAGTCGCACATTAAATTCTTTGGAAATACCCCGTAACTTTACCAACCCATTACTAGATACCGGGAAATCAACATTAACGCTTGATAAACTACAGACAGGCCAATCTACCTACGCAAAGATTGTTGAGCAATTACCTAACAAAACTGACATTATTCTTCGCATAGGCAAGCAAACTCTTCAAGCTAAAGCTGATATCCCAGTTACTGTTGGAGAAACGGTTAAAGTAACGGTAGAAAAAACAGCATCAGAGCTAATCCTTAAGGTAAAACCACCCGCCCAACAAACAAGTATTATTGACACCAACTTACGTCAGTTAATTCCAAAACAAACGTCAGTTAACGCGTTTCAACAAACTCTTAAGCAAGTTTTCACAAACATTAACCAGCTGACTTTTACTTCCCAACAAACACAGCCTCAAGACCTAGCATCGCAATCAGCAAAGCTTAAACGCTTAGCTATTAACATTCTCCATACACTACCCGATCGACAAAAGCTAACATCCAGCGAAGGCTTTAAAAGTGCCTTACAAAATTCAGGCGTATTTTTAGAAGCCAAATTACGACAAGCCCTATTAGCTAGTAGGCCGACATTAGAGACAAATACTCACGGTATAAAAAAGCCCCCTATAGGCAGCCAAAATTCATTCCTAATAAGCAAGCAATCTCCCATTGGCTTTATCCACACTGACCTTAAAAGTAATCTCACAAAGCTTATTCAGTTACTAAAATCTTGGCCTAAAATGACCGATAGCGGCATCCAACAGGCCCGCTCAAACCCTCTTCTTATTCCAAACAAATCACCGCTTACTGTTGCACAAGCCACTAACCCGGCCTTGGTATTAGAAAACCAAATAAAGGAGTTAATGAGCAAAACAGAAGGTGCTGTGGCAAAAATCACCTTAAATCAACTGGCTAGTTCGAATACTGAACAAACTGGCAACCGTCAAGCTTGGCAGATTGAAATTCCTTTTTTAAGCAACCAAAGCTCTGAATCTGTTTTTTTACAGATCGAGCGTGAGGATGCATCTAATACACAGCACAAAGAGGCTGAACAGAAATGGACAGTATCTCTAGAGATGAACCCACCAAAACTTGGCTTAATTAAAAACAAATTAAGCTTAAACAAACAACACGTTAATGCAGATTTTTGGGCTGAAAACCCAGAAACCAGGGGCTTAATTCAACAGCATTTAGATTTATTCAAAAAACAACTCATTCACGCCAACTTACAACCTGATCGTATTCAAGCAAATAACGGAACGGGGCCTATTATTCAAAAACTACAACCTAGCACCTCTATATTGAGCGAGAAAGCATAATGACCGATATAGTTAACCCCCCTGATATCGCCGTAGCCTTAAAATACGATGGCCAACACGCACCCACCATCACCGCTAAAGGCCATGGACACCTTGCACAAGAAATCATTGATCTTGCCATCGCTAATGATATTCCTTTGGACAATAACCCTGAGCTGGTCAAAATTCTCAGCAGCATTCCTTTGGGGGAAGAAATCCCTGAAACCTTATATATTGCTGTTGCAGAAGTGATTGCTTTTGCTTATATCCTATCCGATAAAGTGCCAGAAAACTTTACCAGCAAATGACACTAAGCTGTATGTAAACGAATGAGAAGCCCCGCCTCATCCACTGTTAAATGAAATTTTTCAACGATTTCATCTACACTAGCACCTTTTTTCGCCAGCTCAATCGCACCTTGAAATTCCTGTAGGTGTTCAAAAGAATCACTGTCTTCTAGCTCTTCTAATCGTTCAATTAGGCTACGAACTCGGCGTTCAAGCCCAGCCACTCGTTCATCAACGCCTAAGCCACTCGCACAAAGCGATGACACGTCATGTTCAACCGTTGTTACCTTTTGCCCCAGCTTTTCCACCTCATCCTGTAAAGACTTATTCAGGCGTTGCAGTTTAAATAACGCAATAAATAACATAATAATAGCCGCACATAAAACCGAGATTAATACCAGGCTATAGTATTCCATCAGACTCTTTCATCTATATGCTTAACAGCTTCATCCGAATCAACCACGTTATCTTGTAACTCAGGTTTAACTACCCGTTTATTGGTGTTTTTAGGGTCTTTATTGACTGGCTTAACAGGCTTGATCGCGGCACTTGGGATCACTTTATTTATACTGTCCATAAATGTTACCTAGTAAAATTATTGGTTTAAAAACTGATTAAATCGGCTACTTTTAGCTTTCTCAAGCTTTTTAATTTTATCGATCATAGGCTCACTTGGAGTATCCGTATTAGCACTTGAAGGCTCAATAGCTTCTTGTAATTCAACAGCTTCCTCTTCGATAATTAACGATGCCTTATCCGCGTTATCTGCTGTTTTCCTTTTTTCTGTAAATCGTGAAATGGCATTAGACTGAATAACAATAATAACGCGTCTATTTCTCTCTCGCCCTTCAGGAGTTTCGTTATCCTCAATAGGGTGATGCTCACCGTAGCCAACCGCAGCTAAACGATCGGGGTTAATACCATATTTAGTAAACAAGTGAACAACACTAGCCGCACGGGCCGCAGACAACTCCCAATTTGAAGGATATTCATATGAGTTAATAGGAATATTATCGGTAAACCCTTCCACTTGTACCGCATTATTTAATTTACGAATGGGTTTTGCTACTTTCCATAACACACGCAAGGCTTCATTGCCTAAAGTAGCATTACCACTTCCAAACAACATACTACTATTCAACTCTACTTCAACCCAAAGGTCATTTTTTTCAACTGATACAAGGTCTCTATCAATCAGTGGAGATAGCGCCATTTCGAGCTGCTCACCCAGCTGCTCAAGTACTTTTGCCTCACTTAATTTTTGATCACCCTCTATGTCACTATCAACAATCTCAGCGGTCACTTCTGGCTTAGCGTCAGAAAACAATTCAGGAATAATTTTATCCCCGCCGTTCTCTAGTTTCATCAACCTTTCAATGAGTTCCTTATTTTGCAGGATATCGCCAATTTCAATCGGGTTCATTGTTTTGGGTTGCCCTTTAAAAGCCCCGTCTAGGGTATTTGATAACACGCGATATTTACCCTCATTAACAGATGAAACTGAATACATCACCACAAAAAAAGCAAACAAGAGTGTAATAAAGTCAGCATAAGAAACCAGCCATCGTTCATGGCTCTCGTGTTCCTCTAACTTTTTTTTCCGCCGAGCCATGACTTACAAATAACCTTGTAGTTTTATTTCAACGTTACGTGGATTTTCACCTTCGGCAATCGCAGCAATTCCTTCAATCATCATTTCTCTTGCCTGAGAGTATGCTTGAATCTGTGATTTCAGTTTAGCAGCTACCGGTATGAACAATAAGTTGGCCAGCCCTACACCATAGATCGTAGCAACAAAGGCTGTCGCAATACCTGACCCTAATTTACTGGGATCTGATAAATTTTGCATAACATGAATAAGCCCCATAACAGCACCGATAATACCTATGGTAGGTGCATATCCCCCCATCGCGTCATAAACTTTTGCGCTTTGAAGTTGCAGAGCTTCTAGTGCCTCAAGCTCAAGCATTAGTATATCTCGTATCACTTCTGGTTCAGCGCCATCAACTAATAACTCAAGCCCCTTTTTTGCAAACGGTTCTTGTTCTTCCTCAACAAGTGCCTCAAGGCCCAACAAACCTTCACGTCGTGAAATTTCGCTCCACTCAATTATTTTATCTAGCGACTTCTCTAATTTTAAATTTGGCGGAAATAATACCCATCGTAATAATTTAATCGAACCAATATAGACCTTGGCGGGTGATTGTAATAAGGCAGCTCCAATGGTTCCACCAAACACAATTAAGGCTGCAGGGCCATTAACAAGCGCCTCAAGATGCCCTCCATCCATGAAGTTGCCACCTAAAATAGCACCAAAGCCAATTATCACGCCTAATACGGTCAAAATATCCAACTTAAAAACTCCTTAATTAACAGCATCGTCCAGTGAATATAAAAGAAGAATCTATACTCCTTGATTCATCATTCACCCTTATAACCGAATACAACTTCCACATAAACTAAATATTGTTTGTCTACTTGAACTTGTCAAACAAGAAGCAGATTTAAAGTAAGCACCTTGTTTTACCAAGCAAATAGCTACTAGGCCGGTGCATAAGCAAAAAGACGTGATTTTAAACGTAGCATCGCTTGGTTATTAATTTGACAAACACGTGATTCGCTAACCCCTAAAACACAACCGATCTCTTTTAAATTAAGTTCATTATCGTAATACATGGACACGACCATTTGTTCTCTTTCTGGCAGTCCATCAATAGCCTCAGTCAATGCTACCCTAAAATCTTCTTCATTAAGATTTTCTAAAATATTTTCTGATGAAGAAGTTTGCTGGCTATCATCCTCTATCTCATCAGTACTAAATAATCGACAAGACGTACTGTCTAGCAATATTTTATGATACTCCTCAAGCGTAATATCTAACAGGGCTGCTATTTCAGTATCTCGTGCATCACGCCCGGTTTCATGCTCAATCTGTCGCATCACCTTGGTAATTTCACGAGCTTTCCTGTGCACAGACCTAGGCGTCCAGTCTGTTCTCCTAACGTCATCTAACATCGCACCACGAATCCGAATACCGGCATAGGTTGAAAAACTAGCACCATGCTTATCACTAAAGTTACTGGATGCTTCTAATAGACCAACCATGCCCGATTGGATAAGGTCTTCAATCAATACGGTGTCCGGCAGTGTTGCAGATAGGTGATAAGCAATTCGTTTAACCAATGGTGCATGCGTCGCAACCAGTTCCCCAGCAGTTTTTGCTTGAAGATTGGTATACATCGCAATGCCGTTCACTTTACCGACTCCTCTAGTTGGCTTGATTGAATAAGCCGTTCTACAAAGAACTCTAAATAACCCGCCGCACCACGTTGTACAGGCCAATGATCAATTTTTTTCGCTAAGTTCTTAATACAGACCGCCACCTCACTATTAGGCGCTGCTTCAACAACGGCTTGCTGTTTCTGAACAGCTTTTCGCAAACTTTTATCAAACGGCACCGCACCTGTAAAATATAAGGCAACATCCAAATATTGGTCTGTCACTTTACAAAGCTTCTGATACAACAATTTTCCGTGTTGAAGTGACTCAACCATATTGGTAATAATATGGAATCGACTTAAACCATGGTCACGATTTAATAATTTAATCAGTGCGTATGCATCGGTTAATGAGGTTGGCTCATCACACACAACAATGAGTACTTCTTGGCAAGCCCTAGCAAAATTGACCACGCCACCATGAATACCCGCAGCTGTATCGACCAATAATACGTCGATATCTTGCTGAAATTCATTAAAGGCATTAATAATGCCCGCTTGTTCCATCGTACCCATTTCCGCCATGTGTTGCACACCCGACGAGGCAGGGATTACCTTTAGACCCTGAGGTCCTTCAACGACAATGTCATCTAATGTTTTTTCGCCACTGAGCACATGCGTTAGATTGTATTCTGGGTGCAAACCCAACAAAATATCAACATTAGCCAAGCCCATATCTGCGTCAAGAAGAGCAACCTTGCGACCTAATTTACATAATGAAATACCAAGGTTCACCGACAGATTGGTTTTACCCACCCCGCCTTTGCCACTGGCTATCGCAATCACTCTAACGGGTTTTTTATCTGTCATCGCTCTCATTCCTGCTGCTTGATCCAAACCTTCTTTAAACATTCGCATGTCGCGACGACCCATCTAATAAAACAGACAGTGCAATATCATCGTCATCCACTAGCAACTCCGTGGGTTCAATAAATGTCGCCATCAGCTCACTAGCTGATGGGAAATGCAGGTCCTCTGGTACTCGTTGGCCGTCAGTCACAAAGCTTAATGGTAGTTGCTGCTCAATAATGGCTGATAGTGCACTACCCGGGCAATCTGTTTCATCCAGTTTACTTAAAACACAGCCAACCAGCTCTGCATCAGCAAAGGTGTTCATCGCTTCACGCATTGCTCGCGACTCTGTCGTTGCTGAAATAACCAGGTAATTATCTATATCAAACTTCTCATCACGCAACAATTTGAACTGCTCGGTCATACGAATATCGCGTTGGCTCATCCCCGCTGTATCTATTAGTACTAAACGTTTGTCAATAAAATCGGTTAGTGCGTCACGAAAATCATCCTGAGTGGATGCAACTCGCATTGGAACCCCTAAAATTCTAGCAAAATTACTTAACTGTTCATGTGCACCAATACGAAAGTTGTCCGTTGTTATTAAAGCCAATGAGTCTGCCCCATGACGCATTCTGAAGCGCGCAGCAATTTTTGCAATGGTGGTTGTTTTCCCCACCCCTGTTGGACCAACGAGGGCCACCAAACCACCTTCATCTAAGATTTTATTATCCATAATAGGCAATGCATCAGAGGCTAACTTTAGACAATTTATCCATGCTGCTTCAAGTTCAGTCTCAACTACCACTGCCTCGGCTAGCTTAACACTCAGCTTCTTTGAAAAACCCGTGTCTAGTAAGCGCCTAATGACATCTATTCTGACTGGGTTTTGTTGCGTTTTATCAGCCCAAGAAAGCTCATTTAAGGTTGTTCTAAATTCTTGACGCATCATATCAAGTTCATGCTTAACCGCTTTAATAGCAGGGTCTTCTACCCATTCGTTTTTACGTATGGTCGGCTCTTTTTTAACTTTTTGAGGTCGAGCCTGTACTTGCTCTCGTACAGGTTTCTTTTTTGACGGTGTATAGTCTTCTCGATACGCCTGTTTCGGCGCTTTATTCCAGTCTATCGACACTCGATCTTTTTTTAATTCTTCATCAAGCCTCGAGTCAAATAAGGCCTCTTTTTTATCTGCGGCGGCCTGAATGGCTTGCTCATCGTAATCCTTAGCAGCAACAATCTCCACACCGTTATCCACTCGATTATTAGACAAGATGACTGCATCCGCCCCCAGTTGCTCTTTCACTAATCTCAGCGCTTCGCGCATATCTGGGGCAAAAAATCGTTTAATTTTCATCGTATATAGTCTCTTATAATCTATTAACCATTTTGCCCAACACTGCCAACAACACGCACTTGCCTGTCATCAGGTATTTCATTGTAAGACAAAACATTTAACGTTGAGATCGAGTGGCGAACAAAGTGAGCCAACCAAGGACGCAAAAAGCCAGACACTAGAAGTACGGCACTTTTGCCTTCCATTTCTAATTTCTGAGTACTTTCTTGTAATGCGCTTATCATTCTTTCTGCTAATCCTGGCTCAAGTCCCGCGCTACCATCTTCTGACGCTTGCAAGCTTTGCTGCAATAAGCGTTCCAAATCTGGATCTAAGGTAATCACTGACAATTCACTGTCTAAACCACTGATTTTCTGAACTATTGACCGACCTAAGGCAATTCTAACTGCCGCGGTGAGTGCGCCGGCATCTTGACTTATTCGGCCGTGCTCAATTAATGCTTCGGCAACAGTTCGCATATCTCGAACCGGTATATTTTCCTGTAACAAGTTCTGCAGCACTTTTACAACAGCCCCTAATGAAATAGTATCAGGCACTAAATCTTCGACCAGTTTCGGTGCGGATTTTTTCAATGTATCGAGCATTTGCTGTACTTCTTCATGACCTAATAATTCATGTGCATGCGTCTGTATGATTTGACTTAAATGCGTTGCAACCACTGTGCTAGGATCCACCACGGTATACCCCATTGTTTGCGCTTGATCTTTTTGCCCCGAATCAATCCAGATTGCATCCAAACCAAAGGCCGGATCTTTGGTTGCGATACCTTGAATATCACCAAACACTTGTCCTGGATTAATGGCAAGCTCCCTATCAGGGTGAATCTCTACTTCTCCAATATTGACACCCATCAGTGTCAAACGATATACATTAGGTGCTAGATCTAAGTTGTCACGAATATGCACAGATGGAATTAAAAAACCAAGCTCTTGAGATAGTTTTTTACGCACGCCTTTAATCCGTGACATCAACTCGCCACCTTGCGTTTTATCCACTAATGGAATCAATCGGTATCCCACTTCCATACCGATCATGTCCACTGGTGCCACATCATCCCAAGATAGTTCCTTTGGTTCCTCAGGTAGGGCTTGAACCAAAGGTTCAACGTCTTCAGGCTCGAACTCTGCCTGCAATTGTTTTTTATATACCAAATAAGCGGCGTAACCCAAACCAGACGATAAGGCGATAAAAACTAAGTTTGGCATCCCAGGAATCAACCCTAACGCACCTATAATTGCAGCAGAAATTGCTAACGCCTTGGGATTACTTAACACCTGCAAAGAAACTTGCTCGCCCATGTCTTGATTACTGTTCACTCGAGTAACAATAATGGCTGTTGCAGTGGACAATAATAAGCCGGGGATCTGTGCTACCAGACCATCACCAATCGTTAATAAGGTGTAATACTCCATTGCTTGTGAAAATGCCAAATCATGCTGAATAACTCCAACCCCCAAGCCACCCACAATATTGATTAATAAAATTAGAATGCCGGCCACCGCATCTCCACGAACAAACTTACTGGCCCCATCCATCGATCCATAAAAATCAGCTTCTTGGCTGATTTCTGCGCGCCGATCACGTGCCTGATCTTGCGTCAGCACGCCTGCATTTAAATCGGCGTCAATCGCCATTTGCTTACCCGGCATCGCATCGAGGGTAAATCGAGCACTCACCTCCGAAACTCGGCCCGCACCCTTGGTTACAACAACAAAGTTAATAATGATCAGAATACTAAACACCACTAAACCCACTGCGTAATTACCGCCAATAACGAAAGCCCCAAACGCTTCAATCACTTTACCAGCGGCATCACCTCCGTTATGTCCTTCAAGCAAAACAACACGTGTTGATGCTACGTTCAAACTCAACCGTAGTAGGGTCGCAATTAATAAAAAACTAGGGAAAACGGCAAAATCTAATGGACGTAATGCATACACCACCACCAATAAAACAATCAGTGATAACGCTATATTAAAAGTAAAAAATATATCTAATAGGAATGGCGGTAACGGCAATACAAGCATCGCCAATATCACCATAATGAGGATCGGGGCACCTAAGCCATTACGTGCAAAATCCAATAAGAGCTTTGAAATATCGTTAAAATTCATTGTCTATCATCATCTTTAAAAGTTAATGTGTTTTATTTGCATATTTTTTATATTCATCTGGGATGGTGATATCGCTAGGCGCCTTCGGCGCCTTCCAACGTTTTTCTGTCGCAATTCTCAACTGATAAACATAAGCCAACACTTGGGCCACCGCTAAATACAAGCCCTTAGGCACTTCCTGATCAATCTCGGTCGTAAAGAATAATGCCCGTGCTAATGGTGGAGCAGACACTAACGTGACACCGTTACCAACGGCAATGTTACGGATTTGAGCGGCTATTAAATCGCCCCCTTTTGCAACAACAATGGGTGCACCATTGCCTCCTTCTTCATATTTCAACGCCACCGCAAAATGAGTGGGATTGGTAACAATGACATCGGCCTGCGGTACCGCCTCTAACATTCTGCCTTGCGACATCTCATGCTGTAATTGACGTATTTTACCTTTTACTTCTGGCCGCCCCTCCGTTTGCTTCATTTCATCTTTAACTTCTTGAAGCGTCATTTTTAATTTCTTTTTGTATTCCCATATACTAAATGGCACATCAATCGCAACCACCAACAATAAGGATGAACACAAAATAACAAAAGCAAGGGTCATCACTTCACTTGCTCGCAACAAGGCGTCTTCTATAGATAGCTGGCTAAGGTTAATAAATTCAAAAAGATACTGATTAACCAGTATCGCCATGATACCCAGTACTAAGCCAAATTTTAGCAGTGACTTAACAAGCTCTATCAAACTCCGTACTGCGAACATACGTTTAAGGCCTGCAAGGGGGCTCATTTTACTTGCCTTAGGGGCAAACGCTTCCGCACTAAAAGACCACCCCCCCATTGCAATAGGCCCGGCTAATGATGCAATCACCATCGCTGCCAAAAAAGGCGCTACGAATAACAAAGCGTCTTGCATCGCCAACTGCAATCTGTTTATCGTTTCCAAGGGGTCAAACATGCTGCTTCTTTCAATCTTAAATGCACCTTCCATTACCCCCCACATGCCTTTAATGATTCGATCCCCAGTCATCCAAATCATCACCGAACCCATCATCAACACGACGACTGTATTAAGTTCTTTCGAGCGAGCAATATCCCCCTTTTTTCGGGCATCCTCCTCTCGTTTGGCTGTGGGTTCTTCGGTTTTTTCTTGATCGCTATCATTCGCCATATCAACGCCTTATCCGTAGAAAGTCGCCGATCAAACCATAACTCTCGACTAGTAAATTGGTGAAATTACCTAAAATACTAGGAATCGTGACCCACATTAAAAGTAAACCTAAGATTAATGTAATCGGAAAGCCTACCGAAAAAATATTAAGCTGCGGTGCAGCTTTGGTGACAACACCAAATGCAATGTTGACCATTAGCAACGATGCAATGGCGGGCATTGCCATCAACAACCCAGCAGAAAAAATTCTGCTTGACCACGCAATAATTGACCATATATCTGAACGTTCCATACCAATAGCGCCTATCGGTAAGGTATTAAAACTATCAATTAACATCTCAATGAGCACCAAATGCCCACCCAATGTTAAAAATATAAGTGTCGCCAATACTAAATAAAATTGACTCAACACCGGCACACTCACCCCCGTTGTAGGGTCAACCATAGAGGCAAAACCTAACCCCATGCTATAGGCGATACCTTGCCCAGCAAAGATAATCGCACTAAAAACCAACTGTAAAACAAACCCAGCCGATATACCGATAAAGATTTGCTGCAACCCGGTGATAATACCTTCATGACTAAACACTTCTATCGTCTGCTGCTCGGGTAATAATGGCAAGGTGAAAAAAGTAATCATCAGCGTTATCCCAGCCAGAATTTTACCGTCAACAAAGCGGCCACTAAACACGGGAATAGCGATAAACATAGCGCCAATTCGTAATAGCGGCCAAAAGAAATTAGAAGCCCATATCATGATTTGTTGCTCGCTATAAACCATGCTTCCGACGCCCGCCTAGCCTATTAACTCTGGAATGCTGAGAAATGTTTGGCGAGTAAAATTGATAATTAAACGCAACATCCAGGGCCCAGCGATAGATAAAACAATAACTGTAATCAATAATTTAGGGACAAAACTTAACGTTTGCTCATTAATTTGTGTCGCGGCTTGAAACATCGCAACCACCAGTCCAACCGCCAGCGCCGACAGTAAAATAGGCGCCGCTAACAGCACTGTTACCTGTAAGGCTTGCTCCCCTAAATTCATAACGCTATCAGGTGTCATTGATCACTCCCCCTTAAGTGAAAAAGCTTGCGGCCAAGGTTTCCATCACCAGTGCCCAACCATCTACTAACACAAAGAGCATTAACTTAAACGGTAATGAAATAATGAGCGGAGATAACATCATCATCCCCATTGACATCAATACACTGGCCACCACCATATCGATAATTAAAAAGGGTATAAAAATCATAAAGCCGATTTGAAAAGCTGTTTTCAATTCGCTGGTGACAAATGCTGGAAGTAATAATGACAAGGGCACATCAGACGCTTCAGTCATTGGCTCAGCACCTGAAATTCGCGCAAACATTTCCAAGTCATCATTCCTGGTCTGCCGTAACATAAAGACCCGAAAAGGTTCCACTGCTTTTGTAATGGCAACATCTGCTGCTATCTGATCATTCAAATAGGGCTGCAGAGCTTCATTATTTGCTTTTTCAAACACCGGAGACATGATGAAAAATGTAAGAAACAAGGCAAGGCCTAATAAAATTTGATTACTGGGAGTTTGAGGTGTTCCCATCGCTTGACGAAGAATAGACAGAACAATAATAATCCGTGTAAACGACGTCATCATAATTAATAAGCTCGGCAAAACAGTTAATACCGTCATCACCGCTAGAATTTGTAGCGTTACTGAATAACTTTTACCATCACCCGCGATCGTAATCGCTTCTATACCGTTGGCCGCTATGGCACTCAACGGTGTTAAACCGAGAAAAAGAAGCAAAAACACTAACCGCTTCATTGATCTTGTCCCTTCTTCATGACGTTGAGTAGACTTTCTTTAAAGCTCTGCCCTGTCAGCACGTCATTATTGATTTTTTCTGAAATTTCACCCTTCTCAAATGTATGTAAGTTCACCACTCGACCCGGCGCTACACCTAGTAAAATATGCTGCTGGCCTGCTTTGATCAATATCGCTTTCTCCCTGCTTCCAAGCGCAATGCCAGACACTATTTTAAGATCACCCTTGTGATTGGATGTAAAACCTGTAACCCGTTTTGCTACCCAGGCAACCACCAGAATCATCAACAAAACAAATACTAAGCCAATCGTCCATTGTGTCAGATTAGCGGTTGATAAAGGCTCAGCACTATCAGAACCAACAATAGGTGATGTTGCTGCTAAAGCTGTATGAGAGGCGAACGTCAACAATAGGCAATATAAACGTTTCATTACTTAAGCTTTTTAACCCGTTCTGCTGGGGTAATGATATCTGTTAAACGCAAACCAAACTTATCGTTTACAACCACAACCTCACCACGCGCGATCAACGTTTTATTCACTAATACATCCATTGGTTCTCCCGCCAAACGGTCCAACTCAATCACTGACCCTTGGTTTAACTGAAGTAGATTACGAATACTAATCTCGGTGTTACCCACCTCCATCGAAATAGTCACTGGTACATCTAACAGTACATCTAAGTTAACTTCACTGTCGGTGTTCAATGCACCACCCATATCAGATATAGGTGCAAAAGCGGCTGCTTCAGCCGATTTCTGATCAGTAAATGTCTCTGCCTCATTAGCAACAGTATTATTGGCTTGGTCGTTCAATTCTGAGCCCTCGTTATTCCCTTCGTCATTCATTGCTCTTGCACCTCTCCGAGCAAACTGGCCACTTCTTCACGCTCCATTTTATCTTCTAGCTGTATAGCAAAATGACCATTACTCTCGCCAAGCTTCCCTTTAAATAGAGGCATTTCTCCAGACTCAACAATCACTTGCTCGGGTAGCGTAATCGGTAAAATATCTCCTTCTTTAAACCCCAATACGTCCTTTAGCGAGGCTTCTTGCTTTAACAAGATGCAGTTAACATCAACATCTGCTGTTTTAATGTCTCCCCTTAAGGTAGATTTCCAACGTGTATCGGTATCGCCTCTATCACTTTGAATACCTGCGTCTAATAATTCACGAATAGGCTCTAGCATGCTATATGGCAAACTGAATTGAATATCACCTCCACCACTTTCTAATTCTAAATGAATCGTTGAAACCACCATCACTTCTGTCGGGCTAACGATATTTGCAAATTGTGGGTTAACTTCAGAATTCACATATTCAAACTCCAGCTTCAAGACAGGCTCCCAGGCCTTCGCTAAGTCTTTAAAAATAATATCTAGCACAATACGCACAACACGCATTTCTGTCGCTGTAAACTCTCGTCCTTCCACTTTGCTATGAAACTGACCGTTACCGCCAAAATAGCTATCAACAATCATAAAAACCAAGGTAGGGTCCAAGATAAATAGCGCAGACCCTCTTAATGATTTTATTTTTATAATATTTAAGTTAGTGGGAACAAATAAAGTATGCACATACTCTGAGAATTTCAGCATTTGAATGCCGGACACCGAAACATCCGTTGAGCGTCTTAAAAAGTTAAAAATACTGATTCGGAAATAGCGCGCAAAACGCTCATTAACCATCTCGAGGGTGGGCATTCGACCACGAATAATTCTATCTTGGCTATTGAAATCATAACCAGCCGGCTCACCATCGGGCCTATCAACACCTGCTTCCGTTTCTACCTCACCTTCATCGACACCATGCAAAAGAGCATTTATCTCATCCTGCGTCAATAAATCTGAATCAGACATTTACTGCATCACCAAGTCTGTGAAAAAAATCTCCTTCACTTTAGACGACACTTTTCGCTCCGTTAATACTTTATTAACCGCTTCCTTTATCACCCTTTGTAGTTGAGTTTTTCCCTCAGCTGTTTTTAGCGATTCGGGGTCTTGGGTAGATAACAACATTAAAATATTATTTCGAATAACAGGATCATGCTTTTGCACCGCAGCAATAACCTGCTCATCCTTTGCCATCAAGCTGATGGCCAATTTCATTACCTTAATATTGCCATCAGGAAAATTCACCATAAAAGGTGGTGTTAACGCTTGGTAAATATTTATCGTCGCTTCTCCATCATCGTCAGCACTGGCTTCTCCTGACTCATCATTGCCAGAATCCAGCGACTCAACATCCGCAGGTTTTTTTTCTTCTTCAAAAAAACCAGTGAAATACAAACCAGCGCCTACAATAATTGCCAATAGCACAACAGCAGCTGCAATCATCATTAGTTTCTTTTTAGACTTCCCTGTTTCTTCAACAGGTGTATCTTGCTCTTCTTCAGCCATTAAAATGTCCTTAAACGTTTGTTAAACTTGTGATAGCAATTGCTGTGCCATTAAATAAAACAAACTATTACAATGACTTACAGGAATAATTTTTAAAAATGTCAAATTCAAGTCATGATAGTGCTTAACTCACTATGGTTTACGTCAACATTCTGGCATCCCTAAACGCAAAAATGCCTAGAGTCCTTTAAGTACTCTAGGCATAGAATTGTCGCTCAGTGTTTATCTAATCGTCAGGCAAATTCACTAAACAAACCATTATATTCTCGTACTGGCTGATCAAACATAAGCCCGTCCTCTTCATCAGCAAATTCACCAAACTGTCTCTGCTCGCCATCTTGATGTTTTGAAGCCTGCTCATGTTGTTCTGCAAACGAATGCTCAGAAACATCAATATTCCCCAGATTTACATTTTGCTCACTGAGCATTTCACGTAAGCGAGGCAGTGCCGCATCTATCGCCTCCCGTGTAGCACCGTGTTGCGCTGTAAAGGACACCGTCGCCTGTTCATTTTGCATTTGAATTCTTACTTCAATCGGCCCCATATTCTGCGGGTTTAATCGAATTTGAGCTCCACTCATAGATTGGTTCACTACCCACTGCACTCGCTGATTAAAACCCTCACTCCATTTTGGATGCCCCATTGGTGTATCCAACTGAATAGAGGGTTTTTCTGTTAACGGTTGCGATACTGCTCCCTGCGTAAGAGCTCCAATATTGATAGGAGCTGCCTCTTGAACTACTGCAGCCGTGCTAGAAGGTACTTTTTTAGCCACCTCCATAACGGTATTAATATTCTCTACAGGAATACTCCCGCGCTCTAGAACAAACGTCGGCACCCCAACTGGGCGGCTGCTATCACCTAACGGAGCTATCGCATTATTTTTTCCAGTGACTCTAACTTTATCGCCAGGCAGTTGTCCTGTTGTCAGCGCTGCAATCTGAGCGGATGACTCCTTAGCCTGACTCAATGGATCAAAAATAATGTCTTTTTCAGCCTTTCCTATGGTGCTAACAAATTCATCATGCGCTAAAGCCCCAAGCTCTGCCGCTTGTGGCAATTCATTGCCGCTAGTATTCGTATGGGTAATATCCACTTCAGTTGATAAGCTTACCGTTTGCTCAAGCAGCTGTGTTCCATCCTTAATGTTTTCTAAACCAAGGGATAACTCTTCAGAACTACCATCGTTTGGCTCTGATACCACAGTTTCGTCTCCGTCTACTTTAAACGATACTGCTTCTTTTTTAACATCCTTACTCTCATCTACATCACTTATAGAGTCAGGCTTTTTGAGGTTTTTTTCGACTTGAGAGGGTGATTCACCACGCTTATTTTTAAGGCTATTGATCTTTTCTTCATAATGCCCTGAAAAACTCGCATCAGCTGACTTATTGGCCTTATTAGCCGTCGCATCACTTCCCAAGCTTACTATATTATCTACAGAGTTTTTTAACGTAGCAGATACTTCCATCGTTATTCCCCGTCCTTTGTTAATTCTATATGGAATAAAACAAAGCAATAGATATGCCATAAAAAACAAATGGTTTTCAAGTTGTTTAACTTAAATTATTCACCTTTATTAACTCAACTGCCAATAAGCAATGTAAAAACACCCTATAAAGAGGAAAATTAAGCTTAGGGTTTAAGTAAGCCTTGGGGTAGGGAGCAAATTAAGCGTAGTACTTAAACAAGTCGTCGAAAACCACAAACCATTTGCTTTAGCTACTTTTAGCATCACATATTCCGGCGGTACTGCCCGCCAACCTCAAAAAATGCATCAGTGATTTGACCTAACGAACAATAGCGGCCTGCCTCCATTAATACCTCAAAGACATTCTGTTTATTTTGAACCGCTATTTGTAACGCCTTCAACGATTCGACAGCCTTCTCGCCATTTTTTTCATGCACCGCCTTTAAGCGACTTAGTTGGCTTTGTTTTTCTTCTTCCGTGGAACGTGCCAGCTCGATGCTCGATTCTGTCTCGTCCGCCATTGGGTTTTTAAATGTATTAACACCTATAATGGGCAACTCACCCGTGTGTTTTAGCATTTCATAATTCATCGATTCATCCTGAATCTTCCCACGTTGATAGCCGGTTTCCATTGCACCTAGCACACCACCTCGCTCCGAAATCCGTTCGAACTCACGCAACACAGCTTCTTCTACTAAGTCGGTTAGTTCATCAACAATAAATGATCCCTGTAAAGAATTTTCATTCTTAGCCAAGCCATATTCTTTGTTAATAATCAGCTGAATCGCCATTGCACGACGCACTGATTCCTCGGTTGGCGTGGTAACTGCCTCATCATACGCGTTCGTGTGCAGGCTATTACAGTTGTCATTAATCGCAATCAATGCCTGTAAGGTCGTACGAATATCATTAAAGTCCATCTCTTGAGCATGTAATGACCGCCCCGATGACGGTATTCGATATCTTTTGATGTTAGTAGGTTAGTACCCGGCATGGTCACAACACCTAGTTTACAACACCCCACCATCACCGAGCACCACTCACCAATACGTGGAATCATAACAAAGGCTAAGTCACTTTTTTTACCCCTAAACTGAGTAAGCCATTAGAAAACTGGTTGGAACTACTGGCTAAATCACTAAATTGATAATGCCTTATATTCTCATCCGTCTTATCAACTTCAATATATGCAAGTTTGTCGGCTTCTTCAGCTCTTTTATCAATAACATCGAAGCCAAAATTATAATTCTCTGGCACATCTAATTTATATGATGATTTAACTTCATCATAATCAGTCATATTAGCCACCGATTCCCCCCTCTTTTATCTTATTATTTTCTAATTAGGAGTCAAAAAAACAAAATTCAGCCCTCTTACCATTAGGCAAGCACTTAAATACTTTTATTAAAGGCATAAAAAAGCCCCCATACATCACTTTATGGAGGCTTTTTTATCTAAATTTTGGTCGTTAAAAACTATTTAAAAGGATTTTTTAATACGATGGTTTCCGTTCTTTCTGGTCCTGTCGAGATAATATCAATAGGAACTTCCACTAATTCTTCTAACCGCTTGATATACGCCAACGCCTCTTTAGGAAAGTTATCCAACGATTTTTGCCCTTCTGTTTGCCCCTGCCAGCCTGGCATTGTTTCAAACACAGGCTCACATTTTGCGTATTGTTCCGCCCCTATCGGCGGCACATCAATGACCTCACCATCTAACTTATAGCCAGTACAAATTTTAACTTCCTTAAGCCCATCCATCACATCAAGTTTAGTTAAACAGATACCGGTTAAACTATTTAAACGTGCTGAGCGTCGAAGAGATACCGCATCAAACCAGCCACAACGTCTTTCACGCCCCGTTGTTGCGCCAAACTCATGTCCTTTTTTTCCGAGATATTCGCCAATTTCATCGTCCAATTCTGTCGGAAACGGCCCACTACCAACGCGTGTTGTGTATGCTTTTGTAATACCTAAAATATAATCCATATCACATGGGCCCATGCCACTACCACTGGCTGAACTACCTGCAGTTGTATTTGATGATGTGACGTAAGGGTAGGTACCGTGATCTATATCTAATAATGCCCCCTGGGCACCTTCAAATAAAATATTTTCGCCATTTTTACTGTAATTATGCAGTTCATCCGCTACATCTATCAGCATCGGTTTAATGATCTCTGCCTGAGCCATTACTTGATCGTACATGGCTTGAAACTCATACGTTTCTGCATTGAAATAATTCTTCAATACAAAGTTATGGTAAGTCAGTAGCTCTTTAAGTTTATCGGCAAAAATAGCCGGAGTTAACAAATCACCTGCTCGTAACCCACGTCTTGCAACTTTATCTTCATACGCTGGACCAATACCACGACCAGTTGTGCCGATTGCTTTTGATCCACGTGCTTTTTCACGCGCTAAATCTAAACCGACATGCACTGGCAAGATGAGCGGGCACGCCTCACTAATTTTTAAGCGCCCAGCCAATTGAACACCCGCTTTTTCTAAAATTCCCATTTCTATTAATAACGCTTCTGGTGATAGAACAACGCCATTACCAATTAAACACTGAACCTTATCTCTTAAAATACCGGATGGAATAAGATGTAATACTGTTTTTTGATCGCCAATCACTAAGGTATGACCGGCGTTATGCCCCCCTTGAAAGCGAACAACTGCTGCTACATCATCGGTTAATAAGTCCACCAATTTTCCTTTGCCTTCGTCACCCCATTGAGTGCCAATCACGACAACATTTTTTCCCATTTTCTATCTCTATTAATATTTTATGATTAAAAGTTTATAGCCAATCCGCTATTCACTGACTTGCCATTGACCCTGAGCGTTTATAAGAGTCAATGTATGCTGAGGTTGTTGCTGATCGCCTGGCAACTCTTGAACGACGATTTTACTGTTAGCTCTCAATTGACGAATAACATCGTGTAAGTCCGGATCATCAACATCAGGGGCTAATATTACCTCGTCAGCTTGCTCCTCATCCAACGAACTCAGTGCAGATAAAACTTTGACATCAGCACTAAAGCCAGTAGCCGGCAATGTACTGTCTAACTGCCCTGTTAAGTTGTCATATCGACCACCACGAGCTACCTCAGAACCAAAGCCAGGCACAAAAGCAGCAAACACAATACCAGTTTGGTATTGGTAACAACGCAACTCTCCAAGGTCGAAATATAACGGTAATGCTGGGTATATACTTTGTAGTAACTCAGCGACCTGCTGGAGTTCCTCAATGGCATTAATAACCTCTGCTCCACCTACTGCTAAACTAGTTTTAGCCTCTTCAAGCACAGACACATCGCCATTTAAACTCAACAATTGATAAAAGGCTTGATGCCAAGCAGCATCAAGCTGATAGGTCGTTAACAACTCGTCTAGTTCATCGGCTGCTTTACGTTGTAGTACTTCAAATAAGTCCGCTTCTTGCTCAACCCCTAGACCTGCATTTTTTGCGAGGTCTCTAAAAATCGCAACATGCCCCAGATCTAAATGAACCTCTTGCAGACCCGCTATCGCCAATGTTTCAAGCATTAAGCGAATAATTTCAACATCACTTTTAATATGTTGACTGCCATACAACTCAACACCGACTTGTATAGGACTGCGTGATTTTTCGATTTTTGCGCCTCGAGCCTGCAAGACTGAGCCTAAATAACAAAGTCTCGTTGGTGCCGCACCTGTATGAATATGGTGTGAAGCCATACGTGCCACTTGTGGCGTCATATCAGCCCTAATACCCAATGCTTTACCACTGATCTGGTCGGTTAGATTGAACGTTTGAAGTGCTAATTCACTTCCTGTACCCGTTAGCAAGGTATCTCTAAACTCAACCATTGGCGGTATGACATACTGATAGCCCCATGAGTGAAATAAATCTAATAATTCACGGCGCATTATTTCTAAACGCTTGGCATCATTTGGCAGTAAGGCATCAATACCTTCTGGCAACATCCAACTATTTTTCTTAACCATTTATTTGCTTAAACCTTAACGCACAAGCGTTAATAATATGACGCCAGCAATCATACTGACGAGCCCTGATAGACGGATCGTTTTATCATCCATTTCTATTAAGCGTTGATAGGTTTTACGTAATGAGTTTGGGCTTATAAATGGGATTATCCCTTCTAATACCAGCACCAACGCAATGGCTGCAAATAGTTCTTCCCATGCCATTACGTAAACCTCTTCATTAACACGCCTTTAAAGTAAGCTTACTGCTTCTTAAAATATTTAAAGAAATCCGATGTTGGTTCGAGAACAATAAGATCATTTCCTGAGCCCATACTTTTACGATAGGCATCTAAGCTACGATAGAAAGCAAAAAACTCTTTATTCTTATTGTATGCACTGGCATAAGTTTGAGCCGCTTGTGCATCGCCTTTACCACGCAATTCTTGCGATTCTTTATAAGCTGTCGCTAAAATAATTTCACCTTGCTTATCGGCATCTGCTTTAATTCTTTCGGCCGCTTCTTTACCTCTTGACCGGAAGTCACGCGCCACTCGTTCACGTTCTGATTCCATTCTTTTGTAAACTGATGCGCTCACTTCATCTGGCAAATCAATACGCTTAATGCGAACGTCAGTAATATCAATACCTAGACCTTTGCCTAACAAGTTCATGTCTTCTACAAGGCCTAAACGAATTTTATCTCTACCGACCGAAATGAGCTCTTTAATCGTTTGCTTACTAAACGCCGCTCTCATCCCTTCTTTTACAAACTGATTCAAACGAGTATCAACTTGACGAGGATCACCGCCAACAGCACGGTAGAAATTATCAACATTAGAGATTTTCCACTTAACAAATGTATCTACAATCACATTTTTCTTTTCTGACGTTAAAAAGCGCTCAGGTCTAGAGTCGAGTGTTTGTAGGCGCCCATCAAACTTCTTTACATTGTTAATAAATGGGAATTTAAAGTGTAACCCAGGCTCAAGGTCAGTTCGAACAATTTCACCTAAGCGAAATACGATCACTTTTTCACGCTGGTCTACCGTAAAGAAGCTGCCTGAGGCTATAAAAAGGGCAATCACTATAATAATCAACATCATTGGGTTCATTTTCATTATCTTCCCCTCCCGCTATCTCTGTAACTGGTATCTCGGCCCGTATTAGTAGGCGTGCTTTTTTCTGGTGGTGTTATAAAACGGTTTGGCGTTACTGCAGGCTTAGTAGCCGAAGATTCCATCAGCTTATCAATAGGTAAATACATGACGTTATTACCCCCTTTAACATCCATGATCACTTTCTTAGAATTACCTAACACATCTTCCATTGTTTCTAAGTACAGTCGTTTACGCGTCACCTCTGGTGCCACTTCGTATTGCACTAATAATTGGTCAAAACGAGACGCATCACCAGCAGCTTCTGCTTTCACGCGCTCTTCATACGCCTGTGCTTCTTGCACAATTCTTGACGCTGCACCACGTGCTTTAGGTATGATTTCATTCGAATAGGCTTGCGACTCGTTAATAAAACGTTGCTCATCTTCACGTGCTCTAATAGCATCAGAAAATGCACCTTGTACTTCTTCTGGTGGTTGCGCTTCAACTAGGTTGACTGACGAAACAATCAGACCAGTTTCATAATCATCCAACATGGCTTGAAGTTTCGCTTCAACTTTCGCCACCACTTCGCTTCTGCCTTCTGTGAGCACAAAATCCATTTTATTTTTGCCAATCACTGAGCGTAAAGCACTTTCTGCTGATTGCTTTAGCGTTACTTCAGGCGCTCTTACATTAAAGATGTAATCTTGTGCACTTTTAACTTTATATTGAACTGCTAAACGTACATCAATAATATTTTCATCTTCGGTCAACATCAATGCTTCTTTGCGAACACCGCTTGATGCTTGTTGATTGGCACCAGAACGGTAGCCAATTTCTATAAATCGTTGTTGGTCAACATTGATAATCATTGCGCTATCAATTGGACGAGGGAAACGCCAATGTGGCCCTGGCAACGTTGTTTCATGGTATTTACCAAAACGCAGTATGACCCCTCTATTGCCTTCATCAACAATGTAGATACCAGAGGCCATCCAGATTAGAGCAGCTAACCCAATTAATATACCAATATTGGCGCCAGACGGACCACTCGGTGATTTTTTGCTGGCTGTTCCTTTAGAGCCACCGCCGCCAAATAGCCCACCAAACTTATCTTGCAACGAACGCACTAACTCATCAAGATCAGGAGGTGTTTGCTGTTCTTTTTTGCGCCCACTCCACGGGTCTTTCTTATTTTTATCGTTATCTGAATCATCCCAAGACATAGTTAAAACCTCAACTTAATAATTATTTTATTCCAACGGCTAATTTTAGGGTGCTACGCCATGCTAAGCAAGAATTAAACGATTAATTCCGCTCTACTAGATTAAATGACACTCTATTAAATGTTTATACTTATTCGATATATTTAATTCTATAAGCCAGCAACCATCATCTCGATTTTTTTCACTAATAATTTGTGCCACTTGAAACAACTGCGCACGCAGCTTTGCTTCTTCAGGCTTCAAAATGATCGTTGTTCGTGTATTTTCATCGTGACAATGAGCAGACAGCGTTTCTAGTAAAAGATTCACCCCATCGTTTAAGATAGCCGATAGCCAGACAGCCTTCACGTGACCCTCATCGTCTTTATCTATGTGTGCATCTACTGCAGAAAGGCGGTCAATTTTGTTATAAACCATTATTTGCGGAATTTTATCGGCACCAATCTGCTTTAAAACTGAATTGACTTCGTGTATTTGCTCCTGCCGATTAGGGCTGCTTGCATCTACCACGTGCAATAGTAAGTCAGCTTCAATCGTCTCTTGTAGTGTAGAACGAAAGGCTGCCACCAATTCATGCGGCAAGTCTTGAATAAAGCCCACCGTATCGGCGAGCACTAATTCACCATAGTCAGGAAGCTTTACTTGCCTTAACGTTGGATCTAACGTTGCAAATAGCTGATCAGCAGCATAAATTGATGACTCTGTCACCACGTTAAATAAAGTGGACTTCCCAGCATTGGTATAACCAACTAAAGACACCGTGGGCACATCCGCACGCTGCCTACTGCGCCGCCCTTGATCGCGCTGCTTATTTACCTTTGCCAAACGCGTTTTAATTTGACGAATACGCTGACCAATTAATCGACGGTCGGTTTCTAATTGCGTTTCACCCGGCCCACGTAAGCCAATACCACCTTTTTGTCTTTCAAGGTGAGTCCAGCCTCTAATCAAACGCGTTGATAAATGTTGTAACTGCGCTAATTCTACTTGCAGCTTACCCTCAAACGATTTTGCACGTTGAGCAAAAATATCAAGAATCAAGTTCGTACGATCTAGCACACGAACTTCTAATTCTTTTTCTAAATTTCGCTGCTGACTTGGGCTAAGGCTATGGTTGAATAAAACAATATCTGCACAGGTTTCATGCAACACTCGCTTCACTTCTTCTAGCTTGCCTTTTCCAACAAAATACCTAGCATCGGGTGCTCGTCGAGAACCCGTAATAGTGGCTAAAGGCTCTACATTAGCCGATCTCACTAGCTGTACAAATTCGCTCAGATCATCTTCTGAGAAACTCTCATTAATGGATAAATGAACGATGAGCGCCTTTTCACCCGTATCCGGGCGATCAAACAGCTCCACTAAATAAGCTCGTTGAGAATGACTTGCACACGCAAAATAATAACCTAAGCTTCTTCGTCACCACGAGGCATTGTTACCGCTCTTGCCGGCACAACGGTTGAAATAGCATGCTTGTAAACCATCTGATTAATCGCATTTTTTAGAATTACAACGTATTGATCAAAAGACTCAATCTGCCCCTGTAATTTAATACCATTCACTAAAAAAATAGCGACCGGAATATGTTCCTTTCTTAATGTATTTAGGAATGTATCCTGTAAATTATGTCCCTTAGACATGTCATTTCTCCTTATTATTATTCAACTTCACCCAATCGCCCAATTTCATCGAACTCATTTTATTTTGCAGCGCAACAAATTGTACCGCAAAATGAACAAACGGATCGCATAATACTTACTAATGTTATTAATGATGGCGGCACCTTGTTATTTCAAGTCTACACCGTTACTTTTCTGTTAAAGCCCTTCAGCACAAGATTTAAAGCCGCTGGGTCTCCCGTCTGCAACCATACCATGTCGGTCTGTTGACGTAACCAAGTGAACTGCCTTTTTGCCAACTGTCGTGTGGCAATAATCGCTTTTTCACGAAAGCTTTCTTCATCGAGTTCGCCTAGTAAATAACGCCAAGCTTGCCGATAACCAACGGCCCTAATCGCTGGCATGGAAGCCTCTAAGTCTTCCCTCTCAAATAGCACCCGAACTTCATTAATAAAGCCCTGATCCAGCATCATATCCATTCTTAAAGCAATTTTTTCATGCAATTGCGCACGATCAACCGGCGCTATGGCAAATTTAACCATATCGAAGGGTAAGGGTTGCTCGGCTTGCTCTGCCAACCAGTCTGTTTGACTTTTCCCCGACACGCAATAAATTTCAAGTGCTCGTTGAATCCGTTGAGTATCGTTTTGGTGAATACGTTTTGCTGCAACGGGGTCTATTTGTTTTAAGCGATCATGTACAGCATGCCAACCTGAAGCATTTGCCAACTCATTTATTTCCTGCCGAATTTTTTCATTTGCATCCGGCAATTTAGCGATGCCATTTATGAGCACATGGAAATACAACATGGTCCCACCTACAAGAATCGGTACCTTTCCTCGTGCAGAGATATCATGAATCAGCCCTAACGCTTTATCTCGAAACTCTCCTGCAGAAAAGCTTTCAGAAGGATCCAATATGTCAATCAGGTGGTGTTTAATGCCGTCACGCTCTTTTAGGTCAGGCTTTGCGGTTCCAATATCCATACCTCGGTAAACCAGAGCAGAATCAACGCTAATGATTTCACCATCAAGCTTTTTAGCGATATCAATTCCTAGCGCCGTTTTACCTGAGGCTGTTGGCCCCATCAGTAAAATAATGCGCGGCAACGTTAGCACGGTTTATTGCCCTCTTAGAAACAGCGAGTCTAATTGCTTTGCATTGAGCAACACCCATGTGGGCCGCCCATGATTACACTGCCCGCTATTGTCTGTTTGCTCCATATCTCGCAAGAGTGCATTCATTTCTACCTCTGTTAAACGTCGATTCGCTCTAATTGAACCATGACACGCCATGTTGCCTAATACCTCATAACAGGCCCCTTTAATACTATTTGATTCACCCGTTTGGGCTAGGTCTACCAATATATTTCGAACCAATGCTTCTGCACCCTCTACGGCTAACAAAACAGGAATAGCTCGAACAAGTATCGTATTCGGCCCCGAGACACTCAAATTAAGCCCCAAACCATCCAGCATAGAGTGATGTTGCTCAAAAACGAGCATTTCTTCGTCAGATAACTGAATTTTTTCCGGAATAAGTAAAGGCTGAGACGGCATATCACCCGCATCATATTGTTTCTTCATTTTTTCATACACGATACGCTCATGCGCCGCATGCGTATCTACCAACACTAAACCGCTTTCTGATTCTGCCAAAATATATGTATTGTGTAAATGAGCAATAGCAAACCCCATCGGTGGAGCTTCGCCACTCTCTTGAGCGACGGGCATCTTGAAAGCCGAAGCACTCCTACTCATATTAGGCGATGAAAAAGACTCAGTCCGATTATAATTTGATGAGGGTTCTGAAATGGGCATCGGCATATGTCGCTGCTGCATATCAGCATAAGTTGTGGGCGGCGCACTCAACGCTGACTCAAGCGTTTTAACAGCATAATGATCGCTTGGGCGGACATCTGTTAACAGCTGCTTTATACGTCGATAAACAAAATCATGCACCGCCTTACTTTCTCGAAAACGTACCTCTAACTTTGCTGGGTGGGCATTAACATCAACTAATGTTGGATCAATACTCAAATACAACACATAAACGGGATGACGACCATGAAACAAGACATCTTGATAGGCCAAACGAACCGCGTGATTTATAAGCTTATCCCGAATTAAGCGACCATTAACATAAAAAAACTGCATATCTGCTTGAGATCTAGAATAGGTGGGCAAGCCGACCCAGCCTTGCAATGCTAAATCACCATTAATGACATCAACATCTATCGATTCATGCACGAAACCATCGCCACATAGCAAGCCAACTCGGTGGTCTTTTTGTTCATTAGTCAAAGCAGGCTTCAGGTCAATCACCTGCCGGTGGTTATGCTTAAGACTAAAACCTACATCAAAGCGACTCAGTGCCATACGTTTGACAACTGTTTCAATATGACCAAATTCTGTTTTATCTGTTTTAAGAAATTTACGGCGAGCTGGCGTGTTATAAAAAAGCTCGCGTAATTCAACACTGGTACCCACTGGGTGCGCCACCGGAACCGGATCAAGCTCAGCTTCTGTGCCATCTGCTTTAACACACCACGCCGCATTTTCATTGGCCTGTCGTGACGTTAATGTCAAGCGTGAAACTGAGCTCATACTGGGTAAAGCCTCACCCCTAAAACCAAAACTCAACACCGATTCTAAATCATGTAAGGAACCTATTTTACTGGTCGCATGTCTGGATAAGGCTAAATCTAGATCTGACTTATTAATGCCACTGCCATTATCACTGACCCGAATCAAGCGGGAACCACCCTCCTCTATCTCCACCAGCACTTGAGTCGCGCCAGCATCTAATGAATTCTCAACTAACTCTTTAACAGCGGATGCGGGGCGTTCGATGACTTCGCCCGCAGCAATTTGATTAATCAGTTGTGGAGGTAATTGTTGAATAGACATGAGCTTCAATACGGTTGACATTTTATACAAACAGATGCCACCTATTGTATCTAAAAATAACCCGTAGACTAACTCGGTATTTGGATTACTTGACCTACTTTAATAGTGCTACTACGCATCGCATTTGCTTTTTTTAACGATGATAATGAAACACGATGACGCTGAGCGATCGCCGATAAAGTATCACCTCTTCTTATTTTATACGTGGCCTTGGCCATCCTCAGCCTAGGTGTGGACGGTAACCGCTGGTTTGCAAAATACGTTTTAACGCCTTTTAAAATAGCATTCGCCATCTTTGACTGATGCTTAGGGCTACGCAGTTTCGCTTCTTCATTCTTATTTGAAATAAATGCCGTTTCTATCAAAATAGAGGGGATATCAGGTGATTTCAATACCATAAACCCCGCTCGTTGAACTTGTTTTTTATGAACATGCCCAACGCCTTTTAAATTTTTCAACACTGCGCCAGCTACTGTTGCACTGGCATCCTCGGTATGGTTTTGTGACAAGTCCAAAAGAACAGACGCTAACACGCCACCTTTATCATCTAAACTCACGCCACCGACTAAATCTGCCGAGTTTTCGCTATTGGCAAGCCACCTTGCCGCTTCACTACTGGCACCTCGGTTAGACAAGACGTATACCGACGAGCCTCTCGCCCGTTGGTCCTTAAACGCATCGGCATGAATAGAAACAAACAAATCAGCTTTAGCCCGGCGAGCTTTTTCCATTCGCTGACGCAATCCAATGTAGTAATCGCCCGTTCGGACTAGATATGCCTCCATATTAGGCTGCCTGTTAACCAATGCCGCCAATTTTTTAGCAATCGCCAACACCACTACCTTTTCACGAGTACCTCTATGGCCTCTAGCACCCGGATCTTCACCACCATGCCCAGCATCAATAGCGACAATCCATTTATGACTTTTGGCCGCACTGGCTGATTTTTTCACCGCCAACGGTTGCTTGCCTGTGCTTTTTTCTTTTGGGTATAAGTCAACCACTAAACGATGGCCATAATTAGCATTAGGTATTAATAAAAAGCTTTTCGCGCTCACGGTTGTTTTTAAATCAATCACCACACGCAAGTCTTTATCATTACGAGGAGCCTGCCGTATCAAACTAATAACCTTATGACTCGATGAAAACTCAGGCAGCGTTGCATCAAATTTAACGTCCGTTAGATCTAAGACTAAACGGGGTGGGTTATCCAGCGTAAACACCTTATGGACGATGGGCGATGAAAGCCCAAGCACTATGCGCGTGTGATCAGGCGCTGTCCAAAACCGCAGTGATTCAACGCTTTTATTCGAAGCAGCCAACGCCGCCTCGCTGACAGACAGCAAAAAAACAAGCAGTATCGGCATTAAAAAATGCGTAACTAGCTTAAAGTTATTCGAGAATAGTTTCATAAGCAACTGTTTTTATGAGTCTTTATACTTAGATATTAACAGTTCTCGCTCACTTTCGTAAATATTTATTTTGATGATCAAATCTGGTTCAGGCAATAAGCCTTCGGCTTTTTCCGGCCATTCAACAAAACAAACGGATTCCTCGTTTAAGTAATCACGCATCCCCATGTATTCCAATTCTTCACCGCCCATCAAACGATACAAATCAAAGTGAAAAACAGGGAGCTTGTTGATCGTATAAGGCTCAACTAAGTTATACGTTGGGCTTTTAACAGAACCTTGATGCCCCAGACCTTTAAGAATGCCTCGAACCAAGGTCGTTTTCCCCGCACCTAAGTCCCCCACTAAAAACACTAACATACCGGGCGTTAACTGTGACGCGAGTTGCTCACCAGCATCCAACATAGCCTGCTCATTTTTAATAATCATTCATTAACTCGCGTATCGGTTGCATTAAATCACTAGCCAGCAAACCAACCATTCCTTGCAATGCGGCACGGTCACCAGCAGTGGCATGTAGAACAACGCCTAACTTTGCCGCCTCTATGCAGGTTAAACCTTGTGCAACCAGACCCGAAATCACCCCTGTTAGCACATCACCCATTCCACCTGATGCCATCCCGGGATTACCCGCATCGCACCTATAAACATCACCTTCGCCATCAAAAATCAAACTACCCGAGCCTTTTAAAACAATCACACCACCGTATTGATGCTGGAGCTTCTTGACCGCTGCCAGCCGGTCTTGTTGAATGTCCTCTGTTGAACAATTCAATAACCTAGCTGCTTCGCCAACATGTGGCGTTAATACCCACTGACTATTCTTTCGCGGCGAGTTCGATAATAAGTTAAGTGCATCTGCATCCACTACCGTCGGTAAATTAATATCCAGCGCCTGTTCAAACAACTTAGTTGACCAAGGTGTTTGCCCTAAACCTGGCCCTAGCCCAACCACGTTACATTTCTTGCTGAGCGATGCCAGACTTTTTGTATCATCGATCCCGTGGCACATTAACTCTGGCCTAGACATTGTGATACATGCCGCATGCTCTACCCTTGTAGCAACACTGACTAAACCACTCCCCACCCTTAATGCTGCTTCTGAAGCTAAGCGTATCGCACCACTAAACCCTGTATTACCACCTACTAATAAACTATGTCCGAAGTCGCCTTTATGCGAGTCTTCGGCTCTAGAGGGCATCTGTTTTATCAGCTCATCAAATGACAGCGTGGTAACGTTAGTTTGTACAATTTCAGACATAAAAGACTACTCGGTATAGGCGTTAGATAGAGATAGGTAAATTCAATTAACATTTTAATGTATCCTACCGCAGATGGATGCAAACAACATCGACTTCAAACAACTTGCCCTCGAAATAAAGTTACTAGGCCAATCGCTTGGCTTTCAACAAGTCGGCATTACCGACACTGATTTATCAACCGCTGAAGAACAGCTGAATAACTGGCTACATGCTGGTTTTCACGGTGAATTAGATTACATGCAAAAACATGGTACTAAGCGAACTCGAGCTGATGAATTACACTCAGGAACGATTCGTATCATTTCTTGCCGGATGGATTATTTACCAGAACCGATGAAGCAAACAGACGCG
>Ga0209121_10000465_pt1 | contig 42679 bp, 38 predicted proteins | sample Cruoilmetagenom3_FD_187292 | JGI IMG/M metagenome (GOLD analysis project Ga0209121, IMG submission 187292) | Oil polluted marine microbial communities from Coal Oil Point, Santa Barbara, California, USA - Sample 3 (SPAdes) (version 2) | ecosystem: Environmental > Aquatic > Marine > Oil seeps ... | reverse complement strand
TCAGGATGGCAGATTATCTACTTCAGTGCAAAGGATGAAGTAAAAGAATGTCTTAAGGAAGAGATAAAAAATAGAGCAATCTCATATTTTGAGATATAAAGAGCATAAATCCCCTTGCTCCCCTATTCGTTTAGCCTAACTTTTCTAAAACCAATTTTCCTGCCTTTTCACCCGATAGCAACATTGCACCAAATGTGGGACCCATTCTTGGCAATCCGAATGTTGCTGCAACGGACATACCGCAGACTATAAGTCCTGGATGAACTTCCTTCGTATGTTCAACGACAAGGTCCTCGGATTTTTCTATCCACATTGCTCCCTCACCCTTTGTCTTGATTAGTCCTCGTTCTTCCAGTTTTTTTACGACTATTGCATCATGGCCTGTTGCATCGATGACTACCTTTGTTTCAATAGCAATAGGGTCAACACAGGCTAATCCTTTGGGTAGTTTCTGGATAGGTGTCCAGTTTATTACAACACCACCTACCCTGCTATCATCCCTTAGAACGACATCGTCAACGGATGTCATATTTGCAACCTTCACTCCCTTATCACAGGCATAGGCAATTAGTTTAGAGCAGGCGTGTGGTCCATCGGCAACATATAATGATTTTCCTACCTCCTTGTAAGGAACCCCGAGTCGAGCAAGCATCTTCTCACCTGGTGCACGGACCGTTATCTTGTTCATCAGATAACCACCGAGCCAGAAGCCTCCACCAAGATAATTATTTCTTTCTATAAGCAAAACCTTTTTACCCCTTTCTGCAATTACACTTCCAGCCATAAGTCCGGAAGGTCCGCCACCAACAATAATACAATCGGACTCTACATATTCGGAGAACTGTTTTAAGAATTCCTCAACAATCGCTCTTGTTACTTCCTTTTCTCCAACCTTAGAAAAAATGCGCTCTGTCATCTTATCTCCTTCCTTGAACAACGGTTCTGTGAAAAGATATTCCTTTTCATTTTATTATGCTGTGTTAAACAGGTGTAATCTTGTGGTTCCATTTGCTTTCATATTATTTTTTGGTGAATCGAGATGCCTCACCTGTTGTTCTCTTTATCCTGATAGATTTAAACTATTATATATGTTTTGTCAACAAATTTTTTCTGATGAGAGAGTGAGGTGGGAATCCTCAAAAATTTTATTGACAAAGTGAGTCTTTTATCTTAATATACAAAAATGGATATGCTGGATAATAAGTTTAGATGTGGATATGTTGCTATTCTCGGAAAACCCAATAGCGGTAAGTCAACCTTACTCAATAGACTCGTAGAGACAAAGGTTTCGGCGGTAACCCATAAGCCCCAAACAACGAGGAAAAAAATCGTAGCAATCTATAACGATGCCGATTCACAAATCATTTTTCTCGATACCCCTGGTATATTCGAGCCATGCTATGAACTCCAGAGGATAATGTTAAAGATTGCTCTCAAAGCGATAGAAGAGGCAGAGGTAATTCTCTATATGGTTGATGTCGAGCAGAAGGAATTGGATAATAATGTTCTCGGAGGGATTGAAATAATTAAGAAACCTGTTTTTCTTATAATAAACAAGATTGATACGGTAAACAAGGAGAGACTTTTACCATTGATAGATGAGGCAAAGGAAACCTTTCCATTCAAGGAAATCATCCCGATCTCTGCATTAAAAAGGGCTAATACCGATGATATTATTAAGACCTTAAAGAAGTATCTGCCCTACGGACCCCCACTTTTTCCACAGGAAACACTCTCTTCGCTTCCAGAGAGATTCTTTGTTGCCGAAACAATAAAGGAACAGATATTTCTTCAGTACAGTGAAGAGATTCCTTACAGTACTGCGGTCTATATAGACGAGTTTCATGAAGCAACCCCGGATAGGAAAAAAGACTATATAAGGGCAATAATCCTTGTAGAGAGGGATTCCCAGAAGAGTATCATAATAGGTAAAAAGGGGGAAGCTATAAAAGAACTGGGAATAAATGCAAGGAAGAATATTGAACTTTTTCTCAACAGAGAGGTTTTCCTTGAACTCTTTGTAAAGACAAGAAAAAAATGGCGTGAGAATGAGACTGTGCTCAGAAACCTGGGTTATCTCTGATAAAAAGATAATGGATAGGGAACGATTATCTTGCAGGAAAAGATATTGAAGAAAGTAGAGGGAATAAACAGGAGGGAAGCTATAAAGAATATTTTCTTCTCTTTTATAGTAACACTGCCGCTTTTTTATACCATTTTCAAAGCCTTCGGTGGCAAGGAAAGAGGAAGAAAACCAACTTCCAAAGAACTATTCAAGAGTCATAATCTTGCAGGATAGAGAGAGCATATGAAACCACGAGATTAACACAGAAAGATAAATGTTTTGATAAAAGAAGTTCAGAAATGAAGAGGAGAATCTTGTGAAAATCTGTGAGAATCTGTGGTTGCGCTTTTCAATGACATCATAAAAAAAAGGAAATAAGAAATGGTTAAACAGAAAGAGAATGAAAAAGGGCTTGGGTGTATCCAAATGGCAATCCTTGTGCTTGGAGGATTTTTCTCACTAACATTTTTATTTTTTGGGGTTCTCTTTATCTGGTCTGCAGGTGCAGCTGGCGTTGAGAGTGGGTCAAGACTTACAACGGGAATCATTCTCATTGTTATTGGTCTTATCTTTATAGGTATTACAATAGGGATAGCTATCTATATCTATAAAAGGTTACATCCGAAGGAAAATAAGATTGAAATCACCCAGAAGATAGACCTTTCAGGTGATGTGAATCTTGAAACATTGAAATGTCAAAAATGTGGTGCACAACTGGATAAGAACAGTATAACATTGAAAGAGGGTGCAATTGTTGTTACTTGTCCCTATTGTGGTTCAGTCTATGAAATAGAGGAGGCTCCAAAATGGTAAAAAGGTTATCACTTCTCCTGCTCTTCTTTTTCTTCACAACGACAAATATCTTTAGTCAGGATTATCATTTTTCCGTAGATAAAAATTATTCCATCCTTTTTATAAATAATGACGGAACCTGCACCATCAACTACGAGATTCAATTTACCTGTGATGAGTATACACATCCCATAGATATCGTTGATATAGGAATGCCAAATGAATGGTATGACCTGAAGTCGGCATCGGCAGAAGTAGATGGTTATGCCTTGAGTGAAATAAAACATTCTGAGTATGTGCACCCAGGAGTTGAGGTTCATCTTGGTTCTCACCAGATTTCTCCCGGGGAGACAGGAACTTTGCTTTTTGCAATTAATGCAAAAAATATGCTCTTCCCTGATACAGAGGATACTGCTTATGTTTCAATAGAATTTTCTCCAGCCTGGTATGGAAGTCAGTTTACATATGGAACAACAGCCCTCGAGTGTTACTTCCTTTTTCCTCCCGGGGTAAACCCTGAAGAGCCGCGTTACCACGAGAAAAAATTTACAAATGCAGGTGTGGATTCAACCGGACGCGTATGGTATGAATTCTCGAACCCTAACGCCTCTCCGTCCAGTCAGTATATCTTCGGAGCCTCTTTTCCTAAAAAGTATATACCTAAGGATGCTATTGTAAGAAAGGTGCGACATAGATTTTCTTTTGGTCGGTTAATTGCCACAATTTTTGCGAAGCTTGCTGGCTCCTGTCCATGTCTTATTATTGGTTTCTTTATTTTTATTACCGTGTTTGGAATTGTTAATTCTTCAAAGCGTAAAATGAAGTATCTGCCCCCTGCACTTTCGGTTGAGGGCGTAGGAATAAAGAGAGGGCTTACCGCAGTGGAGTCTGCCATTCTCCTGGAACTTCCCCTCAATAAGGTTGCAACGATGATACTTTTTGGTGCGATAAAGAAGGGAGTTTTGAAGGTTAAAAAGAGAGAACCTTTGATTCTTGAGGTAGCCAAAAGGGGGAAAGATACCCCCGAACTTCACGATTACGAAAAAGACTTTATGAATGCTATAGACCAGAATGGAAAGGTTCAGAAGAGGAAATTGAGGACAACATTTACCGAGCTCATAAAATCGGTAAATAAAAAGACGAAGGGGTTTTCAAGGAAAAAAACAAGGGAATACTATAGAGGCATCCTCAACAGGGCATGGACAGAGATGAAAGGAGCCAATACACCTGAGTTAAAAGGTGAGGTATTTGATAAAAACCTCGAATGGCTTATGATGGATAAGGATTATAAGGATAAGATGAATAATACATTTAGTGGTACGAATATCGTTGCACCTATCTGGTGGGGACACTACTCTCCCGCATATGCAAGACCGTTAGCAACAGTTAGTCCTAATGCGGGAATAGGGACTCCTAATATATCGATGCCACAACTTCCAGGTGCAAACTTTGCGAATTCTATGGTCTCTGGTATAGAGAATTTCTCAAACAGAATCGTAGGTAATCTAACAGGTTTCCAGAGTGCTGTTACAAAGGCAACAAATCCGGTTCCTGTCAGTAAGAGTTCAGGTGGGGGGTGGTCATCGAGCGGTGGTGGATGTGCCTGTGCTTGTGCCTGTGCTGGTTGTGCCTGTGCCTGTGCAGGAGGGGGAAGGTGAATAATAAGAGTATCGGAGTGACTGAGAAACTGAACATAACGGCAAGTTCAAAATTAACAATGAAAAATTAACAATGCAAAATAACTAAATAAACTAAAGAAACCAAAATGTTTTTTAAGAAAGCAATAAAACCGATCGAAAAGGGATTGTATCATAAGAGGGGTGAAAAGGGTAGATACCAGGGGTATCGTATTCACCTACGGGTCGATGATGATGGAACTGGATTGATTATCATAAATGCTTCATACATATTACACCTAAATAGAACTGCGATAGAATTTGCAAAGTATATTATTGAAGAAAAGAGCGATAGAGATGCCGTGGATGCAATTTGCGCAAAATACCGTGTTTCAAAAAAGAGAGCTCTTGAAGATTATATTGAATTAAAAAATAAGATACTCAGGATAGCAACAGCTGAGAGACTCGAGCCAGAACACTTTCTGGGAATAGATAGAATAGATGCATTTACAAAACCTGTTTCTGCACCTTACAGGTCCGATGCTGTTCTCACATATCGATGTAATAACAACTGTGAACATTGTTATGTGGGAAGGAAAAGTTCCTTTCCTGAAATGGAAAAGGGTGAATGGAAAAAGGTGATAAGAAAATTCTGGGATATTGGAATCCCACACATTACCTTTACAGGGGGGGAGCCCACGTTAAGGAATGACCTTCCTGAACTTGTTGCCTATGCTGAGGAAATAGGGCTTGTAACAGGGGTAATCACAAATGGAAGGCTTCTAACAAAGGAATTGGTTAATAGACTCGTTACTGCTGGACTCGACCATATCCAGATTACTATTGAATCATATAAGGAAGAGACCCATAACAGGATGGTTGGAACAGATGGATGGAAGGAGACCGTAGCAGGTATTAAAAACTCCCTTGAGTCCCCGCTCTATGTTTTAACGAATACAACACTTACGGCAGATAATGCTGATGAAATAGAAGAGCATATTACTTTTCTTAAAAGTTTAGGGTTAAAAAAATTTGCGTATAATAGTCTTATCTATTCAGGAAGCGGCTGCTCTGTAGGGACAGGCATCAGAGAGGAGGAAATAGCAGATTATATTAAAAGAATAAAGAAAAAGAAGGATGAACTTGGAATGGATTTTATCTGGTATACACCAACCCGTTACTGTGTTTTTGATCCCTTCTTAGCAGGCATTGGTCTAAAACAATGTACTGCGGCAAGGTATACTATGGCAGTAGAGCCAAACGGGGATGTCATCCCCTGCCAGAGTTATTTTGAAACAATGGGTAATATACTGAATGAGCCCTGGGAAAAAATATGGAACTCCGCACCTGCAGTATACCTAAGAGAAAGGGAATATATAGAGGAAAAATGCAAGGTCTGTCCGGATATAAAACTCTGTGGTGGAGGATGTCCACTCTATAATAGGGCAAAGAGTAAGGCAATCTTATGTGCAAAGGGATAATCAATGAGTGATACCATTCAGGTCAGGGTAAGATATGCAGAGACGGACAATATGGGTTATGTCTACTATGCAAATTATCTCGAGTATTTTGAGATGGCAAGGACAGAGTATATAAGAAAGAGGGGTAAAAGTTATAAGGAGATAGAAGAAGAAGGATTTCTTCTACCTGTAATCGAGGTATGGACCAAATATAAGAAACCTGCTCGCTATGATGATTTGTTAACAATTGAAACAGAAGTGATATCTATTGGAAAGGCTTCCATAAGATTTAATTATTTTGTGCGAAATGAAGCGGGCGAAATTCTCACAGAAGGAGAGACAAAACATGCGTTGGTAAACAAAGAAGGTAATATTATTCCCTTTCCTGAGGAGATTCGTCAGAAACTTTTAACCTCTTAAAAAAGGAGGCATTATGGTTCAGGCTTATGTTTTTATCAATGTTCAGGCAGGAACAGCCAAGGATGTTGTTCGCAAACTGCGCAGGAAGAAGTTTGTGAAAACAGTGCATCTTGTTACGGGATTACACGATGCAATTGCTTTCATTGAAGGCAAGAATCTCAAGGTGCTTGCTGATAACATTACGGATGGTATTCATAAGGTTAAAGGTATCACCAAGACCGTTACCTGTGTTGTTGTCAACGGCAAGTAAGAGTGCTGTTTCTTTGGTGTTTCGGGAATGTAATTCCCGAAACACCAAAACTTTTCTGTTTATTTAGGGGGATTTATGAAGAAACATATTGTCATAATTTTAATCCTTGTCGGATTACTCTCCTTTTCCTGCACATCAAAATCCATCAAGCCAAGAAGAGAGGAATTAAAATACCTAACAATACTTTACATCAACGATTACCATGGTCATATTACACCATTTAAGGCACATTTTAAGGATGAACATAAGGTAGGCGGAATGGCAAGAATCGCTACAATAGTGAAAACAATCAGGGAAGAAAATGGTAAGAACGGCATTCCAACCCTTTTTCTCTGTGCGGGTGATGTTCTCCAGGGCACACCGATGAGCACTCTATTCAGGGGTGAACCCGATTTTATCTGTCTTAATAAAATGGGCCTCAATGCAATGGTATTGGGCAACCATGAATTTGATTACGGACAGGAAAACCTGAATAGGTTAAGAAAACTTGCCGATTTTCCTGTTCTTGGAGCAAATGTCGTTTCAAAAAAGTTAAAATCACCGATAGTCATAAGCTATTTTACAAGAAATATAAAGGGCATTCATATACACTTTCTCGGACTGGTTACGGATGAAACACCCATTACAACCCATCCGAAGAATGTAAAAACCCTTTTATTCCTCGACCCTCTGGAGACAGCAAAGAATATCCTTGAGAAAAAAGAACCAGAAGGTATTACTGTTGCTCTCACTCATCTTGGTTTTGCAGTAGACAAGAAGCTTGCAAAATCCATAGATGGGATTGACATAATTATTGGCGGTCATTCGCATACAAAGGTTGATACTCCTATCGTGGTAAACAATACCCTTATCTGCCAGGCTTATGAATACGGTGAATATGTAGGTAGACTCGACCTTGACATTGGAAATGGGGAAATTGTAGGTTATAAGGGCGAGCTCATTCCTGTTACAGAAGAGATAGAAGAGGATTCAGTGATAAAGGAGATTGTTACCGAATATCAAGCAAAACTGGATAAGAAATTAAAAGAAGTAATCGGAAGAGCAGTTACCCCTCTCAATGGTGAAAGAGAAGATATAAGGATGAAAGAGACCAATCTTGGTGACCTTATAGCAGATGTTGTGAGAGAGACAATAAGAGCAGACATCTGTTTTATAAATGCTGGTAGTATAAGGGCTAGTATAAATGAAGGTGCAATTGCCGTCGAAGATATCCTGACGGTCCTCCCCTTTGGAGGACATCTCATCACAATGAAATTGAAAGGTAGTGAGATGCTTGAAATACTGAATCATTTTACGAAAATAGAACCTGGTTCAGGAGGTTTTCTCCAGATATCGGGTATGACGATTGAGATAAAGAACGGTAAGATTAAGACACTTAGTATTGCCGGGAAACAGATAGATGTGAATAGGGTATATACGGTGGCAACAAACGATTTCCTTGCTGCAGGTGGTGACGGATATGAGACATTCAAAAAAGGAAGTGGTTACATAGATACAGGGCTTGTAATAAGCGATATATTGATTGATTATATTAAAACAAATAAGGAAATAGATGCAAGGGAAGATGGAAGACTCAAAAAGGATTAGAATTTACCTCGATGGAAAGGGGATTTCAATCTTCAAGGGGATGAAGGTAAAACATATCCTCGATATCGAGACCATAAAAAGGGTTGAGGATGGGGATATGGTGATTACCGATGCAGATGGACACGAAAGAGGACTGCAGGGTAGTCTGAGTGAAGGTGAAAAACTGTTTAAAAAAGAAAAAAAAACTTGACTTTTTGAAAAAAGTGGGTTATAGATTAATCTTGTATCGAGAACAAATACAAGAATAAAAGAAAGGAGGTGAAATAGAGAAGAGGCGTTTGATTAACTTAACAAGAAAGGAGAAAAAATGAAGGTATTAACAATTGCTTTAGTTCTGGCATTTTTGGCTTTGCCTTTAATAGCGGGTAGTATTGAAAACCCAGGTAAGACAACCCCTGCAGTAATACTTTCCTCCAAGGTTGAAGGCGTAGTTGGTGATATTGGGGTTGAAATCCAGAAAAGTGCTAAGGTAAGTGGTGTAAACCTTGACCTTCCTGACGGACCTGTGTTTAGAGAGAGCCCTTCTCTCATTAATATAGAAAACCTTTCTAACCCTGATGACCCCACTTCAGCCAATACCTCGGTTCAGCCCATCGAAAAAAGGATGGCTTTTCGGGAAAGAGAATTTCCAACAGGTGAACTTAGTGGTAGGTGGGGAAATGATATAACGATTTATTCAGGCTATGTTGGGACTGGTATAGATTTTGATGAAGACGAAACTACTAATGATATCTATGCTGCTTTTGACACATATCATGCTACTAATGATAGTCTTAAGGTCTTTCGTTCAACAGACGGTGGTGACACCTGGAGCCTGTTTCTACTTGGCACTAATACTGATGGCTATATTGAAAACCCCAAGGTTCGTGTAGCAACAGATGCAAGTGGACAGGACTGGGTGTGTTTTATTGGTATCTGGTATGAACCAAGCGGAGCACAGACCCTATGGATGAGAAGAATAAAGACTGATGGCACTGGTGTTATATTTGAGAAAGTGACCACTGGTGATGTCGACTATGCAGACCTGGATGCAGATGTTGGAACAGGTGCCTGGGTTTATGCCACCTATATTCCTAAGGGTTCTGACAACGATATTTATGCAGTAAGAAATTACCTGGATGGAACCGGATGGAAGGATGACCAATCATTATTTGTCGACCCCGGCGTTTTTCCTTATCCTCAAATTGCTGCTGGTGCAGGAGGTAACATAGCAGTTACTTTTATTGACGACAGGGCAACCACAAACAATGAAGTGCGCATCAAAAGAAGTGGTAATTATGGAAGCACCTGGATAAGTTCTGAGCAGGTAAGCAACAACAGTGCTGCCGCTACATTGCTTTTTACTGACATTGCATATTCTCATGGTTCAACCCAAACTGGATGGATTTTTGTCACCTTTAGATTTTCCGCCGGTGATAACCTTGCATATTATTACAGCACGGACAGCGGGGTAAACTGGACATATGGCACTGTAATTGGCGGAGGTGGTGATGAAAATATGAGTACCCTCCGTGCGCGTAAGGCTACAGGTTCAGTCACAGTTGCTTATAACGAAGACCCCGGGGATTCAACAATGTTCACCTGGGCTTCAGCATCGACCCCTACAGACTTTACCACACCTGTAAGGATTAATGACAATGCTGCAACAGGAATTTGGTCACCTGTCGCAGGGTGGATAACTCGAGGAGGGGGTAACTCTGCAATTATCTATTCAAGGAGTGGCGGTATAGGCGCATATTTCGATTGGTTCGGCAATACTGCAATTGAGGAAAAACCAGGTAGAGAGATTTTCCCTGGATTTGTCAGACTTGCACCGAATCCATCAAGGGATTTAGCCAAACTTTCTTACAATATCAAGAAAGATGGAAATGTAAGGATTGCTCTTTTCAATGCCACTGGAAGATTGGTTGAGACGTTCGCTGATGGACACAGAACTGTGGGTAGTTACACGACACAGATAAATGTAAGTTCAGTCAGTTCGGGCGTTTATTTTCTGAAGGTTATTTCACCGGATGGCACATTCACACGGAGATTGACGGTAGTGAAGTAAGATACAAAGAAGGAAATTGCTTAAGAGGTGAAGGGCTTAGCCCTTCACCTTTTTTTCCTCTTAAAAAAGAAAAAAAACCTTGACTTTTTGAAAGAAATGAGTTATAAATTAATTTAGTATAGAGAAAAAATATAAGAATAAAAGAAAGGAGGTGAAATAGAGAAGAGTCGTTTGATTAATCGTTAACAAAAAAGGAGGAAAAATGAAAAAGTTTTACTATGCCTTATTTTTTCTTTTGGTATTTTCTGCTGCAGCGTTTGCATCTGTGCAGAGCGACCAGGATGTATATGGAGTAAACAAGAGAGAGGCGAACATTTCCCATAAAGGTGATAGAACTCTTATCGAAACAGGAGGATTTCCTGCAACCGAGCCAGAGCATGTTTCAGTTATAAATGGGGTTGATGTTACCTCAAACAGACGGATTCCAGGATTTTTCTCAAAGGATAGACCCATGCATGGAACTTACCAGGATTGGGGCACAGACATAGAAGTAGTTGGCGATACCCTTGCAACAGAGCCATTTCTGCTCAGGGACAAGAATAACGGAGACCTTTATGTTGTTTATAAATGGATGGGTTCTTCTACTATCAAATCCTGTGTAACGATGGGAAAATCAACGGATGATGGTGCTACATGGAATTATGTCCATGATTACTGGGTTGATGATACAACCGAAATCTACAATCTCGATGCAACAATCGATGTGGAGGGCGATTCCTCCTTCATATTTGTCATATGCAATGCACAGGATGATGACATCTGGCTTTTAAGGTATAACATCACAGGAGATTACTCAGACTGGGTTGAAATCACCACTGGCTTTGTCTACGACCCCGCAATGGACCAACTTGAATTATCAGGTTCTTCTTACCTCTATATGACCTATCTTGTAAACGATAATAAACTTCGTTTCAGGGTATCTACCAATTATGGAAAAACATGGTCATCCTCATACGATGTGGCAACGGGTGCAACATACGCAAATCCCGACATAAGAGTCAATGTAGCAAACAATATCTGGGCATACATCATCTGGGATAATGGTCCTGCTGTTCGTTCGAAGGCAAACGACTATCAGGGATTTAATGGCTGGGCAGGACTCGCCGAAAAAACGCATAATTTTAGGGGGAGTTCAGATGATATGTTCCCCAAAATCACAGCTGCATACGGTTGTGATACGGTCTGGGTTGTTGCAAATGAGAATCTGAACAATTCAGGCGATTGGAACCTCGTCTGGGACTATTCCTTAAATGGCTCTGAATGGAGATGCGATACGATGCTTCCTGATATTGACCTCGCAGCCGACCCTACACGGGATGAATACTGTTTTGATCTACTCTACAATTATTCATTTCCCAGTAGGGCAAGGACTGCATATCTTACCCAGGCATCCACATCCGATATAAGGGTTGATTATCAATACTTTACGGGCACCTGGTCATTAACGAGTGGGATTAATGATTATCTTCCAAAACCAACTGCACCTTCTGTTAACACGGTAATAAGTGCTGGGGGAGGAGTTCTGGTTTATGCAGGACATAGTTCAGTCTGGTACGATTATTATTCGAATACCGACGTTAATGAGGAAGAAAAAACTGTTGTTCAGAACAATCTCTTCTTGAAAACAACCTCCTTATCGAGGAATGTTATCAGGGTTGAATTTACACTCCCTATGAATGGCAACATCTCATTAAAGGCATACGACAGAGCAGGCAGGCTTATTGGTACCTTAATCAATGGCAATTATGAAGCAGGTAACCATTCCTGCACCTGGGATGCTGGATTAACAACAGGACAGTATTTCTTGAGACTTGCCACAGGGAATGGGATTGCAACAAAATCGGTCATCATCCTGAAATAAAAGTCGAATTGTGACAAGCAAGGGGCACCTTTTCTATTAGTGCCCCTTTTTTCTTGACTTTCGTTGCTGAGTGTTGTTAAATAAGGATAAAGTGTTACACACCCCGTCCTATACCATGCGGTATAGGACACCCCTCTTAAAGAGGGGATGAGATTGCTTCAACAGTCAGTAAGAAAGTATATTCGCAATGACAAAAAAGAGGGTGTCATTGCGAGCCCAGGAGGTGTGGCAATCTCATACTGACAAATATTCTTTACTGCGAGATTCTGAAACGAGTTCAGAATGACAAGAGAACTGTGAAATTAGAAAAAAGGGAAGCGCTTAAACTTTTGGGGCTTTTCTTCTTTGCTGCTGCAATGGGTTATATGGAATCCGCTGTTGTCGTTTACCTGCGTGCACTATACTATCCGGCTGGTTTTCATATCATAACACAGGAATCACTGAAATTAATACCTCTAAAAATGCTTTTTACTGAGGAAGGAAGGGAATTTGCCACTATTGTAATGCTTGTATCCCTGAGTATTCTTGTGGAGAAAAAAAATATTTTAAGGCGGATTGCATATTTTCTTTTTGCATTTAGTATCTGGGATATCTTCTACTATGTCTGGCTAAGGGTTCTCATTGGCTGGCCTGAAACACTTTTGACAAATGATGTGTTGTTTTTGATTCCGCACCCCTGGGTCGGTCCTGTTCTGGCACCTGTTATCATTTCTCTTTCATTTATTTTTGTATCTATTCTTATATTAAAGAGTAAAGCAGAAATTCTTACAATAAAGGAGTTGTTTAAGATGTGGAAATATTGGGTTTATCTATTGGTTGCCATCTGGTCAATAGTATCAGGATTGATTCTTTGGCACCACAGAATATTTTATCTATGGAACAATGTCATTATTGGGCTTTTTATTGGCATCTTTACAATCTTTCTCCTTTTAAAGAAAAAAAACTAAGCACAAATGTCATTGCGAGTAAGCTTACATAATTTCTACCGAAGCAATCTCATACTCTCTGTCATTAGGCACTGAGCAATAGTATCAGGATTGATTCTTTGGCACCACAGAATATTTTATCTATGGAACAATGTCATTATTGGTTTATTCATTATATTTTATACTATTTTTTGTGCACTACGAAAGGATTAGTCACACTGTGAGGCTGGAAGCCTCGCCTGTTAGAATGCAACTTTTTCTTCTTGAAACGGCACTAGCTTACGTGAGACAACCGTGTAATCTTTCTAAAAATCTGTGTAATCAGGAGTCTCGAAGTTATTTTTCGAGACCTCCTAAAAGGAGACTGCAAGCGAACTTTTGTTGCCTGCACGGTCGGATATTTTTATCTCTGCCGTATGCCCACCCTCTTTGATTTTTTTATCAAATAGTAGATAATTTACTTCATCCCTGAAAGGGTTGTAAACAGGGATATAAGGGATATTATCAAGAAAGATATGAATATCCGATATTTTGAAACCTGTCCCTATGTCCTTTACCTTAAAGGATATTTTTTTTATCAAACTGCCCTCTTTGATTGTTTGAAAATCACTGATGTCTGGAGCACTGTTATCCTCGAGAAGGGCAAATATTCCAAGATGTTTACTATTTGCAACATAAGTATTCTCCACCCTGTCGTATTTTGCACCTAAGAAGAGCCATCCATCACTCGTTTTCTTATAGATACCAATCCTCTTTAAGGAGGTTTCAGGATAAGGAAATAGAATCTTGAGTTCATCCTTAAAAACTGCTCCAGGAGGTTCAACAGAGTAAAAGCCCCTTAATAGTTTTAGTCCGGGAGGGAGCTCTTCGTTGATTTTTTTTATCCTCGCATAGAGGTCTTCATAAAGACTGCCCTTTTTGATGGTGACCACAAATTTTCTGTCGGGTGAAGTTATATCACCTGATTTATTCTTAAAGATGGTATTATAATTGAATGTATATACAAACCTTTCTTTTGAACATTTAACAATGAGAGAGCAGATGGCTTCATCCTCTGGTAACATCCGGAAAAACAGGGTTGATAACCCTCCCCTTTTAAGAGAACCGTTCTCCAATGGAATGATGCTTTTCGCCTTTATGGTTTTTGTCGGCTTCTTGCCTGTGAGTGCAACAATATTCCTATAAAAAGAGAGTTCATTCTCATTAAAATAGTGAGAATTGGAGATAGAGCATCCCTTTCTCCCATAACCCTTTTTAATATATAGAACGAGAACAGCTCTATTATTGTTGGCATCGTAACAAACAATTTTTATTTCATTGATTTCCCTGAGTTTCTCAGAGTTAATTATCCCATCCCTCTCCTTATAGAAAAGCAGATGGTTATCTCCATAAATATAGAGTCTATGGAATCGTCCAAAGCCAGCATTATAAAGTGTGTAATCAAATTCCAGTTCCACCTCTTTTGTATACTCATAGGAAAAGTAGTTAAAAATGGAAGCGAAACGGGTTTCTCCATTGATATAAAGTTCTACTCTTTTACTGTTCAATCGCATAGGATGTCTATTTTGATAATCCTCGCATAGGATAGCAAAACCTATTCTTCCGCTTATGTTTATTGTATCATCATAGGTATAATAATAGCCATTAAAATAGGGATTTACGATTACAGGAAAAGGTATCCCACCAACAAAAGAAGAATCGTCAAGTGGTATCAGCTGAACACCTTTTATCAATGGAGGTGTTGAATCAACGATGCGGTATCCATAAGTTAAAGGGTTTATAGGGCGGTTGAGTGCATCACGCATTTCAAAGTGGAGATGTGCACCTACTGCCGCTGTTCTTCCTACATAACCTATTATCTCTCCTTTTTTTACACCTATTTGACCTTTTTTGAAATAGAGGCTTACCCTGTATGAAAAACGTCTTTTTTGCTCCAGCGCTACAAGGGTTTCAATTTCTCTATTGAAGCGCTCGAGATGTCCATATACAACTGTTCTACCGTCGTCGAGTTTTAGAAAAAGTGATTTGCCGTAACCAAATGGGTTTACACTAATATGCCAGATGTAACCATTTTCTATAGCTTTTAATGGAGTTCCTTTGAACGCATGAATATCGATACCTGCATGAAAGTGGTTTGGTCTGCATTCGGCGAAGTTTGAATTTAAGAGTATTTTACCATCTATGGGCCAGATGTATTTCGCTGACCCTCTGCTCAGTAGAAGAAATTCTAAAAAAAGAATTAACAATACAAATCTTTTAAGCCTGAACATATTTTATAGATTCTTATAGGGTTAAAAATTGGTTAAGAAGTCATATCTCTCACTAGCAGGCTATAAAATAATGTTAATTCAAGCAAAAGTCAAGAAAAATCTCACAAGGGTAAAATGGGAGAGTGAAATAAATTAACGGGAGTTGTAATTAAAGTTTGAATGAAAAAGATGCGGTAATGAAACCTTCGACGGAAAGTGTCCCGATTTTTGCAGGGGTAAATTTCATTTTCCTTGCAGAGGCAATGGAGAGTGAATCGGCTTCAGGGGAAAGTTTCCTTTTTATCTCCATAATTTTCACTTTACCAAGTTCATCGACAACGATATTCAGAACTACTGTTCCTTCTATATTTTGGGAAAACATCTTTTTTGAATAAGATGGTTTTTTCATATAGGCTATCTCGGGTGGAATATATTCAGGGATAGTGTCAAGCATCGGTGCCGAAAAACTCACAGAAACTCCGCCCTCTTCTTCTACAATAACGATATTTTCTATCGTTATAGGTTTAGGGGTAGGAATGGTTGTTATCTGCCATCTGTAATTCCTAAATAGACTAAAGAGGGTGATATTCAATAAGATTGCAAACAGAAGTGCTACCCTTATGGTAACAGGAAACCATTTTACTTCTGGTGATGGTTCTGTTTCGCTGAGTTTCGAGATGATATTAAGGGGTATATTAGAATCGACTTCAATCCTTTCAAGTCGTTTGAGCTTTTTTTTAATATCGAGCAGTTTTCTATGTTCCTCCCTGCAATGTTTGCAAGAGCGAAGGTGTTTTTCTACCCTTTCCTTTACCGCATCATCGAGTTCATCATCTATGAATGACGAAAGTTCATTTTCTATTTCCACACAACCCCACCTTCTATTTAAATACATCTTCCCGCTCCAATTTTCTCTTCATCTCCTGTCTCGCTCTGTGGATGAGGGATTTCACTGCCTTCCTTGAAATTTTCATTACCTTTCCTATCTCTTCGTATGAGAGTTCCTCCCATTCTCTCAGGACTAAAACCTCCTTCATTCTCGGAGGCATTTCATAAAGGACCTTTCTTACAATTTTTTCCTCTTCGTTCTTTTTCACTCTCTCATCCAGCGATGGAGATGGGTCATTTACATAATCGACCAATTCCCTATCATATTTTTTGGTAAAGAGTGAAACGAATTTCATTTTTCTAAGATGTTCTTTTTTTAAGCGATTTAGCGAAACATTCCGTGCAATCCTCATAAGCCAGACAGGAAAACTCTCCTTGTTTTTCAATTTCTTGAATGAAACATAGGCTTTCAAGAAGGTATCCTGTGTAAGGTCACGCGATAATTCATAATCATTCACCAGTGCATAGATATACTGAAAAATCCTCTTGTAATGTTTGAGCACAAGTTTCTCAAAGGTCTCTTCCACTTTTCTCTCTCTATCTATAGACATATTAAAAGCCAAAAAGTTCTGCTATAAATTTGTCATTAGTCAATAGTAAATGGTCATCAGTTGGTATGGTTGATATTATTTGATGCGAATGCTTATCTACTGTTGCTTTTCTCTTACTCAACTTAAAAATTGTGATTCTATTTTTTTGTAAAACCCAGGGATGGGTCACCGTAAAGTTGAAATTCCAAAAGTGTTTTTTTATCATCACCATCAAGGAATCCCTGCTTTTTTATCATCGTCTTCGCAAAATCAACCTTTGCATTCCTTAAGGCAATACCAAAAGGGATTCCCATTTTCACGTTCTTTAGAAAATAATGTCCAAGAAGGTCTGCCTCTGTTGAAGGAGGGGCTGGTGGTCCGTATGCAATTGCTGTGGAGCCGACGAAGGCAATAGCACCCTGTGATAAGAAGGTGAGTGCCAACGATTCCTCTTTTGATTTGTCGAAAATCCAGGCACCATAACATGCCTCCGTATATACACAGCTCCCTTTGAGGGATGGAATTTTTTCTGGGGTTAATGCAATGGGATAGAGAGGAAAATCAGGCTCATCACCCTGTGCCCTCTGCCCATACCAATTAGGTGTTTGATTCGAGCCGTGAAGATTAAAGTATAAATACTTTTTTTTGAACCAATTTTTTTTAAGTTTCTTTGCATCAAGGGGAGGGGAAATCTTCAAATTTTTCACATCACCAACCACAGAATAGACCGATTTTGAAGCCTTTTTCCATACAGATGCAGTGTAACCGAAACTTTCTTTGTTTCCTTCAGATCCATTGTAATGTTTTCTTGCCTGCTCAATAATTTGTGTGAGAAATTCAACGTCCTTTTCTGCTGAATCAGAAATTCTCCCAAAAGAGGTTTGAGGAATTAAAAAATCATTATCCCTCGATGCATAGGGTGCATCTGTAATTATTTTCTTATCCTGGTCATTTGTAGGATTTTTTACCCTGAAGAAGGGGATGATAGAATCTCCTCCTATTATGAGAAAATTATTCTCTTCATCGGTTGTTTGATCTATCTCGTCAAAGCAAATCTTTAACCGTTTAGGGATAACCTGCTCCTTGAAATCGAATTTTTCTTCCTTACCTTTGTATTTATCGATTAACATTAAGGCTCCATTCTTCACACCAACAAGTTTTTTTATGCAACCGATGAGTCTATTTGCTGACTCCTTACCGTACTTTTTTCGAAGTTTTCCTCTATGTGTAATTACAAAATCCATTATTTGATTTTTGAAAAATATAGGGGTAAACGACTTATTTATGGGATTGCATCTAAACCAAATCTTTTCAACTTTCTGTATAATGTTGCAGGATGTATGCCAAGGAGCCTCGCTGCATGTATTTTATTACCCCCACACTTTTTTATTGCATCCTTTATTGCATTTATTTCCATGTCAATTAATGTTACATCCTCTTTTATAGAGATGTCCGTATGTAAAATAAAGGAAATATCCTTTTGTGCTATCTCTTCTCCATCAATAAGAATCATTGACCTTTCTATACAATTCTCGAGTTCTCTCACATTTCCAGGCCATTCATATTCCATAAACAAATCCATTGCCTTAGCAGAAAATTTCTTTTCGGGAACCCTTAAATGTTTTGCTATCCCTTTGCTAAGATAGTTAACAAGAATTGGTATATCCTCCTTTCTTTCTCTCAAGGGAGGTATAAAAATTGGTATAACATTAAGCCTATAGTAAAGGTCCTCTCTGAATTCCCCTTTTTTGACCGATTCTTCTAAGTTTTTGTTTGTAGCACCAACCAATCTAACATTGACTTTTATTGTCTTTGTATCACCCAGGGGCACAATTTCCTGATACTGAAGGGCCCTGAGCAATTTTACCTGTATTTTTGGGGTAATTTCACCAACCTCATCAAGGAAAAATGTCCCTCCATCAGCAACCTTAAATAAACCCTTTTTGTTCTGGACAGCACCGGTAAACGCACCTTTTTTGTAACCAAAAAGCTCACTCTCGAGCAATGTCTCAGGGACTGCCCCACAATTCAAGGCAACGAATTGTTCGTTTTTTCTATAACTATGACTGTGTAATCGTTTCGCAACAAGTTCCTTTCCTGTTCCCGTTTCTCCATATATCATTATTGTAGCATCCGTTTTTGCAACCTTATCAATAAGATTGAGAAGTTCTTTTATCTTTTTACTTTCTCCTATAATAGTACTGCTTTCTTTTATGATTTCATTCTTAAGGAAGATATTTTCCTGCCGTAATCTCTCCTTCTCAAATACATTCTTTAATCTAAATGCAATTTCATCTATCCTGAATGGTTTTGTTATAAAATCACTGGCTCCCCCTCTTAATGCCTCAACAGCACTTTCAAATGTGCCGTACGCCGTAATTATTATTACGATTGTGTCCCGGTCTTCTTCTTTTATTTTTTTGAGGAGTTGCAAACCATCCATACCTTCCATCTTTATATCACTGATAACACAGTGAAAATAGCTGTTTCTTATAAGTTCCAGTGCTTCATCACTACATGATGCGGTTTCGACTTCGTAACCTTCTTTTTCAAGGGCAAGCTTGAGCCATTCAAGTATCCCTTTTTCATCATCGACAACCAGAATAGATTTTTTTATTTTCTTATCGTCGTTAATCATTTCACTAATTCATTTATTTTATCTTTCTGTGTAATCTTGTGGTTCCATTTGCTTTTCGTTTAGAGTAACCAAAGGGAGCCATACTGTAAATGTACTTCCCTCTCCCTTTTTTGAATTAACGGTAATCTCACCTTTATGTTGTTCCACAATCCTGTGTGCAACGGATAGACCAAGTCCTGAGCCCGTTGGGTTCATTGAGAAAAATGGCTGAAAAATTCTCTGGATGTTTTCGGTTTTTATACCAGTTCCATTATCACTAAATGCAATACCACAATTTTTATCTCTTCTCAACAGTTTTATACCTACAACACCCTTTTTGCCGATTGCCGAGAATGCATTCAAAAGGATATTCAGAAATACCTGCTTTAACTGTTCAGGGTCAACAAAAACGATATGTTTCTCATCTGGAAATTTTACATTGATTTCTATACCCTTATTATATTTTGGATGATTCTTTACGAGTTCAACGACATCCCTAAGAATTATGGAAACATCCACATTTTTCCTCTCACGTCGTGGAATACGAACGAACTGCAGAAATCTTTCAATAATAATATTTAACCTCTCTGTCTCTTTCAAAACAAGGGTAACAAGCTTTTTCACTTTTTCATTTGTTTGAATCTCCCTTGTTATAACCTCAACGGCACCCTGGATAGAAGTAAGTGGATTTCTTATCTCATGAGCGATACCTGCAGAAAGCTCGAGTGCGGTCTTCATCCTGTCTGTGTTTCGCAATCGCTGCTGAATTCTTTCCTCTTCCGTAAGGTCAATAATATTAATCAATAAACCTGGGTAATCAACATCCTTTCTTTTCATTGTCGATATATGAACCATTACAGGTAATTTCTTTCCATTTTTATCGATAATTTCCAGTTTTTTTGGGACGTTATCTTTTGGTGAATAATTTGCGATGTAATCTGAGAATTTCTTAAGTCTGGGAGGAAAGACATCCTCGTATAGGCTATCTATAATCTTGTTTCTATCAATGGTCAGAATCGATTTTGCCGCTGGATTAAAATGTTTTATCCTACCAGAGCCATCTATCGTTATAATCCCGGAGTTTATATTTTCAAGTATATCATCCGTTGTCATACGAACCTCTTCGAGGGCCCGTGAACCTGCTTGAAACCTTTCCTTAAAATAAGAGATGAATGTCGTTATAAGATAAAAGGAAAGTATATAAATAAAGGTTTTCCAGAAATACTGAATAATCTCTATATTGAATATGTGGCTATTTAATTTAGGCGAAAGGTTGTGATTCATCCATACTACACACATTGCAATGAGCGATACCGATATTATGGTTGTAATGGTAAATGAGGCAGATGGACAGAGAAACAAACTACCTTCAAAAATATTGAGAAAGTAGAGAAGAACGTATGGACTGTTTATTCCACCGGTAAAGTTGACAATACTTGCAATAATAATCGTATCGATTATGGTCTGTGAAAAATCGAAAACCGTTCCCCTCTTACCGGTTTTAAGGATTAAATAGAATATAACACTGGCAAAATAAGCTGTTAGGACAACCAAAAAAATTGGTAGAACCAGGGAAAAAGGCTCGTTTTTTCGAAAATAGATTTCTGGGGCAAGGACAACAGTTACTATAATTGGTCGTATTATTATTACTAATCTTCTATAGCGCTCTATTGCCATAATCTTCTGCCATTTTCCCTTTCCTACTGAGCCCCCATAAATGTAGATGCAAGTTTAAAGATAGGAAGATACATAGCAACAACAATAAAACCCACTACAACGCCAAGAAAAACCACAATAATTGGTTCGAGAGCAGACATCAGGTTATCAACTGCTGTATCCACTTCGCTATCATAAAAATCTGCAACCTTATTGAGCATTTCGTCGATACCACCCGTTGCTTCACCAATGGAGACCATCTGTATAACCATAGGAGGGAAAATAGATTTTTCTTTTGCAAGGGGGGCAGCAATAGTCTCTCCTTCTTTTATGCTTTCCCGCGCAGCCATTATTGCATTTTCAACAACCTTGTTACCCGCTGTCTTTCCAGTTATCTCGAGTGCATCGAGAATATTAACACCACTCGCAAGGAGGGTAGCCAGTGTTCGGGAAAACCTTGCAAGTGCTGTTTTCTTGGACAGGTCACCAAAAACGGGAATCTTGAGCATTGTTCTATCGATTGTCAATCTGCCGTTTTTCGTCCTGCTATACATCTTGAAGGCTACGACAAGAGCAATGATTACAGCAATGATAATCAAGAAGTATTTTCTGAGTACACTGCTAATAGTAAGTATAATCCTTGTGAGTCCTGGAAGCTCTGCTCCCATACCAGCATACATCGATGCAAAAACAGGGATAACGACGATCAAAAGGATTGCGATTGCACCGATTGTTACGATTACTATCATAGCAGGATATATCATAGCCCCCTTTATTTTTCTGGTGATTTCTGCGGATTTTTCTAAATAGGATGCCAACCTGAGCAATATGGTATCAAGTGCACCGCCTGCTTCACCAGCAGCGACCATATTGACATAAAGGTCAGAAAAACTCTTCTTATGTCTCGTTAGTGCATCGGCTAAGGTTGCACCACCTTCAATGTCTTCCATAACCTCTGTTAAAATAGTCTTAAAGCCTGGTTTTGTAACCTGTTCTTTGAGGGTTTCAAGACAGTCCATCAATGCTAAACCTGCATTTATCATTGTAGCAAACTGTCTTGTAAAGATAGCAAGTTCTTTTGTCCCAAGTTTGCTCCCACCTAAGAAAGCAAAAGAAATTTCTTTGGGTTTGGGTTTTACGGAAACGGGGATAATCTTTTTTGTTCTCAGAGATTTAAGAACCTCTGCCTGGTTTTCCGCAACCATTTCTCCCTTTTCAACCCTCCCTGATGCGGTCCTTCCTTTCCACAAGAATGCTGGCATTTAATACCTCCTCATAAGTATAGATTAGATAACAACAGCGCTTTTTTGTTCTATCATCTTTTGGAGCTCTTCCTGATTTCTCGAATGGGCAAAAGCATTTTCAAGGGTTACTTCCTTCTTTATATATAGATTATACAAGCATTCATTCATCGTCTGCATTCCATATTTGTGTCCTGCCTGGATATGGCTATATATCTGGTGCACCTTATTGTCTCTTATCAGTGCCTTTACAGCTGGTGTGGCTACTAAAATCTCAAGAGCGAGAATCCTTCCTCCTCTAATCCTTTTAATAAGGGTTTGGGTCATAATTCCAAGAATAACAAAAGAGAGCTGTGTCCGCACCTGTGACTGCCTATTAGTGGGAAATATGTCGATGATACGGGTTATACTCTCGGCAGCAGAGTTGGTATGAAGTGTTGCAAATGTAAGATGTCCTGTCTCAGCGATCGTCAGACCAGATTCGGTTGTCTCAAGGTCTCTCATCTCTCCTATCATAACGACATCTGGGTCCTGTCTTAAAACATACTTCAGTGCGTTGGCAAAACTCTTTGTATCATCACCAACCTGTCTCTGGTTAACAATACATTTTTGATGCCGGAAAAGATATTCAATAGGGTCTTCAACCGTTACAATATGAGATCGCCTTTCCTTATTTACCTTATCAATCATTGTGGCGAGGGTAGTAGATTTTCCACACCCTGTAGGCCCTGTAACAAGGATAAGACCCTTCTGTCTTGTTGCAAGCTCAGCAGCAATGGGCGGTAAACCAAGGTCCTTGAAAGTTCGTATCTCGTAAGGGATGGTTCTGATAGCCATTGCAATGGCACCCCTTTGCATAAAGACATTGCCCCTGAAACGGCTCAGATTGGGAATTCCAAAGGAAATATCAAGTTCCCTTGTAGTTTCAAATCTTTTTTTCTGCTCATCATTGAGCAGACTATAAACAAGTTCCTTTGTAATCTTAGGAGTAAGAACCTCATGGTTTGTCGGAACAAGGTCACCATCAATACGCAACACCGGTGGTGCACCAACCGTAAGATGCAGGTCTGTCCCGTTTCTTGAAATTAATTCCTCTAATAATTGTGTTATTGTCATTTTTCCTCCAGGGTTATATCGACGCAGTTTCTCTAATAACCTCCTCAAGGGTGGTTACACCTTTTTTTACCTTGAGCAGCGCATCATCCCTTAATGTATTTAATCCCTCTTCCTTTGCTTTCTCCCTTATAGTCGCTGCAGGAGCATTCTTAAGGATTAAATCCCTAATATTGGGATCTATTGGTAAAACCTCTGTTATTGCAATTCTTCCTTTGTATCCTGTCTGATTACACCTTGCGCATCCTCTTCCTTTATAGACCATACAACCATCAAGTTTTTTGGGGTCAATATTTGCCTCCCTGAGAAGAACAGGGTCGGGTTTTATCTCTTCTTTACATCCAGAACAGATTTTTCTCACAAGCCTCTGTGCCTGGATAAGATTCAGTGAAGCTGCTACCATAAATGGTTGAATTCCCATATCGACCAGACGGTTAATGGTACTGGGGGCATCGTTTGTGTGTATTGTTGAAAGCACAAGGTGACCTGTAAGTGCTGCCCTTACAGCAATTTCTGCAGTCTCCGCATCTCTGATTTCCCCGACCATTATTATGTTTGGTGATTGCCTCAGAAATGCTCTCAATGCAGATGCAAAGTTAAAACCTATGTCCTCATTTACCTGAACCTGGTTTATACCTTTCAGATTATATTCAATGGGGTCCTCTGCGGTTATTATCTGAACCTCCTTTGTATTCAATCTACTCAGTGCTGAATATAGAGTAGTTGATTTTCCACTACCTGTTGGGCCGGTAACCAAAACAACACCGTAAGGTTGTTCAATTGCAGTGATAAATTTTCGCAGGGAATCTTCCTCAAAACCCAGCTCCTTCATATCGAGCATTAAACTGCTTTTATCGAGTATCCTCATAACTACCTTTTCACCAAAAAGCGTAGGGACTATAGATACCCTGAGATCGATTAGTTTTTCACCCACTCTTACATTTATCCTGCCATCCTGGGGAATTCTTCTCTCGGATATATTGAGACTTGCCATAATTTTAACCCTGGAAATAATTGCTGCTTTCATTCGAATAGGGGGAGACATTACCTCCTGAAGAACACCATCTATCCTGAATCTTACCCTGAATAATTTTTCATATGGTTCGATATGTATATCACTGGCTCCCCTTTTTACCGCATCTGTAATAAGAAAATTTACCAATTTAATCACAGGTGCTGATTTACCAGAAGCTTCAAGTTTACTGATATCTGTTTTTTCCTCTTCTTCCTCAAAACCACCATCCACTAACTCAAAATCCTCTTCCAAATCCTCTTTCAAATCCTCTTCCAAATCCTTAATACTACTTAGTTGTTTTGACACCGGATAGTGCTCGTTAATAAATTTTTTTATATCTATTGATGACGCAACTCGGGGTAGTATGTCAAAACCAGTATTAAAACTTACATCATCTATAGCATAAATATCAGACGGGTTGGACATTGCAAGCACAAGGGTTTTCCCAATTTTTTTTACAGGAAAGACTTCATATCGATGAGCGAGTTCTGCACTAACCAATGAAATTATTGGTTGGTCAACCTTAAGATCATTAAGTTCGACAGGTGGAATCTTAAACTGCTTACTCAGAAATTTTACAAGCGTTGCATCCTCAAGATAACCGAGCTCTATTAAGGTTGAACCAATCTTCTCCCCTGTTTTTTTCTGTTCCTCAAGTGCATCTTCGAGTTGTTTTTCTGTTATTAACCCGGCATTTATGAGAAGTGTCCCAATTTTTTGTTTCACAATGCTCCGCCTATTTTATGGTAGTTTCCTTAAGAACCTCATCAACAGTTGTTATACCTTTTTTTAACTTACTAATCGCAACATCCCTGAGTGTTTTCATCCCTTCTTTAACCACTGTTTTCTGGATTTTATCAGTAGAAACCTTCTCAAGTATCAACTCTCTTACTTTGGGTGTCAATGTCATTACCTCAAAAATCCCAATCCTTCCCTTATATCCGGTCCCGTTACAAATAGGACAACCAGCACCCTTGTAAAATTTCACTCCATCAAATTCATCGGGGTTAAAACCGACCCTTTTCAGGTAATCAGGGGAAATTTCGACCTCCTCCGAACAATTTAAGCAGACCTTTCTGATCAATCTTTCTGAAACAATAAGATTTATTGTAGAAGAGAGAAGAAACGGCTCCACACCCATATTTACCAGTCTTGTAATTGTTGCTGCAGCTGTATTTGTATGAACCGTGCTCAGTACGAGATGTCCTGTTAATGATGCCCTTATTGAAATCTCGGCTGTTTCCCTATCCCTTATCTCTCCTACCATTATAATATTTGGATCCTGTCTTAAGTAAGACCTGAGCGCGCTTGCGAATGTAAGCCCAACAGCATCATGCATCTGTACCTGATTTACTCCAACAAGACTGTATTCCACAGGGTCCTCTGCGGTTGTTATATTAACCTCAAGATTGTTTATTTTTTCAAGTGCAGAATAGAGTGTTGTTGTCTTTCCACAACCGGTCGGTCCTGTAACAAGAACTATTCCAAAAGGCATCCTTATTGCTTGCATAAAACTTTCAAACTGTTCTTGCTCGAATCCAAGATCCTCAAGATTGAAGGATATTGCAGATCTGTCGAGTATTCTCATTGCTATTTTTTCACCATACATAGTTGGTAATGAAGCAACCCTGAGGTCAATAGGTTTTCCTTTTATCTTAACCTTCATTCTCCCATCCAGAGGTAACCGTTTTTCGGAAATCTTCATCTTTGCCATAATTTTTATTCTTGAGACAACTGCCTTGTGCATCCTCTTAGGCGGTTTCATAATCTCTCTCAGAATACCATCTATTCTGAAACGAACACGAACCTCCTTATCATAAGGTTCAATATGAACATCACTTGCCCCCGCTTCAACACCCTTTGTAATTATTGTATTAACCAGTTTTACAACAGGTCCAGAATCAATCTGTGCAGCAAGATCACCCATTTCTTCTTCCTCTGGAGCATTTTCCTTTACACCAATTAGTTCAATCTCTTCCTCTATCGATTCCTCTATCTCCTTACCTACCTTCTCCAGAAGATCCTGTCCGTGATAATATTTCTCCAGTGAATTTTTTACTGCTGCCTCTGTAGCTATGACGGGTTGGACCTCAAATCCCGTACTGAATTTAATATCTTCGATTGCGAATATATCGTCGGGGTTTACCATTGCTACTGTGAGTACCTTCCCTGTTCGAGAAAGCGGAACCAGATCGTATTTTGTTGCTATATTTGAAGGGATAAGATTCAGAATTTCATTTTCAATTTTACACTCATTCAATTCTACACCTGCTACCTTATACTGTTTTGAAAGGGCTGATACCAAATCCTTTTCAGAGATGTAACCCAGCCGCATAAGATTGGCTCCGAGACGGTTACCATTCTGTTCCTGTTCTTTCAAAGCCTTCTCAAGTTGTTCCTCAGATATTAAATTTTCTTTTAGTAATATTTGACCAATTTTCATTCTTTATACTCTTAATGAATTATAACAAAATGAACCGAAATTGTCAAGAGTTTTTTAGTATTTTCGAAAAATCTGCTAACCTAACTCCAAAAAATATCATAATCCTTTGTGTTGGTTTACAGATAAGAAACCTTCTTGCTTTTCTATCCATCGGGCAGCATCTAATAGATTACTCGCAATATAATCGGGTTTAACCTTCCCTGCATTTTTCTTTCCGTACCCTGTTAATACAAGTATCGTTCTCATTCCCTTTCTTCTACCCATCTCGATATCCTCTTTTTTGTCGCCGATAGAGTATGAACCCCCTATTTGTAATTCCAATTCTTTTTCTGCTTTCTCTATGAGACCTGTCTGTGGTTTTCTTGTATTGGATTTTTCGTTGGGCAAATCGGGTGAAAAATAGATGCCATCTATGATGATACCATTTTTTTTCAGTATTTTTTCCAACCTTGAGTGTATCCTTTCAAGTCCTTTTATGGTAATTATACCCCTTTTTATTCCTGATTGATTTGTAATGATAATTAGTCTAAATCCTTTATCCTTAAGTAATTTTAATCCTTCTATTGCTCCATTAATCAACTCGATGTCAGAACAATCACTTAAATAGTGTTTTTCCTTTATTATGGTTCCATCCCTGTCAAGAAATACTGCCCTATATTTCATATTACTTTATCCACTTTTTCTATGACATCTTCAATCGAAATTTTCTTAAAACATTTGTAAGTTCCTTTGGGACAAATTCTCTTAAAACAGGGTGAACAGGGCAAATCTTTGTAAATAACATAACTTCTTTGATTGAGTGGTCCTGTCCAAACAGGTGACGATGAACCAAAAATGGCTATCTGGGGAACACCTAATGCTGCAGCAATATGCATACCACCTGTGTCGGTCGAAATAAAAAGACTACATTTTGATATTGCTACGAGTGAATCCCTGATGGAAAATCTGCCAGTCAGGACGAAAGGTTTGAAATGCACCTGTTTGACTATTTGCGTAGTGAGTTGTATACTATCCTTTGAGCCTGATAGAACCACGGGGAAATCCTTTTCTCCTATTATATAATCAATAAGCCCTGCGTATTTTTTAACACCCCAGATTTTTGCCTTTCCATAAGCACTTCCAGGGTCTATGATAACAGGCTCTTTATTTAATGGAATGTGAAATCTTTCAAAAATAGGGTCATTCTTTTCATCCTCTGTTAGAAAAATTTTGGGTTTAAATCCAGTAGGGTCACCATTCCTGGATATATGAAGAACTATCCTTTTATAATTTTCTATGATATGTTCATCTTTTAAATGTGGCAGAGGAAGACCATCCGTGAGCAAGAATGAACGTAGTTCACTCTTATATCCAATCCTTCTCTTAACACCGCTTAAGGCAAAGAGAAGGGCAGATGAGAATGAATTGGGTAGTATTATACCTATGTCTCCTTCTATTTTCTTAATGCCATCCCAAAAACCCTTAAAAATTATAATTCTATCTATAAATGGGTTATTATCGAAGATTTTAGCAACATATTCTTTGGCAACAACAACGATTCTTTTATCCTGAAAAATGTTTCTTAATGGTTTTAGTATGCCTGTTGAGACTACAGCATCACCAATCCAGTTTGGTGACCGTATCAGAATGGTTTCTCTATGAATAAGCATTGTTTATTGAGTTTACTGAGTTTACTTTTTTTACAACGTAGTGTTTATTCCCGTTTCTCCGACACTCCGTCTCACTCTTCCCACATATCCAACATTCTTTCTATCTCCATTATTACCTCTCTCACTTCAATGAGTCTCATGCAGTTGTGGTGTCCTAATGGGCAGGTATCGGTTCCATGAAGACTGCAGGGACGACAGGCAAGTTCTTTAGAAATTATTACACTATCATTGTCCATTGGAGAAAAACCAAATTCTGGAACCGTAGGGCCAAAAATGGTAACGACAGAGGTGCCCACGGCAACAGCAATATGCATAGGACCTGAGTCGGTTGTGAAAAGGACGTCACAGGCTTCGATAAAAAGTGCTAATTCTCTTATGCTTGTCTTTCCTGATAGGTCGAGGTATGAATCTCCAAGTCCATCTATTATCTTTCTTACTATTTCATTTTCTCTCATATTTCCAAAGAAGATAATAAAATAGTCCTTTTCTATCAATCTGTATGTAAGTTCACGCAGTTTCTCCAATTCCCACATCTTCGTTTTTTTTGATGCACCGGGAACAATGCCTACGATTCTTCTCTTCCCCTGTTTTTCCTTCAGTAGATATTTGATTTTTTTTCTTTCGTCCATATCCAAAAAAATCTTTGGTTTATAATTAGATTTGTTTCTTCCGTCAATAGTTGCAAGGTATCTCTTAACCACATGAGGAATGGTTTTTATACTATGTCTTCTCACCATAAGTCTTCTTTCAATAGAATATTTTTTGATTTTTCTTCTTTTACCTCCCCTTGCAAAGAGGAAGAAGAGAAGTGAACGAGGAATTTTATGACAATCGATAATAATATCATAGTATTCCTTTCTCACCCTTTTTAAGAAGCGGAGAAGATAGATAGAGTTTTCGAGTGAAACATCATACGGAATTATACGATCTACATTCGGGTCGTTCTTGAAAAGCTCAACATATTTTTTATCCGTCAAAAAGGATAAATGGGAATCAGGATATATATCTTTTATCTTCTGAAAAAGGGGACTAATAAGAACAATATCCCCAAGGGAACTAAATCTAATAACAAGTATTTTCATAGAGAGAGTTTATATTATTTTTTCACAAAAAGCAAGATATTTTTTCGCAAAATGCAAAATAGAGAAACGTGACTACTTTGGTTTTTGGATATAGGGATTATCCAGTTATTTCTTGAATATCTCATCCATTAACTGCTTTATTTCCTCAGGGCTCTTTCCCTTTCCCAGAAAATCCTTGCCAAGTCGAATCTCGAAATGTAGATGAGGGGTTTTTGAACTCGTCCCTGAACCACCAACGAAACCTAGAATATTACCCTTTTGCACATCTACTTTAATCTCTTTTGAAATTCCACTAAGATGGCAGTACCTTGTAATAATTCCATTGCTATGTTCGAGCCAGACCTGTCTGCCTCTGAGGATATCAAGTGTAGTCTCTGGAGTATATCCAAGTTGACGTGCTTCTTTCAGCAACTCCTTTCTCTTCCCTGCACCAATTTCCTTATAATTTGTATCAGCTCTGATAACCTTTCCATTAGATATTGCCAGAACAGGTGTCCCTTTCTCTATCTTAACCCCACAGAAGCCGTCGTAAAAATCAAAACCTTCGTGTATCCCATATCTATATTTTCTTGGCGCATTGGGAAGCTGACCAGTAGAAGTAGTGATGTGTGAACCCTTGATAGGTAGTATCGGCTTCATACCCTTTAATATCTTTATGTAATCATCATAGGATAATTCTTTTTTTACTTCTATGTTATCTCCCAATTTCATATCTGTATCATTCACATTACCCTCCTCTACTCTGCAATTTAGAAAGAGCATAGAGAAGCAAAAAATTGTTATCCATCCACTCATTTTCATTTCATAAACCTGTCATTTCAAGAAACTTTCTATCTATGTTCTGTTTTTATTATCAAACCACTCTCTGGTAATATTATTGGTCTCCTTTTCCCCGGGGTCATATCTTTCAACAACAATGGGTAGAAACTCATAAAGCAATATTCTATCTTTTTCATCTATCTTAATATATTCAGCAGGGCTATACTCCATTCTTGAAAAAATATTTTCTTTAAGACTCTCTTCATATATTCTGAATACTTCGCCCGAAAACCTTATGTATGAAAGTTTCTGATGTTTAACTTCTTTCCCATCTCCTAATACTACCATATTTATTTTTTATACCGGACATCCCTGAAAGTCAAGCAAAAAGTTAAGTTGTGGTTCAGAATCTCTCTGTTTCATAGCACTACTGTTCGAAATTAGGAATAGGCAATTGGAGAATAACCCGCAAAATTTATTTGACATTTTTCCCTTTTAGGGATATAGTAATCCACATTCTATTTGGTGAGTGTGTATGGAGAAGAGGGATAACGGCATTTCGGATTGCGGATTGCGAATTTCGGATTTAACACCTGAAACATAATAACGGTAAATTAGAAATTAAAAATTAAAAATGAAATCCAAAAAGACTAAATAAACTAAAGAAACCAGATGAACCAGATGAGAGAAGAAAGAAACGGCAAGTTCAAAATTAACAATGCAAAATTAACAATGAAAAATTAAAACCAAACAAACTAAAGAAAGCAGATGAGAGATAAGGGAAGAGAGATAACGGCATCAGGCAATAGACATTGGGTATTGGGAAAAGAGAAATTCGATTTATAGCGGGGAGGTCAGTAGTTAAATTTTTAAAAGATATGGAGGTATTATGAAAATGCTTCTGTCCGGTAACGAGGGGGTTGCACGGGGAGCATACGAAGGGGGTTGCCATTTCGCATCGGCTTATCCAGGGACACCCAGCACGGAAATTCTCGAAAACATCGTGAAACATAAGGACGTTATCTATTGCGAATGGTCGACCAACGAAAAGGTTGCTCTTGAAGTTGCATTAGGGGCAAGTTTTGCAGGAGCAAGGGCGCTTGTTGCAATGAAGCATGTGGGTTTGAATGTAGCAGCAGACCCTTTCTTTTCGCTCAGTTACATAGGTTCAACAGGTGGTATCATCATAGTAAGTGCTGATGACCCAGGTATGCACTCCTCACAGAATGAACAGGATAACAGAAATTATGCGAGGGCTGCCAAGGTTGCAATGCTCGAACCTTCCGATAGTCAGGAAGCAAAGGAATTGACAAGGCTTGGGTTCGAGCTTAGCGAAAAATTCGATACACCTGTTCTTCTCAGAATGACAACACGATTATGCCATTCAAAAAGTATTGTTGACCTCAGGGAAAGGAAAGAGGTTCCTGTTAAGGGTTACACAAAGGATATTAAGAAAAGACTCGTTCTTCCGGCACATGCGAGATTAAGACATATCTTTGTCGAGGAGCGGTTGAAAAAATTGACGAGGTATGCCGAGAAATTTGAATACAACAGGATGGAACTTAAAGACGAATCGATTGGTATCATTACAAGCGGTATATCCTATCAGTATGCAAAGGAGGTTATGCCCGATGCATCCTTCCTGAAACTCTCATTTACCTATCCTCTACCTTTTGAACTCATTGAAGAATTTAGCAAAAAAGTAAAGAAATTATATGTTATAGAGGAAAACGACCCGTTTCTTGAAACGGAGATAAAAGCAAAGGGAATCAAGGTAATTGGAAAGGAGATTATACCGATAACGAACGAATTAAATCCAACAATTATTGCCGAGGCTTTTGGTAAGAAGAAGAGATCGGTAGTGATAGATAAAGTGCCTGCACTTCCCCCAAGGCCCCCTGCTCTCTGTCCTGGATGTCCGCATACCCCTGTTTTCTATACTATTAATAAACTCAAATTGAGTGCAACAGGGGACATAGGTTGTTATACACTGGGTGCACTTCCGCCATTAAATGCACTGGATACCTGTGTGGAGATGGGTGCAAGTGTGGGTAACGCCTTTGGTATGGAGAAGGTTCTTGGAGCAGATTATCACAAAAAAATTGTGGCTGTTATTGGTGATTCGACATTCTTCCATTCCGGTATTACACCACTCATTGATATAGTTTATAATAAAGGTGTGACGACGGTTATCATTCTGGACAACAGAATTACTGCAATGACAGGTCATCAGGATAATCCTGGGACAGGTAAAACCCTTATGGGAGAGGAGACCTATGAGGTTAAATTGGAGGATATTGTAAAAGCCTGTGGGGTAAAGAATGTCTTTGTTGTTGACCCATACAACCTGAAGGAACTGAAGAAGATAATAAAACAAGAGGTGGAAAGGGAAGAGCCGAGTGTAATTATTGCAAAAAGACCTTGTGTTCTACTACTTCAAAGAAAGAAGCAGGTTTGGAATCCTTACTATGTTAATAAAGAAGAGTGCATAGGATGCAAGTTGTGTCTGGGACTCGGGTGTCCTGCGATTTCGATGAAGGATGGAAAAGCCGAGATAAACAAATTCTTCTGTGTGGGTTGTGGTGTCTGTGTTCAGATCTGTCCGAAGGACGGTGCCATAGTTCAAAAATGAAATAATCTATTGAATATCAAAGGAGTAAAAATGGAAACAAAATCTGTTATGATATGTGGTGTTGGTGGACAGGGGATTCTACTTGCAAGCGACCTGCTCAGTAAGGTTATGATGGAGACAGGAATGGATGTGAAAAAGAGCGAGGTTCATGGAATGTCTCAGAGGGGTGGAACCGTTATTAGCAATGTAAGGTTCGGAGAAAAGGTTTTCTCTCCACTTATTGGTAAAGGGGATGTAGATTTCATACTCGCCTTTGAAAAACTTGAAGCACTGAGGCATCTTGAGTTTCTGAAAAAGAAGGGAAAAGTAATAGTAAACGACTTTGCAATAGAACCCCTTCCTGTAGCCTGTGGACTTGCAGAATATCCAGAGGATGTTGTAAAAACTATAAAAGATATGATACCCGATGCTATCATTGTCGATGCACTTGCACTTGCAAAAGAGGCTGGTAATACAATGAGTATGAATATAGCCCTTCTCGGTGTACTTGCCAAGGAAATTAAAACGGATAAAAATGTATGGTATAATATCATTGAGAAAAGGCTCCCACAAAAAACCTGGGCAATAAATGAGAAGGCTTTTGACCTCGGTTACGGAGCAGAAAATAAGGGGTAGGTAAGCACAAGCCTCCCTGCGGAAACAACAGACGAGCCATCCTGCCTCACTAAAATACAAAATTACCAAATAAGACGAAATTGGAAATTAGAAATTGGGAAAATAACACACTACAGAATAAAGAAGGCACGAAATCTACGGGAATAACAGGTGAGGCATCTTGCCTCACAAAGAAGATTATGTTTCGGGAATTACATTCCCTAAATACCACATTTTTGCATTTTGAAAAAAGATGTATAATATCCTCTGCAGATAATATTTTAAAATTCCAGGAGATATAATGCGATTAAAGAATGCAACACTGCGATGCTCTATTTTTTCTTGACTTTTTATTTTTATTATAGTATAGAGAATAGATAGTGGGTAGAAGGGAAAATGAGTAGATTAACATTCATTATGCAAAAAAATCAACTAAAAGAAAGGAGTGAAAAAATGCTCAGAAGGAATCGTGTTTTGTTAATATTTGTTCCTGCAATCTTCGTTATGCTTCATTGTTCTCAACCTGCTCTTCAGGTGACAGAGCTCAATCATTATCCACTCGATGACCTTACTGGTATAATAACCCAGGAAGGTGTTGAGATTGATAAACAAATCTCGAGTGATGGTAATGGCTCCTTAAAGATAACTGCACCGGAGTCCACTGTTGTGCGGCTTTTTGAAATAGGAGATGTAGACATTGAGAATGGACGGTTGACATATCAGGCGAAGCTCAAGACCGAAGATGTAGAAGGGAAGGTTTACCTGGAGATGTGGTGTCGTTTTCCCGGTAAGGGAGAATATTTTTCCCGTGGACTTCAATCTCCCCTAACAGGCACTACAGATTGGTCCTCCGAAGAGATACCATTTTTCTTAAAGAAGGGTGAAAATCCAGATAATATAAAATTGAATCTAATTATTACGGGCAAAGGAACCGTATGGCTTGATGATATTAGACTCATAAAAGGACCGTTAAAATAGGGAACAATATATCATTCCCATAATCTTCTAAAATCGTTTAACTTTTCTCCTAATTTTCTACGATTTTGATTATATTACACGGTACTTAAACCAATAAAGATAGATACTTCGTAGATTGTGTATAATAATTTTATTCATTTGATTAGTTTATAAGGAGAAGCAATGTCTATACTTTCTGCCACACTGCTTATATTTCTTGTTATCGACCCCTTTGGAAATATCCCACTATTCCTCGGTGCACTCAAGAGTGTTGAACGAGAAAAGCATAAGAGGATTATTATACGCGAATTATGTATTGGTCTTGCTATCCTTTTGCTTTTTCTTTTCTTTGGTCGATATATCCTTTCAATCCTGCAGATATCCGAAACCGCTCTGAGCATAGCAGGGGGGATTATTCTTTTTATGATTGCAATAAAGATGGTATTCAAAGGTTCAGAAAAAATCTTTGAGGGTAATCCAGATAATGAACCTTTTATTGTTCCACTCGCAATTCCCCTTATTGCAGGACCATCTGCAATGGCTATGGTGATGTTACTCGTTGCGCGTGAACCCTCTCGTATTTTTGTTTGGGTATTGTCTCTTCTGTTTGCCTGGTTTACTTCTGGATTGATTCTCTTTTTCTCAAGCTATGTGAGTAAAATCTTAAGAAAACGTGGGTTAATCGCTCTTGAACGATTGATGGGAATGGTTTTAACCACCGTAGCAGTGCAGATGTTAATAGAGGGTATCAGTGAGTCATTTTTTCAGTAACAGTTCATTTTTCTCCCTTTTTGTTTACCCTTTTCTGCTGTTTCAAAAACTCGGGTTTCATCAAGGAAAATAGTTTATGAGAATTGCTTTAGTATCTTTACAATTTGAGGAGACTGCTACAGGCGGAGGTGGGGTGCATGTAAAAAATATCTGTGAACAGTTCCTGAAACAGGGGCATAATGTTACTGTAATCTCTATCCATACGGAAAAGACGCTAAACAATGTTCATCTGCAGGATTGGTATGTCCCATTTAGCATACAGAAACGCAGTAGATTATCGATAGTCCGTTTCCTTATTGATAGAGGTATTCCACAGCCTTATGTGGGTGAGAAAAATGTAGAATTAAGCAGAATTAAAAGATTTGCTGATACAGTTATAAGATGGATGAAGATGAAGCAGAATGAATTCGATGTTGTCAATTTACACGGTCATCATATCCTGCCGGGTTTCGTGGCAAAGGAACTGCAGGGGATGAATGCAAAAATTGTATCTACTGTTCATGCATTAGAATCTTCCTATATTTCAAAGAAGGGAGAGTCACTTGCTTCATTCGATGCAACAGAAGAGGTTCTTAAAAAGCTAAGAAAATGGGAAGGAATGTGTCGCTTTGCAGATGTTATTGTTCTTAATAGTCCCACAGCCTGTGATGATTTTAAGGAGATTCTAAAGGGACAAAAAGTGGATGTAGATAAATTTGCAGATAGGATAAAACTAATTTCCAGTGGCTGCAATGCCGATTTTCTTATGGCTGATAAAGAGATTGAACAAAAACTGTTTCATATTCCAGAGAAGATAAACCTGATTACTTTTTGCAGGCTCGACCCCAGTAAGGGTATAGAATATTCGATAAATGGAGCAAAGTCGGCAGCAAGGAAATGCTCGCACAAACTATGTTTATTGGTTGCTGGCATACCAGCCTCGGATGAGTACCTTAAGAGTCTTTACTCTGAGTTGGAAGAAATGCCACAGAATCTGGAGATAAAACTCAGACTCTTCAGTGCCATAAGCCCCCCTGAGGAGAAAAAAACAATCCTTGATGACAAACATATCTATATATCACCTACGCTTAAAGAACCTTTTGGTATGTCTCTTGTAGAGGCTTCTGCAAGAGGGAATATGATTGTATCAACGGATAACACGGGACCAAGATATATGATGAAAGGAGAACATAACACCCATTTTGATTGGGGTATTGCTACTGATTACGGTTTACTTGCAAAAATACCAGAGAATTTTCATACTGAACTTGTAGATAATATCGGCAGCTCGATTACCTGGATTATTGACAACTGGCAGAAGTGTGTGAAGTGTGTTCTTGCATTCAATCAGAAGATCAGAGAGCAATGGACATGGGAAGGGATTGGAAAACAATATCTGGATTTATTTCAGCAAAGAGACGAGTAATGGGAAAAAAGCATGAAAGCAACCACGAGATTACACAAGATTAACACAGAATAAAACGAAAATCATCTAATGGAAAAGATTAAATAATGAAAAAAGAAAATGAGAGGCAATCCTGGCAGGGGAAAAACACTTCAAATAACAATGAAAAATTAACAATGAAAAATGAAAAATTAACATATAACATCAAACATCAAACATATAACATTGAACAATTAACAATGAACAATTAACAATGAAAAATGAACCAAATAGACTAAAAAGACTAAAGAAACTAGAAAAGAAAAAACAGATGACAGAAAACAGATGAGGGAAGAGAGAAGAGGGTATCGGAGTGACAGTGTAACGGTGTGTCGGAGAAAAGATAAGTAAAAAGTAAAAAATTAAATCTAAACTAAAAAAACTAACTATTATCTAAATCGCATAAATTTTGGAAAATCTTTATGGATATTGAAATATTAGGAACAGAATCCCTTGGCGTAAGAGGTTTATGCTGTTTTATAAAGACTGAAACGCAAAGAATACTAATAGACCCGGGCATAGCATTAGGTTACACACGGTATGGATTACATCCCCATCCTTTTCAGGTTGCAGTGGATGAAAGAATACAGAAGAGGATTGTGAAAAGATGGTCAGAGGCAACGGATATAGTATTTAGCCATTTTCACGGAGACCATATCCCATTAAAGGATGCGAATCCTTATCAATTTAATATAAATAGAATCAAAAACTTAAATCTAAATGTTAGGGTATGGTCTAAGGACACATCCAATCTTTCATCTACACAGAAGAGAAGAGCGCACTCTCTCTTTTTTATTCTGAAAAACAATAGGGTCATATCAGATAAAGAAAAATACGGAGCAATGACCTTCTCTGCTCCAGTATTTCATGGAGAAAAAAATAGTTATTTAGGAACGGTAATGATGACAAGAATTGAAGATGATTGTGTATTTGTGCATGGTTCGGACATTCAACTACTTAATGATGAAGCAATTTCTCAAATATTGGACTGGGAGCCCGATATATTATTTGTTGATGGTCCTCCCCTCTATCTCTCCAATAGAATCTCCAGATATCAGATCAATAGAGCCTGGCATAATGCAAAACTACTATCACAACAAATTGACACATTAATTCTTGACCATCATTTGATGAGAAGTTACGAAGGGCTTAATTGGCTCAAACGTTTGTCAATAGAAACAGGGAAAAAAGTTCTTTGTGGCGCTGATTTTATGGATAAACCAAGAATGTTACTCGAAGCCAAACGGAAGCATCTGTATAGAGATATGCCTGTTCCCGCTGATTGGCATAAGGTATATGCTAATGGTAAAGTTACTACTGCTGATTACTGGGAGCGTGCTAAGAAACTTTATAAAAGTATTTCCATAAATGAGTCAGAAAGAAAGAAATGATAATAATCCGATGTGCTAAGTGCAATAGCAAGATTTTTAAATACAAAAAGGTTGGGAAAGGAAGACTGTGGCATTGCTGGAAAGAGAGAATAATAAAGGATTACTCTATAAGGGATGGGAGTAATGTAAAATGCCAATGTGGTAATGTAATTGGTGTCGTTGAAGGTAAATGGATAAAAATGAAACAATATTCATTTACATATAGAGGAACAATAACCAAGAAATAGGAGGTAAAAATGAAGATTACTATTGTCTATGATAATACCGCTTACAGAGAAGAACTCCAGGCTGATTGGGGATTCTCCTGTCTTGTGGAGATTGAAAATACTCCCAAAATCCTTTTTGATACGGGAACAAATGGCTCCATACTGCTTTCCAATATGAAAAAACTTAACATCGACCCAAAGTCTATAGAAGAGGTTTTTATTTCACATAACCACTATGACCACATCGGTGGACTGCCTGATTTCCTTAATGTAAACAGGGCAGTCACGGTTTATATTCCTGCTTCTTGCCCAGAACCTTCTGGAGCAAAAGAGGTCGTTAGTGTTGAACATTCTCTAAAGATCCATGAAAATGTCTTCTCTACAGGTGAGATTGATGGAATAGAGCAGAGTATGGCAGTAAAGATAGATAAAGGGCTCGTTTTAATTGTGGGATGCTCACACCCAAGAATGTCACATATTCTTGATGCCGCTTCTCAATTTGGAGAACTCTACGGTATTATTGGTGGAGTGCATGGATTTAATGAGTTCCCACTTTTTAAGGGTCTTAAACTCATTTGTGTCACCCATTGCACCCAGCATAAAAAAGAAATAAAATCCATATATCCCGATGAATATGTGGAAGGTGGCGCTGGGAGAATTATAGAAATATAGGAATGACATTTTGTCTGAATCACAACACAATTAAGATTCTACTTGACTTTTACAAATAGATATTATATTGTTTAATTTGTAGATATTGGTTATCTAAAAAGTATACCGATAAGGGAAATATTAAAGGGAAGGAGATGAGGAAATAGGATAAAATAGTGTTTATTTAATATAACTCGATGTGAGTAAAAAAAGGAAGGAGTAAAAATGAGAATTCTTACTTTCTTAGTATGTATATTGGGAGCTTTTGTGATTATGGTTCCTGGGAACTTAATGGGTGCTACATTCACAGTTGTAAATACAGCCGATGCAGGTTCAGGTAGTCTTAGAGACGCAATTAATCTTGCAAATGGTAACACTGGTTCTGACATTATAGACTTTAACATACCAGGTGTAGGCCCTCATTTCATCTTTATCCAGTCTCAGCTTCCTCCACTTATAGACCCTGCTGGTGTCATAATTGATGGATTAACTCAATCAGGGGCTAACCCGGGAGCAAATCCACCTTCAACCGCGACGCTTATGGTTGTAATTAATGGAATGAATGCAGGTGGAGCGTATGGGTTATGGATTTTATCATCTAACAATACTATTCAGGGGCTGGTAATAGATAATTTTGAGCAGGATGGAATCCGCATTCAAGGGACCCCGGACGTGACCGATGGCAATTATATTTATTGCAACTTCATCGGAATGGACCAAACAGGGACGGTTGCTCAGGGAAACGGTAGTAATCAGTCAACGTTATGGGCTGGAGTGAACATAATAGTAACCCCGGAACTGGAAGGTGTTGCAATGGACAACACTGTGGAGCAAAACCTCATATCAGCAAATTATGCAGAGGGTGTCAGCATCTCAAATTGCCCCCCAGGTGATGTTGCTTTTAATGTTGTTATCGAAAATTATATAGGCACTGATATTAATGGAACGGTTGATATGGGGAATTCACACGATGGCGTCTATATCGGAGAAGGGGCTCATGATAATGCAGTGGATAAAAACCTTATCTCTGGAAATGACTTTGAGGGGGTCGCTATTGTAGGTTATGCTGAAGAAGAAATCTTCACATATGCAAACATTGTTATCAATAATATAATAGGACTTGATATTAACCTGGCACCATTGGGCAATTCGTTGGATGGTGTAAGTATAGGACAATATGGGGCTACCTGGTACAAGGGGGGCTATGCAGAGGATAATACCATAGATACTAATACTATTGCCAATAATGGAGGTAATGGAGTAACGGTATGGGAACACCCTTCTACATCGACGAATGCTGATTTTAATTTAATTACTCGAAACAGTATCTATAACAATGGATTGTTAGGAATAGATTTAGCAGATGATGGTGTAACGGCAAACGATGTTGGTGACCCCGATACCGGTCCAAACGAGGAACTAAACTTCCCGGTAATAATGAGCGCCAATTGCACTGCTGGAAACACAACAATCTCCGGCACAATAGATATAGATACACCACCCGACAATGCTACTATAGAGGTCTTCAAAGCAAGGTTGGACCCGACGAACTATGGTGAGGGAGAAATATATCTCGGTTCAACAAACCCGGATGTAATCGGCAACTGGGTTATTACTGTTACTGGGCTTTCTGCGAGTGATTTGGTAACTGCTACAACAACGGATATGAATAACAACACCTCTGAATTCTGTCAAAATGTGGCTGTAATTGCAGTGGGTATCGAGGAACTTTCCTCAGAGAAGAACTCGAGATACGAACTTAAACAGAACTCGCCCAATCCATTCAGGGAAAAGACAGTTATCAAGTTAACAGTTAACGGTTCACAGTTCACAGGTAAAAACTGTCAACAGTCAACTGTCAACCGTCAACTACAAATCTATGATGTAAGTGGTCGACTCATCTACACCTTTCCTTCTTCTCTTCTCTTTCATCACTCATCTGTAACATGGGACGGAAGGGACCAAAGCGGCAGCAGGGTTACTCCAGGCGTTTACTTCTACAAACTAAAAACAAGGGATTTTACATCTACAAGGAAACTTATTCTTGCTGAGTAAGGCTAAAATAAATTTTTCAAGAGAGGGAGAACATACAAAATTCTCCCTCTCTTAATTAGAGGATGTCCTTTTCTATCATTCTGAGGGAGCGAAGCGACCGAAGAATCTTGGTTTCGTAAGAAGACAGAAGAATCGCAAGTCCTTGAGTGATATAGTTTACACTTTTTCAGTAACTTTAAGAAAAATCCTTGACATCTCCCTGAGATTTTTGTAATATACAGATGATAAATTTTTCTTATATAATAAGCATATTCTTGTTTTAGAGGAATGCTATGTTATATAAGTACATATTGAGAATATAATTGTTTGCCTAAATTGTAATAGGAGGGAGAATAGTGAAGACAGAAAAGATAGCCATTGTTTCAGATATACATGCAAATATTTATGCACTAAATGCATTTCTCGATTATCTAAAGAACAATTTCCATGTAACATATATATTGAATCTCGGTAACTTTCTACAGATAGGACCATTTCCTAAAGAAGTGATGGATATTATTCTCACAGATAAAAGATTTATAAACATCCTGGGAAGTGATGATATATCATTATTGAAACGGGACCCTTCTTCCTTCAAAGGAGATGAATTCGCACATCAGGATTGGACAATAGGTCAAATTGGCCCTGAATTAACAGGGAAACTCGCTCAGATTTCTAAATCGAATATCCTTACCGTAAACGGTAAAAAGTTATTAATGCTCCATTCCCGACCCTACGATTCAGCAGAGATGCCTTTGTTGTATCAAGGAAAAACATTAGAGGAATTTATTAAGGATTATGATATGTTCGAAGCTGATTATGTTCTGTTTGGACACACACATCTTCAATCCTTAATCACTTATTGGGAAGATAAGACATTTATAAATCCCGGTTCACTCGGTTGTTCAAAGGAACACACACTCTCTTTTTGTTTGGCTGAAATTGGCACAGAGGATGAAAATTTCACCTTTAAAAAAATCCATTACGATGATTCAAAATTAAAGGATAGCTATATACGGTTGAAGGTTCCCGGAGCAAAACGGATATTACAGGTATTCTACGGAATAGAGATTTGAGGTTTAAATTGGGACACATCCCATTTATTAATAAATTAGGATGTGCCCCAATTTTTCCACGATTTTTCCAATACACTTTGACATCATCTGTACATTTGAGTATTTTGAAAAGTAATAAAAAAGAATTGACTTCTTTCTAACTCTGTTGTAATCTAAGGTAGTGAATTAAAGGTTAATCAAAAAATTTGGTTAAAGGTAACGACAAGGAGGTGTTTTATGTTTCGATTTACCGTCTCAGTTCTTATAGGCATCCTTCTGCTATCTTTCCTTTCCTTACCCTGTAGAGGAAATGGAAGGTGGGGTGCTGAGGTATCGACAAATCTAAATACGCTTGCTTTGATCAAAAGTTTTTCTTTAAAGAATGAACTATTTTTGCGAATGCAATACGATTGGACAGAATATCTCAAGGATAAAGATAAGTCAATTATTCAATATCATTATCCTGATACTCTCTATGGTGATGAAGAAAATACTTATTCTAGTGATTCTGATCATTCCTACAGAAATCTCTCTTTAGAAATGGGTTACAGTAGGTTCTTTGGATCAGGGAAAGGATTTTCACCCAATGTAGGTTTATCATTTGAGATATCATCTCAAAGTTGGGAAGAATCAAAGATTTCTCATGATGATTATGGATCATCTAAATTTGAGGAAAATGTTAAATGGAATGATCTC
>Ga0209121_10000464_pt1 | contig 42699 bp, 38 predicted proteins | sample Cruoilmetagenom3_FD_187292 | JGI IMG/M metagenome (GOLD analysis project Ga0209121, IMG submission 187292) | Oil polluted marine microbial communities from Coal Oil Point, Santa Barbara, California, USA - Sample 3 (SPAdes) (version 2) | ecosystem: Environmental > Aquatic > Marine > Oil seeps ... | reverse complement strand
ACAGGGCTGGCCTGACGGGTGATGGCGGTATAGATCATCTCGCCTTTTGCGCCCTCTTCAAAGGGGATGATTTTGCCAGTATTGGGGTCCAGAAGTTCGGTGATGATGTGGTCCATGCTGACCATATGCATGCCCGATTGGTCATCGCATTCGGCCCAATAGGTCACGCCCAGATCGGTGCCGCCCAGCATTTCGCAACATTTGGCACCCCAAAGTTCTTCGATACGGTTGCGAATGGCCGGGATGCCGCCGCCCGGCTCGCCGCCAACAATAATGCGTTCGACGCCCAGTTCCGAGGCCTTGACCCCAAGGATTTCCTCGGCCTTTTCGCCAAGGTGCAGCACAAAGTTCGGCGCCCCGACGATACAGCGCGGGCGGGTGTCGGCGCAGGCGCGCAACAGCCGGTCCGCCCCGCCATCAGCGCCGATCGGCACATCAACAGCACCCATGTATTGCAGCGCCTGCATCACCGGAATACCGCCGACAAAGCCTTTGGCCAGCGAAAACCCGTGCAGCACCAGGTCACCGGGGCGAATGCCGTTGGCAAAGAAACACCGCGCCGACATTTCGTTCCAGACTTCGACATCTGGTTCAGTCAATGCCACATACGATGGGCTGCCGGTGGTGCCGGACGACGCCTGCATCTGGATGACGTCTTTTGGGTCTGCCGCCAGATGCCGGCCAAAAGGTTTGCGTGCGGCAAGGCTTTCGCGGATGTCGGTCTTGAACGTATAGGGCAGCTTTTGCAGGTCTTCGATGGTGCGAATATCGTCAAATGCGATGCCGGCCTGGGTTAGACTATCGCGGTAAAAATCGGAGTTCTCTTTCAGATAAGCCATCTGCGCGATCAGGTTTTCCTCCTGGACGCGGCGCACTGCGTCCAAAGGGGCCATTTCGATGTCATGCCAGCATTCGGCATTTGCCTTGTCCAACGCATCCGCGCGGCGGTACTGCATTGCGAATTTCATATCATCGCCCTCCATTCACATTTGCCCGGCTTAATAGGACCGGGGCAAACCCATGACTTTGTTGCCAATATAGCTAAGGCACAATTCCCTGTTCACCGGGGCGGTGCGCAACAGGCGCATCATCGGATACATCTCGTAGATGCCGGTATCTTCGGTGAAACCCGACCCGCCATGCGCCTGCAACGCGGCATCCACCGCCTCGATCCCGGCCTCGGCGGCGGCGTATTTCGCCATGTTCGACGATTCCCCCGCGGGCAGTTTTTGGTCAAATTCCCAAGCCGCACGCCGGGTCATCAAGCTGGCCATTTCGACGTTGGTATAGGCCTTGGCCAGCGGATGCTGCACACCTTGGTGCGCGCCAATTGGCTGGTCGAATACGTTGCGTTCACTGGCGTAAGCCACGGCCTTGTTCAGGGCGAAACGTCCGACACCACAGCACAAGCCACCCAGAATGATCCGTTCGGGGTTGAGCGAATCAAACAGGATGTTGAAGCCTTCATCGACCTGACCCACCACATCCTCGGGGCCAAGGTCCACATCGTCAAAGAACAGGGTCCACTGTTCTTCGGGCAGCGGGATCGAAATGCGCACGCGTTGCATGTCGACGCCCTTTTTCTTCAGGTCAACGGCAAACAGGGTGAACCCATCGGTCTTGCGGGCCACCTGATCATGCGGCGTGGTGCGCGCCACCACAAGGCAGTAATCCGACACATCCGCGCCGGTGATGAATGTCTTTTCACCAGTCAGTGAAAACCGGTTGCCGTTGCGTTTGGCAATCGTCTTGGTTTTCATCGAGTTCGATCCGGCTCCGGGTTCGGTAATGGCAAAACAGAACTGGATATCGCCCTTGCAGGCGGCGGGCAGCAGCTCTTTTTTGTGGAACTCAGTCCCATGCGAGGCCAGGTGCGCCATCGACATTGTTGGCCCAACCACCATCATCAACAGCGGGATGCCATGGTTGGCCGTGCCCTCCATGAACAACGCCATTTCGGTCATGCCCAGCCCGGCACCACCGTATTCCTCGGGCACCATGATGCCCAGAAACCCGTCATCGGCGATCTGTTGAAACATCTCTTTGGGGAACTCATGGCGGCGCGCGTGTTCCAGCCAATAGGTATTGTCATAGCTTTGTGCCAACTGGCCGCCATATTCATAAATCTGGCGCTGTTCGTCGTTCAGGTTGAAATCCATCGGTCAGATCCCCGGTCTATTGTTTAAAATCAGGTGCGCGGCGATTTTCAAAGGCGTCCAGCCCTTCGGACACATCCGCACTGGGCAGGGCGCGCACCGCAGCGTCGCGTTCCAGCCGCATCTGCTGATCAATCGTCATATCCGCGCCTTCGCGCGCCAGCCGTTTCATTTCGGCAATGCCGGGACGTGATCGAGTTGCGATGGTCTGGCAGTAATCCTGTGCCGCAGTGTGCAACTCGCTGTCCGGCACGATATAGTTGACCAGGCCTGCGTCTTTGGCCTCATCCGCCTTCAGCCAGCGGGCCGAAAACATCAAATCCAAGGCGCGGCGTTGCCCCATCAGCCGGGTCAGGCGCTGGCTGCCGCCCCATCCGGGGATCAGGCCGAATTGCGCGTGCTGGTCGCCGAACTGGGCGGTTTCAGCGGCAAAACAGATATCTGCCGCCAGCATCAGCTCGATTCCACCGGCAAGGCACAGACCTTGAACCGCGACGATGACGGGCAGGGGGCTTTGTTCCAGCTCGCGCAGGTTGTCCATGCCAAAGCCGATGAAATGGTCCAGCGCGACTGGATCATACAGCTTTTCCTTGACCGCGGTCAGATCGGCGCCGGTACAAAAATGCTTGCCCTGAGCGCGTATCAAAATGGCGCGTACGTCGCGGTTGGCCTCGAATTCAACGCGGGCGGCGGCGATGCCTTCGTGCACCTCCAACGACAGGCAGTTGAATTTTTCCGGGCGGCTCAGCTCGATAATGCCGACATTGCCTTCGATACTGATGGTGATAGGGGCGCTCATTTCGCTGCTCCTTTGGATTTGTTGTCGTATTGCAGCGCAATGCGGCCGACTTTTTCACGTGCGATCACCAGTTTCTGGATCTGCGCCGTGCCGTCGCCGATTTGCAGGCCAAGCACATCATTATAGCGCTGATGATGCGGCAGGTCGGTGGTATAGCCGTAATGCCCGTGCAGGATCAGGCATTGATGGATGATTTCGCAGCAGGTTTTCGGCAGATACCATTTGCACATTGCCGCCTGGGAGGTGTGCGGCAGGTTCTGGTCGCGCAGGTTCAGCGTGTAATAGCAAAGCTGGCGCATCATGGTCAGCTGTGTTTCGGCTTCGGCCAGCGGAAAGCTGACGCCCTGATACTGCGCCAGCGGCGCGCCAAAAGCCTGGCGTTCCTGCACATAGGCCCAGGTTTCATCAACCGAGGCCTGCGCCGCGCCCAGACACTCCAGCCCGATCAGGGCCCGGCTGAAATCAAATCCGGCCATGATCGAGCCAAAAGCGCGGTCCTGTTCGGCCATCATGTTTTCTGCGGGCACATAGACATCATCGAAAAACACTGACCCGCGCCCAACGGGCTTGGTGCCGATGTCGTCGAAATGAGTGCGGCTGATGCCCTTTTCGGTCAGGTCGACAAAAAAGGCGCTGACGCCCCGCGATCCGCCCTCGGGGTTGGATGTGCGGGCAAAAACCACCGCCGCATCCGCCTGGTCGGCAAAGCTCATCGAGGTTTTTTCGCCATTCAGACGCCAGCCGTTGCCGGACTTTTCGGCCTTCAGTTGCAGGCTGGCGGCATCCGATCCGCCACGTGGTTCTGTCAGACCCAATCCGATGACTGCATCGCCCGAGATGACTTTTGGCACCCATTCTGATACAATTTCAGCCGAGGCATGTTGGGCAACCATACCGCCCATCAGTGATCCCAAAAGCTGAATATAGCTGGCGTTGAAATCGGCATAGGCGATTTCCTCGACAATCAGTCCGGCGGTAACGGCCTCCAAGCCCAACCCGCCATATTCCTCAGGCAGGTCAGGGGCAATCAGGCCTAGTGCGCCCATTTCACGGATCAGGTCCCGGTCAAACGTATGGCCCGCCGCCCGCTTCTGATAGCCAGGGGCCAATTTCTCACGCGCAAACCGTGCGGCGAGATCGCGAAAGGTTTTCTGATCTTCTGTTGGCTGAAACTGCATTCCTGATTTTCTCCCAAAGCACCGTATTCTATCTTTTCAAAAAACCTAACAAATGTTAGAAAGTGAAGCAAGCCGTAAAGGGAGGTCTCCGTGAATCAGAACCAAAAGAGAACGAGCGCATGCGATAATTTGCTGTCGCCGCTTCGCGTTGGAGCATTTGAATTGCGCAACCGCGTTATCATGGGATCGATGCACACGCGGCTTGAATCCGGGCCCGATCCAATTACCAGGCAGGCAGCGTTTTACACCGAACGCGCGCGTGGCGAGGTTGCGCTGGTTATCACTGGCGGGTTCTCCCCAAATAGCGAGGGGTTGCTGGAGCCGGGCGGTCCGCGTATCGACGATGCCGTCGAAACTGCGACGCTGCGCCCCATCTGTGATGCGGTCCACGCCGAGGGTGCATTGATCTGCGCCCAACTTCTGCATGCGGGGCGGTACGCAAAGGTCGAAAACTGCGTCGCACCATCGCCGATCCGCTCCCCGATCAATAAATTTACCCCCCGCGAACTGACCCATGAAGACATCGTTCGCACAATCGGCGAATTTGTCACCGCCGCCGCCAATGCGCAGGCCGCCGGGTTCGACGGGGTCGAGGTGATGGGCTCCGAAGGCTATCTGTTAAACGAATTCACCGTGCCCCATACCAACAAACGCACCGATGACTGGGGTGGCAGTGTCGAAAACCGCCATCGCTTGCCGGTTGATATCGTGCGCGCTGTGCGCGATCACTGCGGCCCGGATTTCATGATCATCTACCGGATTTCCGCGGCGGATCTGATTGAAAATGGTGCCCCTACCGAAGAAATCGTGCTGCTGGCCCAAAAGATCGAGGCCGCAGGTGCCGATATGCTGAACACCGGTATCGGCTGGCACGAGGCGCGCGTGCCAACCATCGCCTATCCTGTGCCGCGCGGGGCCTGGCGTGATGCGGTGGCCAATATCAAACGCGCGGTTTCAATTCCTGTGGTTGCGTCAAATCGGATCAACACGCCGGAACTGGCCGAGGACATTGTTGCCAGCGGTGACGCAGACCTGATCTCTATGGCGCGCCCGATGCTTGCCGACCCGCATTTCGTCCGCAAGACGCGACAAGGGCGCACGGATGAGATCAATACCTGCATCGCCTGCAATCAGGCCTGTCTGGATTATATCTTTTCGGAACGTGTGGCGGGGTGCCTGGTTAACCCACGCGCCGGACGCGAAACCGAGTTTCACGATGATGTGGCAGCTGTGCCCCAAAAGATCGCAGTGGTTGGTGGCGGGGCTGCCGGCATGGCCAGCGCGGCCGAGGCCGGACGGCTGGGCCACGACGTGACGTTGTTTGAGTCCGCCGACACATTGGGCGGGCAGCTGAACCTGGCCCGCGCCGCCCCCGGAAAAGACGAATTTGACGAAACGCTGCGCTATTTCCGGGCAAAATTGCACAAACACGGGGTGGCCGTGAAGCTGGGCACAACCGCCTCAGCCACGGATCTGGGCGGCTTTGACCATGTGGTAATTGCCACCGGCGTGACGCCGCGTGTTCCGGACCTGCCGGGGATCGAGCATCCCAAGGTGGCGACCTATGCGCAGATCCTGTCGGGCGACCGCAAGGCGGGGGTACGCGTTGCCGTAATGGGCGCGGGCGGGATCGGGTTTGACGTGGCAGAGTTTCTGGTCACGGCGCCAGCGGAAACGGAACAAAGCGCTGTGTTCTTCGACATCTGGGGCGTGGACGGGGACTTCACCCGGCCCGGCGCGCTGAACGGCGATCCGTTGGCCCCGGTGCCCGGCGCGCGCGCGGTAACAGTGCTGCAACGCAAACCCAGCAAACCGGGCAAGGCGTTGGGCGTGTCCACGGGGTGGATATTACGCAACGCATTGCGCAAACACGGGGTCAAGATGCTGGCCGGTGTCAGCTATGACCGGATTGACGATGCCGGACTGCACATCACGCTGGATGGCGAACCGTCGGTTGTCGAGGCCGACACGATCGTCCTGTGTACCGGGCAGGACCCGGTGCGCGCGCTTTATCAGGCGCTGACGGATCAGGGCGTTGCTGCCACCATGATTGGCGGCGCGAAAGAGGCGTCTGAACTGGACGCGCTGCGCGCCATCGACGAAGGCGTCAGGCTGGCGCAGACGTTCTGATCTGCCTGATCGACCTGATTGATGAATTCACCCGCCAAACGCGGATGAATTCTCGGCGATGAAATCCGCCAACCGGCGGGCAGGGCGGCCCAGAACGTCCTGCACCGTGGTTTCGGTGCCCGACAGGTATCCTTTGGGGGCAAGTCCGGCCAGTTCTATCATCGCATCGGCGACCTCTGCGACCATGCCGGATGCGATCATATTGGCGCGCGCCTCGTCGGGGCCAACGGCGCGACGGGTGATGTCGCGGCCAAGTGATTGCGTCAGCAGCGCCGCGATATCGTCGCCACTCAGTGCTTCGTCGCCGGTCAGCCCATAGGTTTTGCCCTGATGTCCCTCGATGGTCAGCGCCTCGGCTGTCACATCGGCGATATCGCGGGCATCGACCCAGGAAACAGGTCCACCCACATCGTCGAGATACGTATTGTCGGTGGCGATACTATCGGCCTGCCACAGCAGGTTCTGCATGAAATAGGTCGGTTGGATCAACGTCCAGCCCATGCCGCTTTCTTTCAGCAACTCCTGGCTGGCTGAATGCCAGATGCCAAAGGTCAGTCGGGCCTTGGGCGAGGCCCCCAGCCCGGTCGACATGACCATGTGCTGCACGCCAGCGTCTGCCGCCGCGCGGATCACATTGGCCTTCCAACGCCCCATTTCCTGATGTGCGGGCGTGACAAGAAATACCTTTTGCGCCCCCTTGCAGGCCCGCGCCAGCGCGGCAGGATCGTCGAAATCAGCCACCACGGCCTCGCAACCCTGCGCCTTTAGCGCCGCAATCCGCGCGGCATCGCTGGTCACGGCGCGCAGGGCGATGCCTTTGGCCAAAAGCGTGGTGATAAGGGGGGTGCCAATCGTGCCTGTGGCGCCGAAAATAACGATCATGTCTGTGTTCCTTGCAAGGTTTCGATGGGGGCGATGGTTTCCGGGTTCTGCACCGATGACAGGTCACCCGGATCTTCGCCCAAAAATGCCGCCCGGACAATGCGGCGCATGGTTTTCGTCGTTCGGGTCTTTGGCAAGGCCTCGACGAAATGAATTTCGCGCGGGCGGAACGGTTTTGAGACCGCGGTGCCGACTGCGTCTTTCAGAAAGTCGACCAATGCCGCGCCGGGGGTCACGCCGGGGGCTGCGACGCAGACAACGACAACGGCGACACCTTTCAACGCATCTGGCGCAGCGATGGCGGCGGCGTCGATGACTTTGCCGGTCAGGGTCATGGCCGCCTCGATTTCGGGCGGACCGATGCGTTTTCCGGCGATGTTGAGAGTGTCATCGGACCGGCCCAGAATATACCATGTGCCATCAGCATCATGACGCACCCAGTCGCCGTGACACCAGACGCCGGGGAAGGTGGACCAATAGGTTTCCAGATACCGCGCCTTGTCCTGCCAGATTGTCGGCGTCAGCCCCATGGGGGGGTGGGTCACCACCAACTCACCGACCTCGCCCAAATCAGCCTCTGACCCATCCGGGCGCAGAACCTTGGCGCCAACCCCCAACGCTTGCGTCGAGAACCCGCCCGGCGACAAGCGGTGCAACACCGTTGAGGTCAGGATCGCGCCGAACAATTCGGTGCCACCGGAAATGTTCAACGGCGCGGCGCGGTGGCGGCAGATATGCGCCAGTTGCCATAGCCAGGCATCGTCGGTCCAGGGCTCTCCGGTTGATCCGACGATACGCAGTGGCGACAGGTCGTATCCGGCCAGCGGGGCAGGGTCCTGGACCATAAACTGGCGCACCAGCGTGGGTGCCACGCCCATGTGGGTCACCTGCTTTTCGGCGGCAACGCGCAACAGGCGAAACGGGTCGTCTGGCGTTGACGGGGCACCTTCGGCAAGCACCAGCGTAGCACCAGCCAGAAGAACCGAAATCAGCGTCAGCGGCCCCATCACCCAGCCCATATCTGTCATCCACAGATGCCGGTCATCGCGCTGAAGGTCGAGACACAGAAGGAAGTCAGTCGTTGCTTTGGCCTGAACCCCCAGATGCGTGTGTACCACACCTTTGGGCTGGCCGGTTGTGCCCGAAGTATAGGCGATCATCAATGGATCGGCGGCGTCTAGGGGGGCGGCGGGGAAGGTCGGATCGGCCGCTGCCATTGTGTCATGCCAATCCAGATCGCGGGCCGGATCGGCGGATGTTCCCCCGTATCGGCGCAGGCTGATGACAGTTTGCACCAACGGAAGGTCGTCAATCGCGCTGATTAATGTCCGCTCCATCTCCACCGGCTTGCCCCGGCGCGGTGACGCATCAACTGTCAGCACCGCCCGGGCGTTGCTGTCGCTCAGCCGTGCGGTGATTGCGGGAGCGGAAAAACCGGAAAACAACGGCACAGCAATGGCTCCCAGCCGGGCAATGCCCAGAAACGCGGCCGCAATTTCAGGGATCATTGGCATATAGATGCCAACCGCATCGCCCGCGCCGATGCCCCGGGCGGCCAGAGCGCTGGCGACACGGGCGCTGTGCCCGGCCAGATCGGTGTAGCTCCAACAGCGGGTGGTTCCGTCTTCGGCCACCCAGTCAATCGCGGTCTTGCCGCCAAGTCCAAGGTCAATTCGTGCGTCGAGACATGTTTGTGTCAGGTTAAGCGTGGCACCGGTGGCCCAGCGGATATTCTCGGGACCGTCGGTGATGTCACGCAGTGTATGAAAGGGATGCGAGAACCGGATGCCGGCAAGATCAATAATCTGAGACCAAAACCAATCGGGGTCGGCGTTGGACCGTTCAAGCAGGTCTTCGTATGTATCCGCGCCGCAATGGTTCTGAAAACCGGTGAGATTGCTGTTTTTACGGATATCATCGGCGGGATCAAACATGTCGGACCTTGTGAAAAAGGCCGCGCCGTAGCGCGGCCAGTTGAGGAGGTAGTTCTGCTTATTCCCCTTCCAGAGGGCGCACGCGCCCGACTGAAATGCCTAGCCGTGCATCGACAGGCCCCCGGATACGGAAATGACCTGACCTGTGATGAACCCGGCGTCATCTGACGAAAGGAAGCAAATGATGCCCGGATAATCGGTGGGCTGACCCAGCCGCTTCATTGGAATGGCCCGCTTCAGACCTTCGGCGATCTTTTCGCCCGCCTCACCCTTGGCCACTTCGGCAAAAAGCGGCGTGTCGGTTGGTCCGGGTGCAACGGCGTTCAACTGGATTCCCTTGCGCGCAAGCTCGCGGGCTACAGTCTTGGTGAAGGAAATGATGCCACCTTTGCAGGCAGAATAAACCGCCTCGCCCGATGATCCGACACGACCGGCATCCGAACTGATGTTCACCACGCGACCACCGCCGTTCTTGACCATACCTGGCAGGACCGCGTGATGCATGTTCAGCGGGCCATAAAGGTTGATGTCGATCACTTTCTTCCACAGATCCATGTCGGTATCGAGGAAGGGTTTGATAAGATCCCAACCCGCATTGTTGACCAGAACATCAACAGGGCCACCCGCTTCAAACGCCGCGACGGCAGCATCGACAGCAGCGCGATCCGCAATATCAACCGTGTGGGCGCTGGCCTTCCCGCCATTCGCCTCGATAAGTGATACTGTTTCGGCAGCGCCTTCCGCATTGAGATCAAACACCGCAACTTCGGACCCTTCTTCGGCGAAACGCTTGCACACTTCGCGTCCGATTCCGCTGCCGCCACCTGTGACGATCACTCTTTTGCCTTGCAGTCCACGCATCCTGAAACTCCTCCTGGGCCCTTGCTGTTTGGTTGTGCACGGGCTAAAATCTAACATCTGTTTGAATTTATCCGCTTGATATCGGTGTGTCCAGAGGTATTTACCCATGAATATGACGCCCAAATCCCAAAACGCTGTGCTGCATGACGGACAGCCAAGTAAGTCCGAGCAGACGCGAGAGACGATCCTCGCAGCGGCCGCACAGTTTTTCCGCAAGGAAGGGTACAATGCCGCGACCATGCGCAAGATCGCCAAAGTTGCAAATATGGAAGCCGGCAGCATCTACTACCACTTTTCGTCCAAAGAAGACATTCTGGGTGAGGTTCTGGAGCTTGGGTTGCGCCGCCTTTATGTCGAGGCGTCGCGGGTTCTGGCCGAGGCTAAGGCGCAGGGCAAGGATTTCCGACAGGTCCTGTCAGAGATGGTCGATACACACCTGACCTTTCTTTTGTCTGAAAGCGATTTTACATCCGCCAATATTCGCAACTTTCCGACGCTATCCGAAGAGTTACGCCAAAAACACCGGCCGCTGCGACGCGCATATTCCGACCTGTGGAACGATTTTTTGGCTGAAGCCCAGCAGAATGGCTGTGTTCGCACCGATATCGCGATCAGACCTGTACGCCAGTTCGTGCTCGGCGCGCTTAACTGGACGGTTGAATGGTATGACGCGGAGCGTTTTCCCGTCGCAACACTGTCCGAGCGCGTTACAAAGCTGTTGCTGGATGGGATGGCCACAAAAGAGCACGCTCTGGTTCTTGTCCCCCGGCATGGCGACCGGCAGATTATTGAACCGAAAGCCGATACCAACAAGGCAGCACGTACCCGTATGCAAGTGCTATCGGCGGCCGCGCGGATCATCCGAGACCGTGGCTATAAAGCGGCAACAATGCGGGCCATTTCGACCGAGGCTGGGATCGAGGCCGGCAGCATCTACTACCATTTCGGGTCAAAAGAGGACATTTTGGATGAAGTGCTGGATTTGGGGCTGCGCGATCTGTTGGAGGGTGTGGCCAGGACCGTTTCTGATCGGGAAAAGTTTCCTGACGACCTGAGCAGAATATCTGCAGCGATCGAGACCCATATGGAGTGTCTGTTTCAGGCCAGTGAATTCACTTCGGCGAATATTCGAATCTATGGACAACTGCCCAGTGATGTGGGTGCTCGCCATTGGCCTGTGCGCCATGAATATGCACAGCTTTGGGACCACATCCTGAAAGATGCGCAGGACTCTGGTTGTTTGCGTTCCGATATCAGGATCGTCCCCTTAAGGCAGGTCATGTTGGGCGCATTGAACTGGACCGTTGAATGGTTTGATCCAAAAAAGGCAGGGCTAGAGGGGAATATCTCTTTGGCCGAACTTGTGGAAATTCTGCAAAAACTGCTTCTTGATGGGCTGTCGAAGTAAGGTCAGGTGGTCATCCGCCCGCCAGAAGGCCTGCCGCAGGCTTTGATCTGAGACTTCCTGAGAAGCCCCAGGCTTTCCGGCGGGCCGTTGACCTGTTTGATGCCGGACTTATCTTTTTGACGTCTCTTATTGATCATGCTATTTCGCTATGGCGAATTTGCTTCGGTATAGTGAATGCTGTGCTGGACGCAAACATTGCAGAGATGCACACCCGAAAATGGGATGGAAAACATGACTGTAGGTAGCGACGTAGGGGTGTTGAGCTGTTTGTACGGGCTGCTGAGCGGGTCGTCCGGGGCCGGCTCAGACCGCCAGAGCGAACAGGATGGCACTGCCCGGATCGGGGCGCTCTGCTATGGCGCGTTGAGCTTCCAATCGATGATCGGCACCAAAGAGAAAAAGGAAGAGGGGATGGTTGGTATGACGATGGCGCATCCGGGTCGAAAGTTAGGTACGGGCCATGCGCCAGAACACGACATTGAACGCCTGTACTGCGATGTGAATTTTCCGCGCCTGGCTCAGGTCGCCCGTCTGATGGCCACCCGTCTGATGGCCACTGGGGCGCGCACTCTGATGGGGCAGACAGCATGACAAAAAAGACCGATGCAACGCGAGGGCTGGATCAGATGCCGCCGCAATCGAATTATGCCGAGCTGACCGGAATCGATATCGTGTCGGTCGCGCTTGATTGCGCCGTGTGCAGCATGAAAGTGACCGATGCCCTGGCCAACCGCAACGGGGTGCTGCACGGCGGAGCTTTGATGACGCTTGCCGATAATGTGGCAGGGACGTTGGCATTCATCAATCTGCCTGCGGACAAAACGAACACCACCATTGAAAGCAAGACGAATTTTTTGCGCGGCGTGCATGTCGGAGACATAGTGACCGCGCGTTGCGAGGCGTTGCAGGTCGGTCGTACGTTAATGGTTCTTCAGATCACCATGACACGCGGCGACGGAAAAACTGCGGCTGTCACAACCCAGACACATATGATTCTCGACTGGTCCAAGTGACCGGACGCAAAGCGAAAAAAAGGAAAATCCGTGACACACACCAATGCAATAAAGGCGGGGCCGCAGGCGACCTATGAACATTATCTGGAACAAGGAAAGTTCATGATCCAGCGGGCAAAAAGCACAGGGGAATACGTGTTCTTTCCCCGCGCCATTACACCAACGGGCGCGACAGATTTTGAATGGGTGCAAGCCGCGGGAACAGGAACTGTCTATGCGATTACCGTCAATCGCGGGCGTTCGGGGTCCACAAATGTGGCCCTGATCGAGCTGGATGAAGGGGTGCGGATGATGTCCACGCTGCCCGATGTTGAAACCGCCCCGATTGGAGCGCGCGTTATTGCGCGGATTGAAGAGGCCGAAGGCGGCAATCGCGTGGTCTTTGATATGCTAGAAGGAGAGGCGGCATGAGCGCGCAAGATATTCGCGGAAAATCCGCAATTGTGGGCATGGCGACAGCCGGCATAGGCGAGGCCCCCGGGTTTTCGGCGATGGAGCTGCTGGGTCAGGCGGCCGTTGCGGCCGTTGCGGATGCTGGCCTGCGAATGCAGGATATTGACGGCGTTTTTGCCGCGACCAGCGCGCACGCTTTTCCAACAATGAGCGTGGTGGAGCATCTGGGCCTAAGGCCTCGCTATTTCGACAGCACCAATGTGGGCGGGTCCAGCTTCGAGCTGCACTTGCTTCAGGCAACCCTCGCGCTTGAGGCAGGGCTGTGTGATGCGGCGCTGGTTTGCTATGGATCGAACCAGCGGACGGCGGGTGGGCGGCTTGTCTCGATGAGCGAACCGCAGTGGCACGAAACGCCCTATAATCCGCGCCACCCGATCACCGCTTATGGTCTTGCGGCCAGCAGGCACATGCATGCCTATGGCACGACCCGCGAACAGTTGGCCGATGTGGCGCTGGCGGCGCGGGGCTGGGCAAACCTCAATCCCGACGCTTTTGCGCGCGGCCCTCTGACAAAAGACGAAATTCTGTCGTCGCGCATGATTTCAGACCCGTTGACCAAGGCAGATTGCTGCCTCGTGACGGACGGTGCTGCGGCCTGTGTTCTGACCCGCGCGGACCGCGCGAAGGATCTCCATGCCAAGCCGGTATATTTTCTGGGTGCTGGGGCTGCGAACTATCACCGCTCTATTGTTGCCATGCCTGATCTGGCGACCACGGCTGCGGCCGATAGTGGCCCCAGAGCATTGGAAATGGCTGGCATCACGCGCAAGGATCTTGATCTGGTGATGCTCTATGATGCGTTCACGATCAACACGATCCTGTTCCTCGAAGATCTGGGGTTTTGTGCCAAAGGCGAGGGCGGCGCGTTTGTCGAGGACGGGCGCATCGCACCGGGCGGAGAACTGGCGGTCAACACCAATGGCGGCGGGTTGTCCTGCGTCCATCCGGGCATGTACGGCTTGTTCTTGATTGCAGAGGCCGTGGCGCAAATCCGTGGCGGGACCGGCGAGCGCCAAATTGAGAATTGCGACCTTGCGTTATGTCACGGCAATGGGGGCACCCTGTCCAGCCAGTGCACGGCAATCCTTGGATCGGAGGCCACACTATGAAGGACCTGAGTCATATTGATGGTTTGCTGGCGCCGCGTTCGATCGCGGTGATCGGGGCCTCCGAAGACGTTACGCGTATTGGTGGGCGTCCGATCGCCGCAATGCTGAAAGCGGGATACACAGGGCGCATTCTTCCGGTGAACCCCAAGCGCGAGACCGTGCAAGGGCTGAAATGTTATGCCAGCGTCGATGATCTGCCCGAAGCACCGGATGCGGCGCTGATTGCGGTTCCTGCGCGCATGGTGCCTGAAACGATTGAGGCACTGGGACGCAAAGGTTGCAAGGCTGCGACTTTGTTCTCGGCGGGCTTTGCGGAAGTGGGCGAAGAAGGCCTTGCCGCGCAAACGGAGCTGGTGGCGCTGGCGAACAAGCACGGCATCCGCCTTCTGGGGCCAAATACGCTGGGCGTCTACAATGTCGATATTGGCTACTACGGCACGTTTTCGTCGTCTTTGGATACGGGCCATCCCCGGCCCGGCAATATTGGCATCGCCAGCCAGTCAGGTGCATTCGGCGCGCATTTGGGGGCATTGTCCCGGGATCGCGCACTTGGGGCGTCCGTGCTTTTCACGACGGGCAATGAGGCCGACATTACCGTTGCCGATGCGATTCACTGGATGGCGCAGCGCGACGGTATCGACGTCATTTGCGCCTATATGGAAGCGGTGACCGATCCGGTCAGCTTGCTTGCTGCGCTGGATGCTGCGCGCGATGCGGGCAAGCCGGTCATCGCACTGAAGGCGGGCCGTTCGGCCGTGGGCGCGCAGGCTGCGGCCTCGCATACTGCGTCGTTGACAGGTGATGCCGTTGTCGCTGACGCGGTGCTTCACGATCATGGCGTTATCATCGTGCGTGATCCTGAAACTATGATGGATATCGCCTATGCCGCCTCGAAAAAGGTGCTCCCTTCGGTGCATTCACTGGGTGTTATTACGGTCAGTGGCGGCGCAGGCATTGTGATCAGCGACGAGGCCGAGCGCATCGGCCTGCCCATGCCCGCGATGCCGGATGCGGCGCAGGCGCGGCTCAAGGCCCTTCTTCCTTATGCCTCGCCGGTCAACCCGCTGGACTGCACGGCACAGGCGCTCAATGATCCATCCTTGCTTGAATCCTTCACGCGCGCCGCGCTAGAGGACGGCGGCTATGGCGCGGTTTTGTGTTTTTTGACCTATGTCGCAGGCAGCCCCGCAGTCTCGGATACAATCCTGGCGGCAATGAAACCGCTGCGCGCGGCCTACCCGGACCGGATTATTGCGTTTTGCGCGCTTGGTGCGCCAGAGGTGCTTGAGCGCTATGACGACGAAGGCATATTGGTGTTCAATGACCCGTGCCGGGCAACGCGGGCCATACACGCGATCTGTGAAGTGGGTGCAGCGCGGGCAAAGGACCGACCTGCCAAGATGCCGACCCCCGACAAGATTGCTCTGCCGGACTGCGCACCGGATGAGGCGGAGGCCAAGAATATCCTGACAAAAGCGGGCATCGCCTGTGCGCCCGAGACCAGAACCAAGGACGTAGAAGAGGCCGTCACCGCAGCTGAGGCGTTGGGCTATCCTGTTGTCATGAAAATCCTGTCGCCCGATATTATTCACAAATCCGACATTGGCGCGGTAAAGTTGAACCTCGGCTCGGCTGAAGATGTGCGGCGGGCTTTTGATGAAATCATGCAGGCGGCCAAAACCCACGTTCCTGACGCTGCAATCGGCGGGATTTTGGTGGCCAAGCAACTCACGGGCGGGGTCGAGTGCCTGATGGGGATTAACCGCGACCCGACATTCGGTCCGGTGGCTGTCTTCGGTCTGGGTGGCATTTTCGTAGAGCTTCTGGATGACGTGGCCCTGCGGACATGTCCGTTTGATGTGGCGACGGCGCGGGACATGATCCTGTCCATTCGTGGTGCGCCCATCCTCAAAGGTGCCAGAGGACAGGAGGCCTCCGACATAGATGCGTTGGCGCAGATGCTGTCGAAGCTGTCGATTTTTGCAGCAGCGGCGGGAGAGCGTTTGCTCTCGATTGATCTGAACCCCGTTTTGGCTCTGCCGCAGGGGCAAGGGGCCTATGCCCTTGATGCTGTAATCGAACTGAACGAAGGGGCAATCTGATATGGCAATTGACCGCAATCATCTGATGAATTTCAACATTCCCGAAGTCCGCCAAAGCTATGGGCCGCGGGATGTTGCGCAATATGCGCTGTCTATCGGCATGGGGCAGGACCCGATGGATATGCCCCAACTGTCGTATGTTGGGGGGCTGCAAGATGATATCCGTGTGATGCCCGCAATTGCGAATGTCCTTGGTCACCCCGGATTTTGGCTGTCCGATCCGGCAACGGGTGTTGATGCTCTGCGTCTGGTCCATGGCGAACAGGGAATGACGGTTCATGCGCCCATTCCGGTTGCGGCGACGATCCGCGCCAAAACGCGCGTAACCGGGCTGATTGACAAGGGCGAGGGCCGGGGCGCGTTGCTTTACTCGGAGAAAGAAATCTTTGACGACGCGACGGGCACGCATCTTGCGACCTGCCGCGGAACGACGTTCTTGCGCGGGGACGGCGGGTTCGGGGGACCATCGGACACGGCCAAGCCGGTTCACCAGCTTCCCGACACCGCGCCGGACCATGTCGTTGAAACCAGCACGCGACCCGAGCAGGCGCTGATCTATCGCTGGAATGGCGACACCAATCCGCTGCACCTTGACCCGCGCGTGGCAAAAGGGGCCGGCTTTGAGCGACCGATCCTGCATGGTCTTTGCACCTTCGGTTGCGCCGCACATGCGCTGCTTGCGACGCTGTGTGATTACGACGCTGCGCGTTTTGGTGCGATGGATGCACGGTTCACCGCCCATGTGTTTCCCGGCGAGACGCTGCGCACTGAGATCTGGCAGGACGGGTCGTTCCGGACTTGCGCGGTGGAGCGGGACAAGGTCGTGATTGGGAACGGCAAGTTCCAATACAGTGAGGCCTGATGTCTATTGATCTCGAAACACGCGGTGGCGGTCTGCTGGTGATCAGCCTGAACGAGCCGGGCCGCCGCAACCCGGTGGGTCATCCGGTGCGTCAGGAACTGGTTCAGATCCTGTCACAAGCCGAGAGAGATGTTGACGTGCGCGCCGTGGTATTAACGGGGAAGGGTGGTCATTTTTCGTCCGGGGGTGATATCCGCGACCAGGGTATGTGTAGCATTGCCCAACAGCGGGAACGCTTTGCCACGGTGAAGGACATGATCGGACGAATGGTTCGGTTTCCCAAACCTCTGGTGGTGGCGGTCGAAGGTTGGGCGGCGGGGGCCGGCTTTGGGCTGGCGATGGCTTGCCCGCTGGTTGTTGCCTCGCGGGGCGCGATGTTTGTGGCGGGTTTCACCAGGGTCGGTGTGATCCCCGACATGGGTTTACTTGCCACGTTACCCGCACGGGTTGGACCCGCAAAAGCACGCAGGATCATCATGAGCAATCGCAAGATCACGGCTGATGAAGCGCTTGCCAGCGGTCTTGTTGACGCGCTTGCTGACGAAGGGCAGGCGGTGGAAATGGCCTGTGCACTGGCGCTGGAAGAAGCAGAAGTAGCCCCTTTGCCACGACAGTACATCGCCGACTGGTTCGCCCGCGACGTGGATGCCGCGCTTGAATATGAACGCCAGCTTCAGCCGATATTGCTTAACAGTGCTGATGCTGCCGAAGGAAGATCCGCGTTTTTCGAGAAACGCACGCCCCATTTCAAAGGGTGTTGAGAGTCGGATGCCAGGAGCCCCAACCCCAGTCAATGGCGGTGTCCGCCGGTTGCGCAGCGGTCTGCTGACGTTTGTTTTGGCCGCTGCCGTCGGGCTGATTTTTGTGGACGCACCGTGGCTTATTCTCACGGCAGGGATGGCATTGGGCCTATTCCTGGCGCTTGGCTGGCGCCTGTTCAGCATCGCCACCTGGGTTGCCGTGCTGTTGTCCGTCTGCGCGCTGATTGTCGCGCTCTGGCGTGATATTCCCTCAGAGGTCTTGATGGATGCAATAGGGCGCTCATTGTTCTTGGGGGCCCTGATCATTCTTCTGGGCACGCTGCGATCCGCAGCGATGATGGCGCCAGAAGTCGGCGAGGCAGGTGTCTATTTGACAGGGCAACCGCCCTCACGGCGCTATCTGGCGCTGTCGTTTGGTGGGCATTTATTCGGGGTCCTGATCAACTTTGGCGGCTTGGTCATTCTGCTTGATCTGGCCAAACGCGCGCTCGCGGAGCCGTCAACGATGCAGTTGCCCCCTGATTTGCAGGAGGCAAGGTTACGCCGGATGACGCTTGCCATTATCCGGGGGTTCAGTCTGATCTCGCTTTGGTCGCCATTTGGGTTTGCCACAAATGTTGTGCTCATTACATTGCCCAGCCTGTCCTATTTTGACTTCGGACCATTCGGGTTTGCCATAAGTTTTGTCTTCATTGCGATTGGTTGGAGCCTTGATCGTGTGCAGAACCGGCGACTGTCGCAGCGAGCCGTGACAGGGCGGCGGCCACAGGTGACCAGCTGGAGAGGGGCGGCGCTATTGGTGGGGCATGTGGTGATATTGGGTTTGTCGATTGTCATCATGCACGAAGTGTCGCCACTGACATTTCAGGAATCCCTGCTGGTGCTAGCGCCATGCTACGCGATCTTCTGGTCAGCGCTATCGTCGCGAAAATTAACGGGCGGGCCATGGAAGACAATCAATGCGACACTCCTGGACAGCTGGCGCCGGATGCCTGCCACGGCGGGTGAGGTGGGCGTGTTCGCGGCCGCAGGGTTCCTGTCCGTGGTTTTGATCGCCATCATTCCTGTGGATGGATTGCGGGACTTTTTCGCGGATTTATCCCTTGGGCCGGTTACATTGGCGCTGGGGCTTATGATGTCCGTCGTGGTTTTGGCCTTTGTCGGCGTGAACCCGATCGTGACCGCATCGGTGTTCGGTGCCATTGCCTCGCAATTGGCGCTGCCTGGCCTGAATGACCTGACCATCGCGCTCGCAATCATTGGCGGCTGGACGGCCGTCATCGGCCTGTCGCCTTTCATCACGACGATCGCACTGTGCGCGTCGATCATTGATCGACCGGCCGGGCTGATAGGGCCTGTTTGGAACGGCACCTATTGCGCAGTATTGCTGCTGTTCTGGGGCGCGTTATTGATGGGATTGATGCTTAGCGGTGCGATCTGAAATATTTATCATGGGCTGGAATATCCGGGCCGCCTCGCTTTGCTGTCTCAGGGCGGTCTGCGCGTTCTCTCCAATCTCAGCGCGCCAGTATAGGCGGGCTGAAACGTGCCATAGCGATCGCTGCGCCCAATTTATTTGAACCCAGCCCAGTTTTGTCCGGGCTTGTTTTGCTCTGCGGAGCCTATAGCGTCGTGCCGGACCACTCGCCCGAGCTCACCAGATGATGGACTTCTGAAATCATAAACTCTGAAAATTTTTCCGACAACCGGGAGATCGGACGGTTGAGGGGGGTCATCAGAACCAGCGTTCGGTCGATCGGGTGCCGCACAATCGGGCGGGCGACTAATTGTCCCGAACGGATATGATGAATGACGCTGACCAAAGGCAGGATGGTACTCCCCAATCCGCGATCGACGCATGACAGCATTGTCGGCAGAATGTCGACTTCAAGAACGACGTTCAGGTCGATCTTGGCAGTTTGGGCGATGTGTTCAATCCTGCTGCGCAGGCCGTGTTCCGAATTTGGCAAGATCAGCGGCTGACGCAGGGCGTCTTGGGCGGTGATCGGCATGTCGTCACAGGTGGGCTGGGCGGGCTGAATCAGGAAGAGATTTTCCAGAAGAATTGGCCGCGACTTAATGAATTTTGATTTCTGCCCTTCATACGCAACGCCCAGATCAATTTTTCCACGGGTCAGCCATTCCTGCACATGGCCGCTGAAGCCGGAGACGATCCGCAGATTGACGTCCGGAAATTTCTCCATGGTGCGTATAATGAGATGGGTGGCCAAGACTTCGGCAACAGTAGGCGGTAGTCCAAGCGTGAGCGTGCCAGACAGCGATTTGGGATCGCCCTTCACATCGGTCTGAAGGTTTTTCATATCTTCCAGGATCAGCTTTGCACGGGAAACAAGCCGTAAGCCCTCCTCTGTCGGCGTGACACCCCGCCCATGTCGATGAAGCAGCGGGACACCAAATTCCTTTTCCAGAATTTTAACCTGACGGCTTAAGGCGGGTTGGGCAATACTAAGGCGCTCCGCCGCAGCTGTTATGCTGCTCAGTTCGACAATCACGCTGAAATTACTGAGAAGGCGGACTTCCATATATACCCATTTTCTATTTCTGTAATGCGCATAATGCATTTGTGCTATGTGAACAAGTATCTCATGATCATTCGAATGGAGGCTCGCCTGCTTGTCGTATTGATAGGCTTTAGCGCTGGTAAATCTGCTGTATCGGGCAAAACCCGGACGGCAGGAGTGGTGCAAGGGTTCGGGTCTTCGCATTAGGGAGGAAAATGATGAAATATTTCAACTTGCGGTCTGCACTGGGCGTGTTGGCAACCTGTGTTGCATTGCCGGCAATCAGCCAGGAGCTGCCGGAAACGATGGTATGGACCTCGTATGATGTCGGCTCGGCTGGCTATGCCGAAGCGTCGGCCATCGCGGACGCCTTTGGGAAGTCGTTTGGCACGCGCGTTCGGATTCAGCCTTCGGGCAGCGGCATTGGTCGTTTGCAGCCGTTGCTGCAAGGGCGTGCCGATTACGCGTTTCTGGCGACCGAAGCCTTCTTTCTTGGCGAAGGCGCGTATGATTTTGCCACAGCAGATTGGGGTCCGCGCCAGTTGCGCGCTGTTGCCGGGCGTCCTGCGGGTCTCACGCTGGTCGCTGCGGGTGACGCAGGGATCAAAACCGTTGCGGATGCGAGGGGAAAGCGGATCGCTTTTGTGGCGGGCAACCCGTCGGTGAATGTAAAATGCGAAGCGATCCTCGCGTTTGGTGGTCTGACCCTTGATGATGTTGAGGTCGTCATGTTCCCGACCTATGGCGCGGCGATGTCCTCGATGACGCGCAACGAGTCTGACGCGACCTGCACAACACCAACAACAAGCCACCTCTATGAGCTGGCCGAAAGCCCGCGCGGCATTTTTTATGCGCCACTTGAGCCAGACAACAAAGAGGGCTGGGACAAGCTGCTCGAGGTGTTGCCTATCATGAGCCCCTCGGATGAAGATGTGGCCGCAGGCTTGCCCGAAGGTGAAACCGCAAAGATGGCCGCCTATCGCTATCCCGTGATCACGACGACGAACGAAAAATCCGCCGACGAGGTCTATGCTTTCATCAAGGCTTTGGATGAAAGCTATGACCTCTATAAAAATGGCACGGCGACAATGACCCGCTGGTCGTTGGATCGGTCGGGCCGTCCGGCGATTGATGTACCGTTCCATGAGGGTGCCGTGCGCTATCTGCGCGAGATCGGCATCTGGACCGATGAGGATGAAGCGTGGAACGTGAAACGCACCGCGCGCATGGATGCGCTGGTAAGCGCGTGGGCCGAGTTCCTCGACGCTAACGCCGGACTGGCCGAGGAAGACTTTTCCAAAGCGTGGATGGCGCGTCGCGCTGAGGTCGTCGCCGCACTTAATTGATCTGTCGATGACAGCTTCCGCCCCCTGGCGCCATGCGCGCCGGGGGGCTTCTACACATGCATTTCAGGACGGACCTATGACCAACAAAGGCACACTGGACGTGGACAAACACGCGCAAGGCGAACCTGTTGTCGCAGTAGGGCCATCAGGCCCGCTGCGCTGGCTTATCATGTTGTTGGGCGCGTCCGGCGTTCTACTGGCAGTAAATCAACAGTTTTTGCTGAATATTTTCGGGTTCCAGCCGCTTGGGAATGCATACCTGTATTACCTGATCGGAATTTTTCTTGCGGTTGCGTTTCTGTCGGTTCCTATGAGGTCCGGCCCATCAAAGGGGCCTATCTGGCTGAGTCTCGGCTTAGCTGCGCTTGCGCTTGTCAGCGCGGGGTGGCTTGGCAATCACGGTTTGGACATCATCCAGCGAGGGTGGGAATATGATGCCCCCCTGATCGCTGATATCATGGCCGCCATTCTGCTGGTGCTGGTTCTGGAAGGTATACGGCGTGCTGGCGGTACTGTGTTGCTTATAACCGCACTGTTGTTCGGGACATTCCCGCTTTATGCCGGACACATGCCAGGCTTCCTTTGGGGCACACAGTTTTCAGCCCTGGAGACCGTACGGGCCCATGTTCTTGGGGTCGAGAGCGTCGTCGGAATTCCGATGCAGGTTGTGGCCGAGCTCGTGATCGGCTTTGTCATTTTCGGCTCGGTCCTTGTTGTGACCAAGGGCAGCGAATTTTTCATGGATCTGGCGGCCGCGCTGCTGGGCCATCGCAGGGGGGGGCCTGCCAAGGTTGCCGTTCTGGGATCGGGTATTTTGGGGTCCCTGTCGGGGAGCGTGATCTCGAATATCCTTACATCCGCCCCGTTTTCAGTTCCAACCATGCGCCGTGTCGGATATCCGGCAAGCTATGCCGCCGCGGTCGAGGCCTGTGCCTCGACGGGGGCTACGTTGATGCCGCCGGTGATGGGGACTGTTGCTTTTGTCATGGCCTCATTCCTGGGCGTACAATACTCGACAATCGTGGTGGCTGCGATCATTCCGGCGCTGATGTTTTATGTCGCATTGCTGTTGCAGGTTGACATGTTCGCGGCGCGCAAAGGGCTGCAAGGTCTGTCCCGTTCCGAGATCCCAAAAGTCTGGCCGGTTCTGTTAAGAGGTTGGCCCTATCTGCTGAGCCTCGCCGTTCTCATTTATGTATTGATGGTGCTTCGACTTGAGTCGCGGTCACCTTACTATGCTTCGGTCGTGATGCTGGTCGCGACATCGTTCCGCAAGGATAGCCGCCTCACGCTGGCGCGCGCACAACTTCTGCTGATGGATATTGCCATCAATGTGGCCAAACTGGTTGCCGTTCTGGCCGGTATCGGGCTGGTTGTTGGCGGGCTGTCTTACACAGGTGTGGCGGGCGCATTCTCGCGCGAGTTGCTGCTCTATGCGGATGGCAATGTGCCGTTGATGCTGCTTGCCGGCGCGGTTACCAGTTTCGTTCTGGGGATGGGGATGACGGTGACAGCGTGCTATATCTTCCTGTCGATCCTGCTGGCACCGGCATTGATACAGGCGGGGCTTAATCCTTTGGCCAGCCACCTGTTCATTCTCTACTGGGGGATGCTGTCCTATATCACGCCGCCCGTCGCGCTGGCGGCCATCACCGCGGCGCACGTGGCTGGCTCTAAGCCGATGGAGACAGGATTTCGGGCAATGCGTCTGGGACTGCCGCTGTTCATTCTGCCCTTTATCTTTGTCTATGACCCCGCCCTGATCATGGTGGGCAGCGTCATGAACATCGTAGAGCGGATCTCGCTGACATTGATTGCCATCTGGGCGATTACGTCGGCCTTCGAAAGCTGGATTTACGGGGTCGGTCAGATTGGCCTGGCCAGTCGCGTCCTGTTTCTGGTGGGCGGTCTGCTGATCATCGTGCCTGTTTTCATATTCGGCCTTGTGGGTGCGGCTCTTTTGATTGCGGTGGTTGCTGTGAACCTGATTTTGCGACGCGGCAAGAACGCTGTAAGCCTGTAAGGAGTGGGGTGATGGATAAGCGGTGCAAGGATCTGGCCGAGGCGGTCGATCCAATAAAAGACGGTGCGCGGATTATGATTGGCGGGTTCGGATCGTCGGGTATTCCCTTTGGTCTGATTGACGCGCTTTTGGAAAACGGCGCGCGGGGGCTGACCATTATCGCGAATAATGCGGGGGCGGGCGAAACGGGTATCGCCAAGCTGCTCAAGGAAGAACGGGTGGCGAAGGTCATTTGCTCTTACCCCCGTACACCTGGTTCCATCTGGTTCGAAAAGCGGTACGAGGCCGACGAGATCGAACTGGAGATCGTTCCGCAAGGTACGCTTGCGGAGCGTATCCGCGCAGCGGGGGCAGGCATTGGCGGTTTTCTGACGCCCACAGGGTATGGCACGCTGTTGGCCGAGGGAAAAGAAACGCGCGTCATCGACGGGCGCGGCTTTGTCATGGAGCAGCCCCTGCCTGCGGACTTTGCGCTGCTGCGCGCCGAGCAGGGCGATCCTTGGGGCAATTTAAGGTATCATGGCACCGCGCGAAATTTCAATCCGATCATGGCAACCGGCGCGCGCCATTCCATCGCCGAGGTGCGCCATCTTTCACCTGCCCCCCTTGAGCCTGAGCACGTTGTAACGCCAGGCATTTTCATAAAAAGTGTCGTCGAATATAAGGTGCGCCCATGAACCATCTCAGTGATAATGCCCTGGCCGCGCGCGTGGCCCGCGACATTCCCGACGGCTCGTATGTGAACCTGGGGATCGGAAAGCCGACCCATGTGTCAGCCCATGTGCCCGAAGGCCGCGAGGTTATCTATCATTCCGAAAACGGGATACTGGGCGTGGGGCCGACACCGCCCGACGGTCAGGAGGATCCCGAGATGATCGACGCGAGTAAGCGGTTCATCACGGCCGCACCTGGAGCGTCATTCTTTGAGCACTCTGATAGTTTTATGATGATGCGGGGTGGGCATCTCGATATTGCTGTTCTGGGCGCGTATCAGGTGGCCGAGAACGGGGATCTGGCAAACTGGGCGACGCTTGATCAGAAGTTTCCGCCAGCCGTTGGCGGTGCGATGGACCTTGTGGTCGGGGTGCCCACGATTTTTGTGATGATGCGGCACACCAACCGCGATGGCAGCCCCAAACTGCTGCGCAAATGCACATATCCACTGACCGGATTGGGTGTGGTCAATCGGGTCTATACCGATCTTGCGGTGCTTGATGTGACCAAAGACGGGTTCCAACTGGTTGAGCTGACAGAGGGAAACACGGTTGCGGATGTGCAATCCGCAACCGAGGCGACCATTCACACATAGGGCTGGTTCAAGGCCCTATGTGTGGACGGTCATTGCAAGAGGCTTGGCAGGTATAGAACCAGATCCGGAAAGGCGACCATAAGGCCAAGGATCAGGATGTCCGCAAAAATGAACCACATCACACCGCGGAAAATTGTGCTGGTGGATATCTGCCCACCCATGACACTTTTCAGCACAAAGACGTTCAGTCCGATTGGCGGGGTGATCATACCGATTTCCAGCAGCTTGACGACCAGAACCCCGAACCACAGCAGGTTGATTTCGGCGGTTTCGATTAGCGGCAGCAGGATCGGCATGGTCAGCAGCATCGCCCCGATCGGCTCCAGGAACATACCCAGCAGGATATAAAGCAGCGCCACCGCCACGATCAACAGCAACGGGCTGACGCCCATTCCCTGAACGATCACTGCAATCTCATCACCCGCCCCGGAATAGGCAAAGAACCGGGTTAGCATGCTTGCCCCGATAGCGATGATGAAGATGGAGGAAGAGATCGTCAGCGTCTCCATTAGGGAAGACCAGATGCCGCGCAAGTCGATGGAGCGTTTGAAGAACGCAATCGTCAGCGACATCGCGGCACCAACGCCGCCCGCTTCCGTCGGGGTAAAGACACCGGCGAAGAGCCCACCAAAGACGCCAAGAACCAGCACGAGGACCGGCCAGACATCCGCCAGCGCGACCAGGCGCATCTTCCAGCTGATCTCTTCCGCAATCGGGGGGGCCAGATCCGGATTGCGCACCACGCGCAGGATGATTACGGCGCAATAAGCGGTTGCGGTCAGCAGGCCAACGGCCAGACCGCCAAGAAATAACTGGCCAACCTGCACCTTGACGATGATGCCGTACAGAATGAACAGGATAGAGGGCGGAATCAGCGCGCCAATCGTCCCTGCCGCGGCGATGGATCCAGCCGCCAGCCCCGGATCATAGCGATAGCGCAGCATCTCGGGCACCGCGATCCTGCCCATGGCAGCGGCGCAGGCGACCGACGATCCGGTCACCGCAGCGAAGCCCGCAGACCCCAGAACCCCGGAAATAGCTAACCCGCCTGGCAGCGCCGACAGCCACAACCGCGCCGCGCCGAACAGACCCTTGGTCAACCCCGCATGGAAGCAGAAGAACCCCATCAGAACGAACATCGGGATCGAGGACAGATGCCAGGTTGCCGAAAAAGCGTAAGGAAAGACCCCAAGCGCGCCTAAGGCCGGGCGTTCGCCCACCAGTAAATATATCCCACCGAAGGAGACGGAAATCAGGGCCAGACCAATAGGCACCCGAAAGGCGATCAGGGCAAGAAGCACGCCAACGCCAGCATACCCTATCTGAACATCACTCATAGCGGATCTCGACTTCTGTTAGGGCTGTGTATTGGGCAAAGTATGGTGTCTGCGGTCCTCTGGGTGGTCACGTCATATTCGGCTCAGGGGTATCGCCCCTGTAGCCGGTGAAATAGCAGGCCAGCTTGTAAAACAGCACGAGCGTGAGTAGCCCTGTACCAAGCGGTACGATGTAATAGGTCGGCCATGTCAGGATTTTATGGCCTTGCTCATAACTGAAGGTGCCTACGGAATATTTGCGCCCCGCCTCGATCAACGCGCGCCAGGTCAGCAGGCCGAACATGATCGTGCCAAGGGCACAAGCCAACATCGCGATGAAGTCTTGTATCCTCTTGGGGAAATTCTGGACGACAATCTCGACCGAGATATGAGAATTGGCACGTTCCACCATGGCCAGCGGCAAGAAGGTCGCGAAGACCATGTAGAACTGCGAAACAATCGGAATTGTGCCCGGTAGGGGGCGATTGAAGACGAACTTCCCGATCACATCCGCCGTGATGTGAAGCATCATCAGCGCCACAGAAATGGCCCCGATCACCGCATAGGCGCTGGCCACCGCAGCGAGTATCTTATTAGCTTGCTTCATCACATCCTCCTTATATGCGTCAAAAAGGGGCGGCCGCATCGCACCCGCCCCTTCGATGAATTTAGTCCATATAGTAGGTGTCAGGCGCGACTTTCGAAAAGATTTCTGCCGCATAGACTTGCGCCAGAGCGTCTTTGTCGTTGTAGATTTCGTCGGTCAAGCCTTTCCACTTTTCAATCAGAGCGATGATGATTTCGACTTTTTCATCGACGTTTTGAAGGCCATAGTCATTGGCAAAGTTGGTCTTGATCAGTTCAATGTCCTTTGTGACGAAGGCTTCGGTCGCATCCCGCAGCGCCTGCGGTGCTTCGATGATTTCAACCCCCATGTCTGCGGCCTTTTCCAGATCGGTCGCGGCATTATCTGAATAGTTCACCGTCACATAGGAGGTGTTATAGGGGGCCATCGCGATCAGGCGCGCCCGGTCTTCCGCCGACATGTCATGCCATGTGTCCAGGTTCACATTCAGCGCGCCAACACCGGAAAAAGATCCGCCGGGTGCATTCAACGTGATACATTTGGTCACATCGAACAGTTGCAGGTTACCCAACTCTGGGGCGGAAATCATCGCGCAGTCCACCACGCCCTGCGACATCGCCTCGTAGATGTCGTTGGTAGGCAGCGACACTTTGGTCCCGCCAAAGCTTTCTGCCCAACGGCCCATCGCCGCGATGGATGAACGCATCTTTTTGCCCTGCAGATCCTCAGCGGTGCGGATCAGAGACGTACACAGGCTGACATATTCCGAAGTGCCCATAGCCCCTAGAAATACTTGGTTCTCACGTTCGAACTGCACCTGACAATCGGGGCAATGCAACATAGCGTATTCGGTGATCACCCCAGCCATCACAGCGCCCGAAGATTTGGGCGGCGTGCCGATATTGGTCAGCATCGACATTTCTGCCGGCAAGTTGATTTCGGAAAATTCTGCCGGGTAATAGGCGGTGATTACATAGCCCGCATCGGCCAGACCATCGCGCACCCCCGGTGCGGTTTCTTTCAGATTCAACAGCGAGAGTTCAAAGACCTTCAGCTCGACGTCGCCCTCGGCTGACAGCAACTCGTTGAACTCCTTGACGCCGTCGGTTGCGGCACCGCCGGGCGGAAAGCCGATGGCGTAGTTCAGGGTTTCTGCTGCAACGCCGGTGGCGCTGAGAGTAGCCACAAGGCAAGTCCCGCTGCCGTGAGCTTTAGTGTCTTCAGATGGTGCATGTATTCCTCCAGTTCGATATCGTATTGTTGGCGTCTCACTTGTTGATGACGCGGATCATCCGCACGGCATAGTCGCACGGGTGTTTCGTCCTGTGGTCACGTTGTTCTTCTATCGGTCCCCATTGTTCGCGGTGTCCTCAGCTTTGACACGTGATTTTTGCGCGTTCCGATATATCCATGGCCTCCAATACCTGAGGTGACGGCCAAGTTTTGGGCGGGGTCAGCGTCCCGTTGCGCATAGGTTTCATTCAAATTGCGGCTCCAGGACGATAGCGTGCATAGCTTAACAGCCGCCCCCGAAAGACATCCGGCAGACGGACCTTCGATCGTTCTTTGTCGATCGCTATTCGCAAAAACCATACCCTCCCCAGAATCTTTTTCGCTTATCGGCTTCGGCACAATTTCATGTGCCGAAGCCGAATCGTCGGGCCGCGCGGCCCGCATGGCTTTCTTGATACAGAACATCATTCTTCAAGAGAAATGCATAATTTCCTGATTTCAGTTTTTATTAGGATGTACCCAAGAATTTGAAAAGGCGTGAATATTTCTGGGTCCCGGCGTCAATGGGCAAGGTAAGAAGCGCTGAATCGGCACGCCTCATGGCGTTGCCCCCCCCCTCAACCTACCTGAGACATAAAGCGTTTGGCCTGCTGATTGGTGGCGCGCACTGCGCCGCCCAGCCGTTGTTCTGGTCGGTGCCTCCGGGCTGAAAAAATAGGACGGTCGATGCCTTCTGGTGTTGGAGGGCATCAAGCCCGGGCAGGGCCGGGGCCTGGCGTAGAGCCGTTTCGGCTTGGGGCCTGTCGCCATGCGTTTGCCAGCATGTCAACCGGGTGATGATGTCCTCAACCTTTTCCGAGCGGCGTCTCAAATTGCGAAGGTGATCGGTATCAGCCTTGGTCACGAGCTTGCTGATGGCCCGAACTCCTTGCGCAGCGCCTCTGTGTGTTCGCCTGTACCCGGCACCCGGCGCGACTTGATATCATCGCGCACAGGCGACGCCGGAAGTGTAGCGGTCTGGTCGCCCTCCAGTGAGATATCGATCCGGCGCAGGGCGGGATGGGCGGACAAATCGGGCAGGGTTGAAACATTGGCCCAGGGCAGTTTCCAGGCATCCAGCCGTTTCGTGATCTCAGCGCGGGTAAGCGTGGCGCAGACTTTGCCGATAATTTCGAACAATGGCTCCAGGTTGGCGACGCGGTCCGCATTGCTGATAAACCGTTTGTCCTGGGGCAGGTCAGGCATTTGCAGCACGCCCTCACAAAAGCGGAGCCATTCTGAGTGCTGCTGGCAGACCAGAATGATATCGCCATCCTTGCAGGAAAATTTGCCGTAAGGGGCGATCACCGTGTGCGCCAGCCCAACCCGTTTCGGAATTTTCCCGGCATAATCGTAATGCAACAAGGGCACGGTCATCAGTTCGGCCATCACATCGAACATGCGGATTTCAATCGCTTTACCCTTGCCGCTGATGCCGCGTTCCAGCAGGGCTTCGAGCACGGCAGAATAGGCCGCAATACCAGTGCTGAGGTCCGCCGCCGAAACGCCGACCTTCACAGGTTCTTCCGGGGTGCCGGTGACGTCGCACAGGCCGCTTTCCGCCTGAATCAGCATGTCATAAGCCAGCCGCTTGGCGTAAGAGCTGTTCTGGTCATAGCCAAAGATATCCACCACAATCAGGCGCGGGTATTTCTCGGCCAGATATTTGGCATCCAGCCCAAGCCGTGCCGCCGCACCGGGCGCAATGTTGCGAATAAAGACATCTGCCGTGGCGATCATGCGTTCCAGAACGTCACGATCGGATGGCTCTTTGATGTTCAGCTCGGCGCTTTCCTTGCCACGGTTCAGCGATGCGAAATAGGCGCTTGTGCCTTTTACGACGGCATCATAATGGCGCGCGGTTTCTCCGCCGACGCGCTCGATCTTGATGACCCGCGCCCCGGCATCCGCCAGCCGTTGGCTGGCCATCGGCCCGGCAACGGCTTGCTCCAGTGAGATAACAAGAAGTCCGTTTAATGGTTGCATGGTTCAACTCCTCAATTGGATCGCGGCATGCCCGGCACATTTGGGGCGATGAAGCACAGGTTGGATTAATGGCATCCTGGGCGTCTTGGCGCAGCCGCGCCGCGCGGTATTTGCGTTCTGATCATGTGCGCGTGACCGGGGCGATCAGCACGAGTGTCGGCCGATTTATCAGTTGGTTCCGGTCGGTGCTGCGCATCATGAAAGCCTGTGTTGACGGGGTGTCAGGGGGTTGATACAAATGTCCGGACAATTAGTCTAGCATCGAACGGGATTACTATGAGAAAAATCGGTGAGAACCGCTTTCGCGCCGAAGTCGGCATGTATTTCGAGGATTTTAAGGTTGGCGACATTTACGAACACCGCCCTGGTCGCACCATAACCGAAACCGACAATATCCAGTTTTCACTGCTGACCATGAACCACCACCCGGCCCACTGCGATTCGGCCTTTGCGGAAAAGACCGAGTTCGGCAAGCCGCTGGTCAATTCGACTTTGACCCTGGCAATCGTGGCGGGCATGTCGGTGCCCCAGATCAGCGGGCAGGCGGTGGCCAATCTGGGCTGGACCGACATCAAGCTGCCCGCTCCGGTTTTTCCCGGGGACACTATCTATGCGGAATCCGAGATACTGGGGCTGCGCCCGTCGAAATCGCGCCCAGGACAGGGCATCGTGACGGTGCGCACTCGGGGCATAAAGCAGGACGGCACCGAATTCATGAGCTTTGTGCGCAGCGCACTGGTGCATTCGCGCGAAACTGCGATGCAGGGGGAAGCAAACTATTGATTTCGTTGGCGCAAGCATCGCGGGCGCAAGGGGGCAAAGGGCCGTTTCACGGGGCTGCCTGAGGCTTGATGCTGTTCTGTTTCAGGTGTCTTGCTGGTTAGGGCTGGCTGGTTTGGTTCTGGCTGCCTTCAGTTCTGAAATCACACCGTGCTTTGAATAAGCAAAACTCTGGGAGAGAGCCAAATGACAGATGAGATGCAAGGCGCGAACGGGCTGATTGCTCCGCAGTTGGGAACCTTCGTGGCGAACCTGGATCATGGCGATATCCCGGCGGATATCCGCAGCCGTGCGTGCCATTTGATCCTTGATGCTGTCGGGATTGCACTGGCCTCGACCCGGTATGATTTTGCCCATCGCACTTTGTCGGCTCTGTCCGGTTTTGGGTCGGGCGACGGGCAGGTGATCGGCATGGGCGCAGGTTTGCCGCTGCGCGATGCGGTGATGCTGAACGGGCTGCTCGTGCATGGGCTGGATTATGATGACACGCATGTGGCAGGCGTTATTCACGCCACCGCAGCGGCCTTTCCCACCGCCCTTGGCGTGGCTGCGGACCGTCGTGCCAGCGGGCGCGACATGCTCAGCGCCTATATTGCGGGAATGGAGGTTTCCACCCGTCTTGCGTCCGTTGCCAGGGGCGGTTTTCATCAGGTCGGTTATCACCCAACCGGAATAATCGGCGTGTTTGCCGCAACTCTGATTGCCAGCCGCCTTCAGGGGCTGAGCGCGGCACAAATGGCCGATGCGCAGGGCATTGCCCTGTCGATGGCTTCGGGCAGCATGGAGTTCTTACAAGATGGTGCCTGGACCAAGCGGATGCACCCCGGTTGGGCCGGGGTGGGCGGCATCACGGCGGCGGGGATGGCCAAGGCCGGGTTCGTCGGCCCCAAGGCAGTCTACGAGGGGCGTTTCGGGCTGTTTCCGCTGTATCTGCACGCGGCCGAACAGGCGGAAATGGACCTGTCCCTTGCCACGCAAAACCTGGGCGAAAGCTGGGAAATCAACAATGTGGCGGTAAAGCCGATCCCTGCGTGCCATTTCACCCACGCCTGCGCCGATGCCGCCATGGCGCTGCGGGACAAGCATGGGGTCATGATCGAAGATATCGCCAGTATCCGCGCCCTGGTGCCTGCCGGTGTGCATAAGACCGTCTGTCAACCGGTTGAGACAAAGCAGCGGCCGCAGAATTCGTATGATGCGCAGTTTTCGATCCCTTGGGCGGTGGCCTCGGCGCTGGTGCGCGGCTGTTTCGGCCTAGAGGAGCTGGACGCGCTGAATGATCCGGCCCTGCTGGCGATTGCCGCCAAAGTTACCTGTGAGGACTACCCCGATGCGCCCTTCCCGAAATACTATTCCGGCGACGTGATCGTGACCCTCAGGAATGGCCAGACCCTGTCCCACCGCGAAGAAATCAACCGGGGCAATCCAGACCGCCCGCTGGCCAACGCCGAAATTGAAGCGAAGTTTTTCGAAACCGCCTGCACCGCCGTCGCCCGCAGCCGCGCCGAGCATATCCGCGATGCGGTTCTGGGGCTGGACGGGCTGGCGAACGCTAACAGCCTAGCCGCGCTTTTGGCCGGCAATCCGGAGTAGCGGCCATGAGCAATGACAACGATGCCATCATCCTTGACGCGCTGGAAAAATTCCTGACCGCCGAGGTGGACCCATTTGTGCATGACCTGGAGGCCCGCGACGAATACCCCCACGAGATCGTCGAGAAAATGAAGCAAATGGGGTTGTTCGGCTGCATAATCGCCGAAGAATACGGTGGGCTTGGCCTGTCCACCAGCACCTATGCCAAGATAGTCACCCGCATCACCCGCAGCTGGATGTCGCTTTCGGGGATCATCAACTCGCACCTTATCATGGCCTCGGCGGTGCAGCGCCATGGCACCGATGCCCAGAAACAGCATTACCTACCCCGTTTCGCCACCGGTGAATTGCGCGGCGGGGTTGGCCTGACCGAACCCGATTGTGGCACCGATCTGCAAGCGGTGCGCACGGTGGCAAAGCGCGTGGGCGATGACTATATCGTCAATGGCACCAAGACCTGGATCACCAATTCGCTGCATGGCAACTGCCTTGCGTTGTTGGTCAAAACCGATCCCAAAACCACCCCCGCCCACAAGGGCATGAGCCTGTTCATCGCCGAAAAGCGCGAAGGGTTCACGGTGGCGCGCAAACTTGAAAAGCTGGGCTATCGCGGCATTGATACCTGCGAATTGCTGTTTCAGGATTACCGCGTTCCTGCCGATTGCCTGATTGGCGGGGTTGAAGGGCGCGGGCTGCAACAGATCCTGTCGGGGCTGGAGTTGGGGCGCATCAATGTGGCAGCGCGCGGCGTGGGCGTGGCCAGGGCGGCGCTGGATCTTGCGGTGGCCTATTCCCAACAGCGCAAAACCTTTGGCAAGCCGATCTGCGAACATCAGGCGATCCAGCTGAAGCTGGGCGAAATGGCCACCCGCACCGAGGCCGCCCGCCTGCTGACCAATGCCGCCGCCGAGGCTTTTGACAGGGGCGAGCGTTGCGACATGGAGGCAGGCATGGCCAAATATGCCGCCACCGAGGCCAGTATGGAAAACGCCGCCGAAGCTCTGCGCATCCACGGGGCCTATGGCTATTCCAAGGAATACGATGTGGAGCGTCTTTACCGCGATGCGCCGCTGCTGGTCATCGGCGAGGGAACGAATGAATTGCAACGCATCCTGATCGCCAAAGAGCTGATCAAAAGGCACCCTGCATGACCACGCCCCGCTATGCAATTGTGGCACAAGCCCTGATTGATGGCATCCTTTCGGGCCAATATCCGGTGGGTAGTCATCTGCCCCCGGAACATGCCCTTTGCAAGCAATTCACCATATCCCGCCACACCGCCCGCGAGGCGTTGCGCCGGTTAGAGGCAGAAGGCCTCGTCACTCGCCGCGCCGGGGTTGGCACCATTGTGCGGTCCAGCCGGATCAGGCCGCGATATACACAGGTGGGCGATACGGTGTCGGACCTGCATCAATACGCACAGGATGTGTCCCTGCATTTGCTGGACGCCGAAGAAATCCACGCGTCAGGCGACATTGTTGATCTGCTTGACTGTGCGCAAGGACAGAACTGGTTAAGGCTGCATGGATTGCGCAAGATTGCAGGCAACCCCTTGCCGGTGGCGCTGACCGACGTGTTCGTGACAGGGGTGTTCCGCGATGTGCAGGCAGACGTCGAAGGCTCATCCTTGCCGATCTGGTCGCTGATCGAAGCCCGCTTTGGCGTCACCCCGGCCGAGGTCCGTCAGCAGATCTCCGCAACCAGCCTTAACGCGCAAGAGGCCGAAAAGTTGGGCGCGACAAAGGGGGACGCGGCGCTGCGCATCACGCGTCACTATCAAACTGATGACCAGGAAACCTATGAGGTTGCCATCAACCTCTATCCGGCGGACCGGTTCACCTATTCCAACAGATTGCGGGTGAAAACATCCGCTTTGCCCTGAAAGGCCATCATGCATAATTGTTTGTTATTTGTCCCCGGAGATCGCCCCGAACGCTTTGCGCGTGCTACCGCAAGCGGTGCGGATGCAATCGTGATAGATTTGGAAGACGCGGTTCAGCCCGATGCCAAATCCGCGGCCCGCGCCCATGTCGCCGAATGGCTGGCCGCAGGTGGCAAGGCGATTGTGCGCATCAACGCCATTGCAACTGACTGGCACGAGGCCGATTTGACCTTGTTGAACAGCCCCGGCTTGTTGGCGGTGATGCTGCCCAAGGCCGAAGATCCGGACAGCCTTGCGCAGTTCACCTCTGGTTTGCCGGATGGGGTGCCAGTGATTGCCCTGATCGAAACCGCGCTTGGCCTGTGGAACCTGGGGGATCTGGTGCGGGTTGACGGCATCAGCCGACTTGGCTTTGGATCGATCGATTTTCAGCTGGATACGGGCATCGAAGACGAAGACCAGGGCCTGTTGTTTGCCCGTTCGCGGATTGTGGTTGCCTCGGCCATGGCCGGGCTTGAGGCGCCGCTTGATGGCGTGACGGTCAATCTGGATGATGAAACGGTTCTGGCAAGCGATACCGCACGCGCCCGCAGGCTGGGCTTTGGCGGAAAACTGTGTATCCACCCGCGTCAGGTTGAAGGGGTCAAATCCGGTTTCATGCCCAGCACCGAGGAAATCGAACAGGCCCAACGCATCAAGGCTGTCGCCGAAGAGGCCGGTGCCAAGGGCGCGATCCGGCTTGATGGTCGGTTGATTGACGCCCCCGTGGTTGCCCGCGCCCTGCGCCTGTTGGAAGGGCTGGAATGAGCGCTCTGCAGGTGCGCGATGATGAAATGGTGCCGCTGCGCCAGGCGATAGAGCTGGATGGGCGCGATGTGCTGGATCTGGGGTGTGGCGGCGGCGGCTTTGCGCGCCGTATTTTGGCGGAAACCGGCGCGGCCAGCGTGACGGGTATTGATACTGGCGATCTTTCTGCCAACAAGCCTGGCCAGGGCGTGCGGTTCTTGACGGGCGAGGCACAGGCGCTGCCATTTGGCGATCACTGCCTGGATGTGGTGGTGATGATGAAATCACTGCATCATGTGCCGATCGACGCAATGGACGGGGCCTTTGATGAATTGTCCCGCGTTTTGCGCAAAAACGGGCAAGTCTATATCTGTGAACCGGCCTATGCGGGGGGGTTCAACGATATTCTGAAGATCTTTCACGACGAAGGCATCGAACGCGCGGCCGCGCTTCGCGCGCTCGAACGGGCGCAATCGCGCAGTTTGTTTCGCCTTGAGGGGCGGCACGACTACATCCGCCCGCTGCGCTTTGAAAACTTCGACCAGTTCCGCCGGAATCTGATGCACCTGCCCTGGCTGAAATCCCGGATTACTTCGGAAGTCGAACAACAAGTGGCCGAAAAATACTCCGAGGGCGCCAAGCCGGACGGCAGTGCCAGTTTTACCTCGCACATGCTGGTCTTTGGTCTGACCTGTTCCAGATAGGCGGGGTCGGATGCAAAACCGTCCCTTCGTTTCTTTAACAGTTTTATCCTGCGGGTGATCAGGGGTCGGCTCTGTTCCGCCGCTCCAATCTTATGTCCCGGTGAAAGCCGCAGCCCGCGCCTCTGACAGCAATAGTCAGTTGACAAATCGGGCAATTCCCACAATAACCAAGCAATCGTTTGCTTAGTTAAGAGGGCGCAATGACAGGTTTGGCACCCAAGGCCAGAATCAATAACCGCCGAGAGCTCATTCTTGATGCATCTGCCGCGCTGTTTGTTGAGAAGGGCTTTGTCAGCACCTCGACCCGCGATATCGCTCGGGCGACCGGCATGTTGCCCGGCTCGCTGTATTATCATTTCGCCTCCAAGGAAGATCTGCTTGTCGCGGTGTTCCAAGAGGGCGTTCAGCGGATCAGCGAAGGCGTGGATGTGGCCTTGGCGACGGCGGGGCCGGACCCGTGGGTGCGGCTACAGTCGGCCTGCGAGGCGCATCTGGCGATGCTGCTGGGGGCCAGTAACTATGCCCATGTCGTGATCCGGACGCTGCCGTCGGATGTCCCGGACGCGGAAAAGACGCTGGTTGGTTTGCGTCGCGAATATGAGGCGCGTTTCACAGCGCTATGCGATGCGTTGCCCTTGCCGTTACAGGTCGACCGCAGCGTTCTGCGACTGATGCTGATTGGCGCAATGAATCATACCCCGGTTTGGTTTCGCAAAGGGCGCGATACGCCAGCCGGACTGGCCCGTAAATTCATCGGTAATGTACGCGGCGCACAGGCCTGTGCGGACGCGTCAGTTGAAGCAAATTTTGAGGAGGATCGAGGATGATCGAAGTTCTTTTGGCCCCGGCGCGCGTGCTGGTTACCAAGATCGGCCTGGACGGCCATGACCGGGGCAGCCGCATCATCGCGGCCTATCTGCGCGATGCCGGGATGGAGGTGATATACACCAACCCCTGGCAGGCGATCGACGCGGTCGTGGCGCTGGCGCTTGAGGAAGATGTGGATGTCATTGGTATCAGCTCTTTGGCGACAGATCACCTGTTGGTTCCGAAGTTGATGGTTGCGCTGGATGCGGCTGGGCTTGGCCATGTGCGCGTCGTCGTGGGTGGCATTGTGCCGGACGAGGACGAGGCGGACCTGTTGTCTGCGGGCGTTTCCAAGGTGTTTCATCCGGGTGCCGTGCGCGAAGAAATCGTGAGCGTCGTGGAGCAACTTGCCATAGCTGCGAATAACGAACGCCCTGTGGACTGAGAAAGGCCGAAATGATGAACAATATCGACAAACCCACATCGCCGACCGGATCCGATACGCAACAGGCGGCCTTTGATGCATGGCAGCAGAACTATGACGCCCTGATCGGCGAGGACGCACCTGTCAAAAACCGTTCGGGCATCGAGGTTCAACCGCTGTACTGGCCGGGCAGCGATCCCGATGGTGACTATGGCGACAAGCTGGGGTTTCCCGGTGCCGATCCGATGACGCGCGGCATTTATCCAACGATGCATCGCGGCCGCACATGGTCGCAGCGCCAGCTGATCGGGTTGGGCCGTCCGGTGGATTTCAATGCGCGGATCAAGAAGATCCTAGCCTCCGGTGCCAGCGCGCTCAGCATTATCCCGTGCAATTCGGTCTATCGAGGGATCGACTGTGATGAGGTGGAGCCAGAAATTCTGGGCACTTGCGGGACCATTATCAATACCGAAGAGGACATGGACATTTGTCTGGCCGACATCCCGATTGACGAGATTTCGATCGGTCTGAACGACCCAAGCCCGTTCACCATGTTGGCGCAGATGCTGGTGGTGGCCGAAAAGCGCGGGATCGATTGGAAAAAGGTGACCGGAACGTCGAACCAAAGCGACTACATCTCGCATTTCGTCGCCAACCACATGTTCTATCGCCTGTCTCTGCAAGGCGCCCGCCGGGTGCAGCTGGACACCGCCGCCTATTTGGCCGAGCATGTGCCGAACTGGAACGCCTTTTCGATTGTTGGCCAGCATATGCAACAGGCCGGGGCGACCCCGGCACAAGCGATGGGGCTGACGCTGTCCACGGCCATCCAATACGCCGAAGACTGCAAGGCGCGCGGGATGGACCCGGAAAAATTCCTGGAACGATTTACCTTCTTTTTCGACATCTCGATCAGCTTTTTTGAAGAAGTGGCCAAGTTCCGCGCCGGGCGGCGCATCTGGAACAATCTTGTGACCGAACGCTTTGGCGTCACCAATCCGCGCGCCAAGCGGTTCAAGTTTCACGCCCAGACATCGGGCTGCGATCTGACCCGGCAACAGCCGCTGAACAATATCGCGCGGGTTACGGTTCAGGCCATGGCCGGAATTCTTGGCGGGTTACAATCCATGCACACCGATGGCTATGACGAAGTTCTGTCAACGCCGACAGAAGATTCCGCCAAGATTGCCGTTTCGACCCAGAACATCCTGAAACACGAGGCCCATCTGTGCGATGTGATCGACCCGCTGGGCGGATCCTATTACGTCGAATCCCTGACCGATGCGATGGAAGCGGAAATTCTGGATGTCATTGCGCAGATCGACGCCGAAGGCGGTATGTTCAAGGCCGTCGAAAGCGGTTTTGTCCAGCAGCTGATCGGGGCCAGCGCGCTTGAATTTCAGGATCAGGTGGATAGCGGCGAACAGATCGTGGTTGGCGTCAACGCGTTTGCGGAAGACGAAGACGCCTCGGCCCGCCCAACCCTGAAGCGTCCGCCAAAAGAGCATATGGAACAACAAGTCGAACGCCTGAAACAGAACAAAGCCGCCCGCGACACTGATGCTTTGACCCAAGCCCTGGAGGGTCTTCGCAAGGCTGCACAATCCGAGGACACTAACATCTTTGCCGCCGAGATCGACGCGGTCCGTGCTGGTGCTACGCTGGGTGAAATCGTCAAAGTGCTGCGGGACGAACTGGGCTTTGGCCAACCGCTTGTGGTCGCTTGAGCGCCGTGCAGGATCAAGCCGCCGAAAAGTCTGGGCTTGCGGTGCGTCTGCTGGCCGGACAAACCGCCGCACTTGCCCGTGCAATAAGTATCGTCGACCGTGACGGCCAGGCGGTCAGCGCGCTGCTGAAAGCAATCGAGCCGCATCTGGGCCGCGCGATCGTGGTTGGCTTTACCGGCCCGCCGGGTGCTGGCAAATCGACGCTGGTAAACGCGTTCATTGCCGAAATGCGCGGGCGCGGTAAGACGGTCGCGGTGGCCGCTGTCGACCCATCCAGCCCGATTACCGGCGGCGCGGTTCTGGGCGACAGAATCCGCATGGCCGAGCACACGATGGACCCCGGCGTGTTCATACGCTCGCTGGCATCGCGGGGGCACCTGGGCGGCCTGTCGGCTTCGGCCGCACGGGTGGCTGACCTTATGGACGCTGCGGGCTTTGACGTGATCGTTCTGGAGACCGTGGGTGCAGGGCAATCCGAGGTCGAGATGGCGGAAATGGCGGATGTTAGGATTGTCGTCTCGGCGCCGGGCCTGGGGGATGACGTTCAGGCGATCAAGGCAGGCATTCTCGAGATCGCCGACATTCTGGTCGTCAATAAGTCCGATTTGCCGCTGGCCAAACGGACAGTTGGTCAGTTGCAGGCAATGTTGGCCCTGCGTGCGCCGGGCGACTGGAAAGTGCCGGTTCTGACGACCAATGCGGTCGATCGGACGGGCCTGTGCGACCTGGCCGACGCAGTCGATCGCCGGGCTGCGGCGCGCAAAATGAAGGGCCCGCGTAATGCCCTTGGCGGGCGCACCCGGCGCTTGCTGGCGCAATCTGTCGCCAAATATGCAGAACATCGCGTTCTGAACGAAGCAAACGCAACCATCGACGCGGTGGTTGCGGACCTTCAGCAGGCCGAGATCGGTCTGGACGATGCGATTGAAAAAATCCTGATGCAACTATGTGAAAGTCAGAAAAATGGATGACATTAGCAGCGACTTACCCTCGCTAGATCTGTTGAAGGCACAATTCACAGAGCGCGACGGCTATATGCGGGCGTTGGGCGCCGATTTGGTCGAAATTGGCCGCGGTCATGCAATTGTCCGGATGCCGGTCCGTCAGGGCAATCTGAACTTCAACGGAACCTGCCATGGTGGTGCGATTTTTTCGCTTGCCGATTGTGCCTTTGGGGTGGCGTCAAACAGCTATGGCACGCTGGCGGCAGGCATTGACGTTCACATCACCTATAATGCCGCAGCAAGGCTGGGCGATACATTGACTGCGACGGCAACCGAAGTCTCGCGGTCCCGCAAGATCGCGGTCTACGAGGTGGTGGTCAGGGGTGACACGGCGGGCCATATCGCGTCCTTTACCGGCACAGTCTATATCATTGGCCACAAGAATTTTACCTGACTTTGAAACCGGGTTGACAGAATGTCTCTCAACACCTAACAAGTGTTAGGTAGGTAAAATTTTGCAGGACATGATGGCACTCTCGAAAACAGTTGCAGAAAGCGCCGAGGTGGGCCGCGCGGGCATTCTGGATGCGGCCGCCTTGCTGTTTGGTCGTCAAGGGTACGGGGCGGTATCTCTGCGCATGATCGCCGAGGCCGCGGGGATTAAGGCCGGCAGCATTTACTATCACTTCGCCTCTAAAGACGATATTATCACGGAAATCCTGGATGCTGGTATTCGGGCGGTTCATGGCGAGGTCGGTGCACGGGTGGCGGCACTGCCCGCTGATGCGCCCGCCCGCGATGTGTTTCGCGCGGTACTGCGCGGCCACCTGTGTGCGTTGTTGGAGCATGGCGATTATACCTCGGCCAATGTGCGCATCTTTGGTCAGGTGCCGCCTGCGGTGCGCGACGCCAACTTGCCGGTTCGGCGCGCCTATGAGAGTTTTCTGGATGATCTGTTGTCAGAATTGCAGGTGCGGGGCGCGATCCGCAGTGATGTCAATCTGACGCGGTTTCGCTTGCTGTTGATCGGCGCGCTGAACGCGACGCTTGAGTGGTTCGACCCCCAAAGGGGCGGCGCCGAGGCGTTGGCCGACGACTATGTCGATATTTTTCTGAACGGTGTTCTTGCCCAAACCGGAGACAACACATGACTAGCATCGCATCCCGGATAGATCCTCGATCCCCGGTTTTTGACCAGAACAAGGCGCAATCGCAGGGCCTGCTGGACACTCTACGCACGCGTATGGCCACCGCCACCGCCGGGGGTGCCGAAAAGCTGCGCGCCCGCCACCACGAGCGGGGCAAGCATCTGGTGCGCGACCGGATTGATCGGCTGATCGACCCCGGCAGCGCCTTTCTGGAGCTGTCGCCGCTGGCCGCCTGGGGTCAGTATGACAATCAGGTGCCCGCAGCGGGCATCGTCACCGGCATCGGCGTGGTAAAAGGCAAGCATGTGGTGATCATCGCCAATGATGCCACCGTTAAGGGTGGCAGCTTTTTCCACGAGACTGTTAAAAAGCATCTGCGCGCGCAAGAGATCGCCGAGCAGAACCGTATGCCATGCCTCTATTTGGTGGATTGCGGTGGGGCCTATCTGCCGGAACAGGACCGGGTATTCCCTGACCGCGACCATTTCGGCAATTCCTTTCACCGCCAATGCCGCATGTCGGCTGCTGGATTGCCGCAGATTTCGGTGGTGTTTGGTGGCTGCACGGCGGGTGGCGCCTATATCCCGGCGCTCAGCGATCAGGTGATCATGGTCGATGGCAATGCCCGTATCCATCTGGGTGGGCCATCAATCGTCAAGGTTGCGATCAACGAAGATGTCGACGGCGAAACCCTGGGCGGGGCCGCGATGCACACGCGGGTGTCCGGCGTTAGCGACCATCTGGTGGCGGACGAGGATCAGGGCCTGGCGCTGGCCCGCACCCTGATTGGCGAGACGAATTTTGAGCGCAAGCCGGCAAAGGTCGCGCCGGTCCTGCCGCCGCGATACCCCGCGTCTGAACTTGGCGGTGTCATCAGCGCCGATCCCAAAATGCCCTATGACGTGCGGGAAATTATCGCGCGCACCGTTGATGACAGCGGGTTTAGCGAATTCAAGCCCGAATGGGGCGATACCGTGGTCTGCGGCACCGCGCGCATTCATGGCCATGTGGTTGGGATCATCGGTAATAACGGCGCGCTGCTGTCGCAGTCGGCGCTGAAGGCCGCGCATTTCATTACCCTGTGTGATCAGCGCAATATCCCGCTGTTGTTTTTGCATAACATCACCGGTTTCATGGTCGGAACCGACGCCGAGCGCGAAGGCATCGCCAAGAACAGTGCTAAAATGGTTTACGCTCAGGCTGTGGCGCGGGTGCCAAAACTGTCGGTCATCGTTGGCGGTTCTTATGGCGCGGGCAATTACGGCATGTGCGGGCGCGGCTTTCGCCCGAACTTTTTGTTTGCATGGCCAAGCGCGGTGCTGGCCACGATGTCAGCCGATATCGCCAGCAACGTGATGCTGGAATTGCGCCGCACCAATGTCAAAGCCCCCGCCGCCACGCAAGAAGAACTGGACGAAATCGAATCCCGCGTGCGCGCCCAATATGGCGAACAATCGGATCCATATTACGCCACCTCGCGGCTGTGGGATGATGGCCTGATCGAGCCCGCGCAAACCCGCGATGTGTTGGGCCTTTGCCTGTCAATCGTGTCCAGCACGCCTGACGCAACGGGGCATTCCCCGGTTTACCGAATGTAGGACCAGATTATGAACAGCCAGACATATGAAACGATCACCCTTGAAACCGACGCGCGCGGCGTAGCCCGCCTGACGTTGAACCGGCCAGACAAGCACAACGCGTTGAACGGCCAGCTGATTGACGACCTTAAAAGCGCCGCAGACCGGTTGGCGGTGGATGACAGCGTTCGGGTTGTTGTCCTTAGCGGTGAAGGCAAAAGTTTTTGCGCGGGCGGCGATTTTAACTGGTTCAAAGGCAATGCCGAGGCCGACCGCGCCACCCGTATCCGCGAAAGCAGCAAGCTGGCGCATATGCTGA
>Ga0209121_10000462_pt1 | contig 42765 bp, 50 predicted proteins | sample Cruoilmetagenom3_FD_187292 | JGI IMG/M metagenome (GOLD analysis project Ga0209121, IMG submission 187292) | Oil polluted marine microbial communities from Coal Oil Point, Santa Barbara, California, USA - Sample 3 (SPAdes) (version 2) | ecosystem: Environmental > Aquatic > Marine > Oil seeps ... | reverse complement strand
CTCCTCCTCTGCTTCCCATCATAAGCATGAGAAGTATCCATGGAAGCATTGCCCGTCCCTGCCTTGTGCCAAGAAGCAATGCAAAAACAATGAAAAAAAGAATGAGGGAAAATAAATTAACCCCCGATTTTGCTTGAGTTCTTCTCATCTTCGGGAGAGCGGGGCTTCCCGTCAGAGAAACCCCGGCATCTTTAGCAACAATAGACGATACGGCAACCATCGCGTTAGCGAGCCCCTTGCCGTAATCCCCTTTTTTCAGGTAGGGCAAGGCATACTTATCCAGGATCCCTCCAACCAATCCGTCGGGAAGTATTCCCTCAACGCCGTAACCCGTTTCAATCCTTATTCTTCTTTCCTTTAGAGCAAGGAAAATCAGAACACCCTTGTCTTCCCCCTTTTTACCGATACCCCACGCCTCATAAAGCCTGTTTACGTAATCGGCCGGATCGTTGTCTCCAATACTCTTCACGGTAGCTACAACAATTGCAACTCCCGTCTTCTGTAGTACTTCACGGGACAAAAGATCCATGGGTCGCTCGTATTTGGATGAAATAATACCTGCAAAATCATTGATAACCCCTCTGGGCTGCGGGAATTTGTCATTACCTTCTGTTGTGGTGGTGAAGATAGTAGAAAGAAAGACGGTTATAAGGAGAAGAAAAACGGCTTTTTTGATTCTCAAATTCGGTACCCCTTTATAAATTTTGCTGGCGCCAGCTTGTAATGCATTTACTTATCATATGGGGCGATAAAATACCAAAGCTTTGTTTTGAAAGACGATTAGAGCCGATTAAAGCTTGACATAACACAAAAACTGATATAGGAAAGACCTCTTCGAAATCTTATCACGAGAGGGAGGATATATTTTTGGCAACTCATAAATCCGCGGAAAAAAGAATGAGGCAAAACGAAGAAAGAAGAAAAAGAAATGTTTCGATAAGAACTCACGTAAAGACAAGAATAAAGGCGGTTCTTAAAGCAGTTGAAGAAAAGGATCTTGAAAAGTCAAGTGAAACTCTTGTTAAGGCAAGATCAGTGATAGCTAAAGCCTCTTCCAAAGGTATACTACATAAAAACAATGCCGCCCGAAAGATATCCAGGTTGACTAGAAAAGTTAACGCTCTGGGTTAACTCTGTGACCTTTGCATAACGTTTCCTTTTGCCCAATTTCTGCGTCAGGCTCGAATATAATTTTGAATTTTGAATTTTGAATGAAGGAAAAATCATTGTTAATTTAAAATTCAACATTTAAAATTAATAATTATTTATGTATTCCTACGGTTAAAATTTTCGTCTTCCTTGAACTTGAACAAAATTGAACATTCTGCAAATGTCTCATTCTTTAAGTTAATTTTGTGGATTACTTTTCTGATTTCGAAATCAAAATCCAGACATTATACTTCGATATGCCTTTTCAGCCATGTCGATGGCAAGCTTCTTGAGGGCTTTTTTTCTGTTGGTTTCGGTTCTGTTCGGATCAGGATCTACGATAAAAGCTTCTTTCCCCGTAAAGTTCCTGTTGGTCCATATAATTTCATTATTTTTAGTTTCTTTGAGTGCAACCTCAATGGTCACGTTAACACGGTTTTCTCGGGCTACATCAGTTTTACTGTAAGAGAGATGAGAGACAGTAGATCTGTTTACACTCCCAGTTAAAAAAGCACCTGCTGTCTCCTTGCTGTTGGCCAGATCAAATCTGCTCCCTTTTCTGAACTCATTGATAAAAGCGTTTCTAACGTAGTTTTCCAGATTTGCCTCACTGGTGCGGTTGGAAAAATTTTCAACGAAAACCGTCTGAATACTCTGGTCTATATTTTCCCCTCCCGCAGAAAAATGATAGCCGCAACCCAGGCTGAGCAGGGGCAGCAATAATAAGATAAAAAACCACCATTTCTTGTTCATCTCAAATACCTTAGGTCCTCTATTCTCGAGAGCTTTGAATAACTATCATTATCTGTCATTTCGACGGTTCGGCTGAGTTCACCGAAGACCGTAGGAAGAAATCTTAACAGGCGTGAATCATTAAGATTTCTCGTCGTTAACACTCCTCGAAATGACAAGACTCAAAGGTCTCGTCTCAACAACCGCGTTTTTTGCACAAATGTTGTACCAGTAGCTAAAGGCTGGAGGCTGAAAGGATTAGGGATTAGGAGGATTAGAGGATTATTCCCTTAATCCGTGAATTTGTGTTTTGAACTTTTTAGCCCTTAGCCCTTGGCCTTTCGCCTTTGCGGCTTTGCCGCATTATTTAACTACAATATTAACCAGTCTTTTGGGGACATAGATCTCTTTGATCACCTTTTTGTTCCCTATGAATTGTTGTATCCTTTCGTTATTCAGGGCAAGTTCCTTGATCTTTTCGTCTGCTTCATCGGCACTGACCTGAATCTTGCTCCTTAATTTTCCATTGACCTGGATAGCTATGGTGATTTCCTCTTCCGCCGCGACCGATTCATCATAGGATGGCCATGACATGTCGGAAAGTTTTCCTTTGCCGCCAATCATTTCCCACAGCTCTTCCGTTACATGGGGAACGATCGGGTTAAGGAGAATGATAATATTTTCAATAGCCTTTCTGATCACTAAGAGACCCTTTATGTCTCCCTCAGCCGGACGCTTTACCTGATAAAGCGTATTTACAAGTTCCATAACAGCACTGATAGCCGTATTGAAATGAAATCGTTCTTCTATGTCATTGGTAACCTTTTTTATTGTCTGATGAGTTTTCTTCCTGAGATTTTTCATCTCCCCGTCAAGGTCTGATTTCCCGTCAAAGGGTTCAATATCCCTGATGTCATCCAGGTAATCCATAACAATGCGCCATACCCTGTTCAGGAACCGGAATGATCCGTCAACGCCCTGGTCACTCCATTCCAGATCTTTTTCAGGCGGCGCGGCAAAAAGGCAGAATATCCTGGCCGTATCCGCGCCATATTCTCCAATGAGGTAGTCCGGATCAACAACGTTTTTCAGGGACTTGGACATCTTTTCTGTTTTGCCGATCCTGACGTCGAGACCACAGTTCACGCATTTTCCGTCTTTTACTTCCTCAGGGTATAAGAATCCGTGTTCTTTACATTTCATGGTTTCCTTGCAGACCATTCCCTGGGTAAGCAAGTTGGTGAAGGGTTCGTCCAGATTCAGCACACCTAAATCTCTCAGTACCTTGGTGTAGAATCTTGAGTATAGCAGATGAAGAATGGCATGTTCAATTCCGCCGATATACTGATCAACAGGCATCCAGTAGTGGACGGCTTCTTTGTCAAGCCCCGGTTTTTTGTCAAAGTGAGGTGAGCAGAAGCGGTCAAAATACCACGATGATTCAACAAATGTATCCATTGTGTCGGTTTCTCGTTTTGCCGGACCGTTACAGTTGGGGCATGTCGTTTCCGCAAATGATTTGACCCTTGCCATGGGAGAGCCTCCTTCTCCCTTAAGTTCCACATCCAGTGGAAGAACAACGGGAAGATCCGATTCAGGAACCGGTACGGTGCCGCATTTTTCGCAGTAAATAATAGGAATGGGCGCTCCCCAGTACCTTTGCCTCGATATTCCCCAGTCTCTCAAGCGATATTCTACGGTTTTTCTTCCCCGATCAATGGATGATAAAAGATCGGCTATATCATCGAGGGCTTTCATATTCTCCATACCGTTGAACTGACCCGAATTGATCAGTATTCCTTCATCCACATAGGCCTCGGTCATTGTTTCAGGATCCAGGGGGTTATCGGGATTCTGGATAACGACAATCAGTTCAAGACCATACTTTTTTGCGAATTCGAAGTCACGCTGATCATGAGTCGGGACTGCCATAACACAGCCGGTTCCGTAATCTGCCAGAACAAAATTTGCCGCGTAAATGGGCATTTTCTTTTCGGTAACAGGGTTCAGACAGTATGCATCCAGGAATATACCCTCCTTTTCGTAATAATCAGATGTTCTCATCATTTTGTCCTGTTTCTTGATATGATCAACGAACTCTTTGACTTCCTGCTCCCTTTCTTTTCCTTTAACCAGTTCCATTACCAGGGGATGTTCAGCCGCAATAAGCATGAAGGTAGCGCCGAATATGGTGTCCTGTCTCGTGGTGAAGACCTTGATAACTTCATCGGAATCGGCCATTGGAAAAACGATTTCGCATCCGTAGCTTTTTCCGATCCAGTTTTTCTGCATGGTAAGAACTCTTTCGGGCCAGCCGGGAAGTTTATCGCAGTAATCGAGAAGTTCTTCTACATAGTTCGTAATGCGGAAAAACCATTGTTCAAGATATTGTTCATCGACTTCTGTGCTGCATCTCCAGCATAACCCGGCCTCAACCTGTTCGTTTGCCAGAACGGTCTGACACTTCGGGCACCAGTTGACGGTTGCCCCTTTTTTGTATGCCAGGCCCTTATCGTACATCCAGAGGAAGAAAAGCTGTTCCCATTTATAATAATCGGCTTCGCATGTGGAAATCTCTCTGTCCCAGTCATAACTGAGTCCCATCATCTTGAGTTGTTTCTTCATGGCATCGATGTTATCATTCGTCCATTTTGCGGGAGGAACGCCACGATCTATGGCGGCATTTTCCGCCGGCATGCCGAATGAGTCCCAGCCTATGGGATGGAGCACATTATATCCCCTCATCTTCTTGTACCGCGCGACGACATCACCAATGGTGTAATTTCTCACATGACCCATATGAATCTTTCCCGAAGGATAGGGAAACATTTCAAGCAGATAATATTTTTCCATATTCGGGTCTTCCGTTACCTGGAAGGTTTTTTCTTCTTCCCAGTTTTTTTGCCACTTTTCTTCAATCTTCATGGGGTTGTATTTCTTTTCCATAGGTCTCTCCAGTGCCAAGAATTATAATGTCTGGTAATTTTATAAATAGAGAGCTTTGCATAATGCCCAAATTGTCATTGCGAGCGAAGCGAAGCAATCTCTAACTCCATATAATCACAATAGATTGCCACGTCGCCCTGCTCCTCGCAATGACCGGAAACGTAATTATGCAAAGGTCTCAAATAATCGAAGTTATTTCTATCATAAATTTTCCAACAATCAAAGCGTGATTATTATGCTTTTCAGGGATTTTTGCAAATTTCAGCCCTTAGCCTTTTGCCCTTCGCCGTTATCTTTTGACTTGTCTACTTGAGTTGATACCAACATCTGCGCAAAAAACGCAGTTGTTTTGAATAAAGAATCTAAAGAACAGACTCAAAGAACCCTTTTACATCTTCGACGCTGTGGGTAACATTCATCTCCGGCAGTGATGAAATGACGGTCTTGCCGTACGAGCTTTTGATGACCCGCGTATCAAGAATGGCAACTACACCATATTCATTGCGTCCTCTGATGAGCCGTCCAAAACCCTGCCTCAATGACAGAATGGCAGACGGAAGGGCAAGGTCGTAAAACCACCTGTTCCCCAGCCTCCTGCATCTTTCCTGATATACCGGGTCTCCCGGTGAACTGAAGGGGAGTTTGCCGATAACCACCAGGCTCAAATCATCCCCCTTTATGTCAACACCCTGCCAGAAGGTCGCCGTAGCAAAAAGTACAGAATGAGGTGTGTCCTTGAACCATTGAATGAGTTTTGCCGGGGGCATGTCCCCCTGGGATTTGAAGGAGTAGGATATATTGATATTATTTGAAACAAAGTGGAGATGTTTATAAGAAGTAAACAGAACCAGGGCCCTGCCGCGGGATGCATTGACAAGGTTTTCTATTACCTCCAGGGTCCCTTCCTGAAACAGCTCGTTGTTTCTGTTATCCGGCCTCGGCAGATCCTTGTCAACATAGAGGAGGGTCTGCTTCCTGTAATCAAATGGTGATCCAATAATCTTTTCTTTAAAACCTTCGATGCCGAGTCTCTTCTTCAGAAAGGTAAAATTTCCCCCTGATGTCAGGGTGGCCGAAGTCATAATCGTGCTGTCATAATTGCCTGTTAGAACCTTGAAGGCATTATGAGACTCTACGAGATTGCTTTTGAGTTCCAGGGAATCACCGTTTCCAGCCATATAATAAACCCTGTCCCCATCATCCTGTCCTATAAAATCATCTATATCCGCCGCGAATGACTTTACATAACCCATGGTTGTTTCTATTTTGTCTTTCATCTCATCATCGGCCGCCGATTTCATCTGTTTTTCCAGTATTGGAATTGTTTTGTTCAGAGCCAGTTTCTCCTTCAAACTTTTTAGCCTTTCTATGACGGGAGCAGGAATCGGGAAGACCGGCTGAAATGGTATATCTGCCTTTTTAAAGAATGACTCCACCTCTGCAAAGAGGTGATCGATGATTATCTTCAGGCCCTTCAGCCGGTAAAGGAGCCATACAGTTCTCGAATAATTCAGGCTGCTGCCGAGGACATTGGAGATGACATCCTCAACATCGGAGGCCTCATCGATGATTAACTGTTTGTGAAAGGGAAGGACATTGAAATCTGAAAGGAGGTCATAGGCAAGGATATGGTGATTTGCCACCAGTATATCCTTTTTGTAAAGTTCTCGATAATGTCGATAGTAGAAACAATCGTTGTAAAATGGGCACATTTTGCCGTTGCAATCCTGCGAATCACCGCAGACCTCCGGCCAGAAGCGGGGGATAAACGAAAGCTCAGCTTTTTCGCCTGTTTCGGTTTTTGACAGCCACTTGAGAAACCTTTCATAGGTCCTGCCCGCGCCCGCATATTCTTTTTCCCGTTTCGGGCAAAGATAGTTGTTCTTTCCCTTGAGTATCCCGAAGGAAAACTTCCGGGGAAGGGATTTTTGGAGAAAAACAAGATCCTTGTTTACAAGCTGATCCTGAAGGGTCAGCGAGGATGTGGATACAACCGTTTTCTCCCGCGAAAGTATAGCAGGGATAAGATAGGCAAAAGATTTGCCGACACCTGTTCCCGCTTCAATGAGAAGGTTCTTCTTATCCTTGAGACAGCGCATGACTTCTTCCGCCATCTCACGCTGCTCCGCCCGGTCTTCATAATCGGGGAAAAGCTTCTTTAATATGTTGAAGCTCGATGATAATTCTTTCAAATAGTTACACCCATCTTTCCGACACATTATAACAAAGCAACATCCCGCACTTCATCAAGCAGTTTCCTGTTTTTAGATGTTGGCATGATTCTCTTATCAAATATATTAACTTAAGTGAAGATAATAGGGTAAAATTCCGGGGACACAATGAAAGCGCCGGGATAAACCGGCATAGAGTAGGGGATGAAAGAGCCCTACATGAAAGGATTAGCCGCTCCATCATGGCCCCGAGTCATGTGCGGGCAGCCGTGAGGCTGCACGTGAAGCAGTTGACAGGGGAAGCGTAGGCCAGCCATTGAGCTCCGAAATCACCCATCCGGGGTGCCGACCGCGTATTGTGGTTGGGAAGGCAACACGGTACATGACGTTACTCGGCGAGTCATATACCGGCCCCGCGGAGTCTAAGACCCTGTGCATGCGTGGACGCTCTATGCTCGAGAACCGGGAGATCTCAGAGGTCTTCGGCAGCCTAATAGGTCGCCGGAGCGGTTGGTGAAGGTCTGTGGCCACAACCCCAACGTGTACGCCCCTGAGAAGTCAGACACCAACATAGTACCGGAGAAGGAGCCGAACAATGCCAGATGGCCCGATCAGCAGCGGAGGTTCTGGAGGGAAGGACGGTGACCAAGGGGAATTCTGAAAAGACCGCCTGTGATCTGCACGCAGCGGCAGGAGTGAACATTGAGTGGACTTGACAGGATACGCAAAGCGGCAAGAAAGGACAAAAGCCTGCGTTTCACCAGCCTGATTCACCATATTACTGTCGATCTACTCCGGGACAGCTACAAGTCACTAAAGCGTGACGCAGCCCCTGGAATAGATGACGTAACGTGGAAACAGTATGGAGAGAAACTGGAGGAAAGATTACCGCACCTCCATGAGCGTGTACAAAGCGGCAGATACCGGGCAATGCCCTCAAAACGGATTTGGATACCCAAACCGGATGGACGACAACGTCCGATCGGGATAGCTGTACTGGAGGACAAAATTGTTCAACAGGCAGCTGTGCAGGTGTTAAACCAGATCTACGAAGAGAGATTCCTTGGTTTCAGCTACGGGTTCCGTCCGAAACGCCATCAGCATAATGCGTTGGATGCGATTTGGGGCGGGATTACACAACGAAAGGTGAGTTGGGTGCTTGATGCGGATATTCGCGGCTTTTTCGATGCCATTGATCATGAATGGCTGATGAAATTCGTGGAACATCGCATCGCCGATCCAAGAATGCTTGCTCTGATTCGAAAATGGCTCAGGGCTGGTGTATCAGAGGAAGGGCAATGGTCCAAGACAAAGATTGGTACTCCACAAGGAGCGGTTATCTCGCCTTTGCTGGCGAATATCTATCTGCATTATGTCTTAGACTTGTGGGTAAACAGTTGGCGTAAGGGAGCTCATGGAGATGTGATCATCGTGCGCTATGCGGACGACTGGATTACAGGATTCCAGTACCGGAAGGAAGCGAGTCATTTTCAGCAGGAACTGCGGGAGCGGCTGGCAAAATTTGGATTGGAATTGCACCATGAGAAAACCCGTCTTCTTGAGTTTGGAAGGTTTGCGGCGGCAAATCGAGCAAAACGGGGAGAAGATAAACCGGAAACGTTTGACTTCCTGGGCTTCACGCACATCTGTGCGAAGACCAGGAAGAACAACAGATTTACAGTACGGCGGAAAACAATCGCCAAACGTCTACGGGCAAAAGTGAAGGAAGTAAGAAGGGAGATTATGCGACGAAGGCATAAACCGGTTCCCGATCAGGGGAAATGGTTACGGTCAGTGATCCATGGTCACCTCAATTACTATGCAGTGCCCGGTAATAAACAGTCGGTTGATTCATTCAGGACTGAGGTGGCAAAAGCTTGGCTCCGTGCGCTGAGGCGTAGGAGTCAGAAGGGGCTACACTTGACATGGGATCGGATCCAAAGACTGGTAAAGACGTGGTTGCCTACAGCAAAAGTAAGACACCCGTATCCAAACCAGCGACTTTGCGTCATCAACCCGAGGTAGGAGCCGTATGAGGTAGTTCCTCACGTACGGATCTGTGCGGGGGGTGCCGGGTAACTGGCATCCCTACCGCGATACTAAATTATCACTGAGCAAAAGAACTACATTTCTGCCGTAAATCGTCGATTGTTAATATATTACAAAGCGTTTATTTGTAGGTGAATGACGTGTTGACCAGGGGAATATTGAAAATAAAAAGGGTTAGCCGCTATCCGGCTAACCCTTTGCTTTTTTTATGGTGCCGAAGCCCGGACTTGAACCGGGACGGGTTGTGCCCACTACCCCCTCAAGATAGCGTGTCTACCAAATTCCACCACTTCGGCATGAATTAAAGGCTATTTATTTTTTGCCTCTTTGTCAATATAAAAAAGAGGCTATCTAATTCTTTTTTCTCTTGCAGGGTCTTTTTGGTTATTCGGCTTTCTTGTCTCCCGCTTGAGGTGTCTGGGGCCCCGCTTGAGAGGCCGTATCCCCACCGCTTTGATCTACGGGTATCGTTTGCTCTACTGCCGGTATCGGAACGTTTTCGATGATTGAACTGGTTTTATGCACTGCGAAGTAGGCAAGCCATAAAGATGTAATCATGAAAACCGTTGCAATAACAGAGGTCATTTTCCCGAGGAATGTCGCGGGACCACTACTTCCGAAAACCGTTTGACTTGAACCGCCGAAGGCGGCTCCCATATCGGAACCCTTTCCCGTCTGTAAGAGGACGATGAGGATCAATAGTATACACATCGCTATGTGAAGGACACTTATTAAAGCATGCAATTCTTTTCATCTCCTTGAGTTGATTTTTTAAAAATTTATTATGCTTGCGAACGATTCGAAATCAAGGCTCGCTCCGCCGACGAGGGCTCCGTTTATGTTCGGTTGATTCATGAAGCCGCCGATATTTTCCTGATTGACGCTTCCTCCATAAATGATCCTGATATCGGTACCAGCATTTTCCCCAAAAAGATCAGCAATCATTTCGCGGATGTATCTGTGTGCCTCTTCTGCCTGTTCATCTGTTGCGGTCTTGCCTGTGCCGATTGCCCAGATCGGTTCGTAAGCAATTATAAATTGCCTTATATCATCAGATAGAATATTATTCAATCCTTTACGTATCTGTCGTTCTATCACTTCAAAGGTCTTTTGTGAACTTCTTTCATCCAGGGTTTCTCCTATGCAGAATATAGGTTTCAGGCCAAATTTCAATGCTGTTTTTATCTTTTTGTTTATATCGCTGTCTTTTTCGCCGAAAAGGGTTCGTCGTTCCGAATGACCCAGGATAACGTAACGACAACCCGCATCGACAAGCATTCCGGCAGAAACTTCTCCGGTGAAGGCACCTTTTTCACCCCAGTGCATATTTTGTGCCGAGAGGTGTACTGATGATTCCTTTAATTCCTCTGCTACGGGATACAGCGCGGTATAGGACGGAGCAATGATAATATCCCTGTCATTCACTTCAGAAAACTCGGCTGATAATTGCTTCGCGAAATAAACGGATTCACCAACCATCTTATGCATTTTCCAGTTTGCTGCTATGAAAGGCTTTATCATATGATTACCCTCTTATTTTATTTCCAATGTAGACAGCAAGATCTACCATTCTGCAGGCATAACCACTTTCATTATCATACCAGGAAAATACCTTGATAAAGTTTCCGTCAATGACTCTGGTTAAGGGCGCATCAACGATAGATGAATGGGAATCACTGGTAAAATCCACAGAGACCAGTTCTTCTTCGCAAAAAGCCATTATTCCCTTTAATTTTCCTTCAGCAGCGGTTTTCAGTGCCCCGTTGACCTCATTTACTGTTACATCACGTTCTACTTCGGCGACCAGATCGATAAGGGAAACATTTGGTGTCGGAACTCTCAGGGCCAGACCATCCAGTTTTCCTTTGAGATCGGGAATAACTTCTGTAACGGACCTTGCCGCCCCCGTTGATGTAGGTACGATCGACATGGCAGCCGCCCTGCCCCTTCTTAGATCGCTGTGAGAACCATCCAGCAGTCTCTGGTCCATTGTATAGGAATGAACCGTTGTCATAAGGCCTCTGACAATAGAGAAGTTGTCATGGATAACTTTGACTAGGGGGGCCAGGCAATTGGTAGTACAGGATGCATTGGATATGATATGATGTTTCTCCGGATCATAAGATTCCTCATTAACGCCAAGGACGAAGGTACCGTCAACACCTTTGCCGGGAGCTGCTATAATGACTTTTTCGGCACCAGCCTCAATATGTGGAGTACATTGGTCACGTTCCCTGAATTTGCCCGTTGATTCCATAACGATGTCGACACCGAGGTCTTTCCAGGGGAGTTTTGACAGGTTGCTGGTTTCATTGGTTACTTTGATTTCCTTTCCGTCAACAATAAGAGCATTTTTATCGTGTTTGACATCAGCATTAATTTTCCCATGGACTGAATCGTATTTCAAGAGATGACAGAGTGTCTCTGTCGATGCCCTCGTATTAACAGCGGCGATTTCAATATCATCTCTTCCGAGACATCCCCTGATTATGTATCTGCCTACTCTACCGAAACCGTTAATGGCAATTTTGATACTCATTGTGTACCTCCGTTGAAATATTTAGTTATTTTTCCAGCTCTCTATTGGATAAGCTGAAGTAGTTATTAAAAACTTTCACGCCATGCCTGAACGACAGGATATTAGCTACCTGAAAACGGCAAGTCAACATCTTTTTACTTAACCTTTCAAAAAGGTATGTATCCATGTTCGAGTTGTAAAGAAGCAAAAAATATCAATCACTTCTTGACAGAAAGGTCTATAGTTAATAGAATTGTAAATTGAGAAGTTTATAATAATGAAAGACGTGGTATTTGTTACTTGTCAATTGAATGGATGATGAAGCGATTTACTCGGACAATATTTTGGGGAATTTTGGTTTTTTTTCTCATCCTTTCGCTTTCCGAGCAGGGAGGGGGTAGCGAAGTGAATAAAGATGTGAGGAAATCAGTTATTGCAGGATCTTGGTATCCTGGGAATCCGTCAATATTGAAGTCGGACATAGGAAATTATCTTGCCAATGTTCCTGTAGATAGTGTGGATGGTAAGGTTATTGCCGTTGTATCGCCTCATGCCGGATATATGTATTCCGGACAGGTTGCTGCTTACTCATACAAGCCGATAGAGGGAAAAGCATTCGATTCGATAATCGTCATAGGGCCAAGCCACAGATCTTATTTTAGCGGAGCTTCTATTTACAACAAAGGTGGTTATGAGACCCCCTTGGGTGTTGTCCCCGTTAATGTTGAGCTTGCCAATGAAATTATTGCTCAAAGCGATATAACATCATTCGTTCCCGATGCCCATTCCCAGGAGCATTCAGTTGAAATTCAACTCCCCTTTTTGCAGGTAATTTTTGATACATTCAATTTTGTTCCTATTGTTATGGGTACCCAGAATAGAGAAACCTGCGAGAATTTGTCTGACGCAATAATCAAGGCTGTTAAAGATAAAAACGTGATGATCGTGGCCAGCTCTGACCTCTCTCATTTTCATGGGTATGAACAGGCTGTCTCGATGGATTCAGTGGTGCTGGGCCATATGGAAAAAATGGACGAGAAAGGGCTTTTGGCAGATTTAGAGAAGGGTAAATGTGAGGCCTGCGGCGGAGGTCCTGTTGCCGTAGCAATGTTGGTTGCAAAAAAGCTCGGAGCCGATAGCGCAAAAGTACTGAACTATGCAAATTCAGGAGATATAACAGGAGATCGACGGGGAGTCGTCGGTTATGCGTCTGCCGTCTTTTATAAGATAAATCACCCGGATGTTTCAGGCAAGAAAAAACAGTCAGGTATAGAATCAGGGTTCAGTGAAAAGGATAAGGACAGGCTCCTTGAAATTGCAAGAAAGAGTATAGAATGCGGATTAGCCGGGAAAGATATTCCCGAATTTTTCACGGTATCAGGTATTCTGAAGGAGAGGAGAGGGGCTTTTGTTACGCTGAATAAGCATGGTCAGTTGCGCGGATGCATCGGATCATTCGAGGCAAAAGGGTCTCTTTGTAAAACGATAGAAGAAATGGCCCGGTCAGCGGCCTTTAATGATCCGAGATTCCCACCCGTGACCGAGGAGGAACTGGATGATATAACAATTGAAATATCAGCACTAACGCCTCTGAAAAAGATAAAAAACAGTAACGAAATTGAAGTAGGCAGACATGGAATTTATATTGTCAGAGGACTTTATCGGGGGGTTCTTCTTCCGCAGGTAGCCACAAATTATAATTGGGATAAGATTACCTTTTTAGAGGAGACATGTCACAAGGCCGGTCTCCCTGCTAATGCGTGGAAAGAAAAAGATACAGAAATTTATATTTTTTCTGCAGATATCTTTGGTGAAGATGAATGAAAATTTTCTTAGAATCAAATGAAAAAATAGCTTGACAAAAAGTAATTTTTGAGATTTAACTTCCCGATTAGGTTGTTGTAAGTAATTGAACTGTGTAAAATTTGAAATGTTTGAGCTAATAGTGCTGGCGTAGCTCAACAGGTAGAGCAGCTGATTTGTAATCAGCAGGTTGCGGGTTCGAGTCCCATCGCCAGCTCCATGTTGTGCAGTAAATTTGTGGAGGGGTTCCCGAGTGGTCAAAGGGAGCAGACTGTAAATCTGCCGGCGGAGCCTACGGAGGTTCAAATCCTCCCCCCTCCACCATTTTGTTTTATGGCTACGAAGCGGGAGTAGCTCAGTGGCTAGAGCATCAGCCTTCCAAGCTGAGGGTCGCGGGTTCGAATCCCGTTTCCCGCTCCATTTTATTAATCAGCTTGAAACCTGGCAAAGCGCTTATTCGTGCGCGTGTGAGGGCAAGATCGGGATTTCAGAATTTATTGGCCCACGTAGCTCAGTCGGTAGAGCACATCCTTGGTAAGGATGAGGTCACCAGTTCAATCCTGGTCGTGGGCTCCATTTCAACGAGAGTGGGTTTAGAAATAATGAGAAATATAATCACCCTTGCGTGTAGTGAGTGTAAACGGAGAAACTACACAACGACAAAAAATAAAAGAACCATGCAAAGTCGTCTTGAAATGAAAAAGTATTGTCGGTTTTGTCGGGTCCACACGCTTCACAAAGAAACGAAATAATCGTATTCTCTTTGTTTGAAACAGGCCAGTAGCTCTAATTGGATAGAGCGCCGGACTCCAAATCCGGATGCTGGGGGTTCAAGTCCCTCCTGGCCTGCCATTTTATTTTTCTCAGTATTGCAAAATGGAATAATCGGATGGAAAAGATAAGGTCAATTACATTGCAGGTGACTCAGTTTTTGAGGGAATCGCGAGTGGAGCTCAGGAAGGTAACCTGGCCGACACCGAAAGAAGCTCTCTCGTCAACATCAGTTGTTATTGTCGTTGTTATTATTATATCCATGTTTTTGGGGATTGTGGATTTTGGTTTAACTAAAATAATAAGATTGGTTTTAGGTTAAAACATATGGCTTTTAGATGGTACGTTATTCATACCTATTCCGGTTTCGAAAGCAAAGTAAAGCTTGCCCTGGAGGAAGGGATAGCAACTGCTGGTATGGAAGAGTATTTCGATGATATTCTTATACCGGAGGAAGACATAGTTGAGCTTGTAAAAGGTGAGAAAAAAACCTCAAAGAGAAAATTCTTTCCCGGTTATGTGCTTATACGGATGGAGCTGAATGATGATACCTGGCATATAGTTAAAAATACTCCTAAAGTTACCGGTTTCATAGGAAGTAAAGATAAAGCGTCTCCCATACCGGATGAAGATGTTCAGTCATTAAGAACAAGGATTGATGAGGGAACGCTGAAACCGAAGCCAAAATATAAGTTTGAAGAGGGAGACCATGTGAAGATTATAGATGGTCCCTTCACAAATTTTGACGGTGTGGTGGATGAGATAAAACCGGAAAAGGGTAAATTGCGGGTTATTGTTAGTATCTTTGGCAGATCAACGCCGGTTGAACTGGACTTCATACAAGTTGTTCAGCCTTGAGGTGTATAGTCGAATAAATGTATTGCATTCGCAACAAAAAAAGAAGTTAAGGTGATTATATAATGGCAAAAAAGGTTATAGCAAGCATTAAGCTTCAAATACAGGCAGGGAAAGCGACACCATCACCACCGATCGGTCCGGCGTTGGGTCAGCATGGTGTCAATATTATGGAGTTCTGCAAGGCGTATAATGCCTTAACGCAAAAGCAGGAGGGTACGATTATACCTGTTGTAATTACCGTATACGCTGACAGGTCTTTTACCTTTATTACAAAGACTCCACCGACCTCTGTTCTCCTTAAGCAGGCTGCTAAAGTTGCAAAGGGTTCGGGGGATCCCAAGAGGGAAAAGGTAGGAAATGTAACTGCCGCGCAGGTTAGGGAGATTGCGGAATTGAAGCATCAGGATCTCAATGCAATAGATATGGAAGGTGCCGTAAAAATTGTAGAGGGAACTGCAAGATCCATGGGAATTGAAATAGCCAATTAAATTGAGAGTGGAGTTTTTTGCGATGTCAAAAAAGGGAAAAGGATTTCTTGATGTAAGAAAGAATATTGAATCAGGGAAACGTTATGCATTGAAAGAAGCCGTGGATCTCGTGTTATCGACAACGAGGGCGAAATTCGACGAAACTGTCGATGCGGCCATTCGATTGGGTGTCAATCCGAGGCACGCAGACCAGATGGTAAGAGGAAGTGTTGTTCTCCCCAATGGTCTGGGTAAGACTGTGAAAGTATTGGTTTTTGCAAAAGGTGATAAAGAAAAAGAAGCACTTGACGCCGGAGCAGATTTCACCGGTTCGGATGATTTGATTGAAAAGATTAAAGGGGGGTGGCTTGAGTTTGACAGGGTTATTGCCACTCCGGATATGATGGGAAGCGTTGGAAAACTGGGTAAGATCCTGGGGCCACGGGGGTTAATGCCAAATCCCAAGGTTGGCACTGTAACATTTAATGTAGGGAATGCCGTAGAGGAAGCGAAAGCCGGGAAGGTTGAGTTCAGAGTGGAAAAGGCAGGTATCGTCCACAGTCCGGTAGGAAAGGCTTCTTTCGGGGCAGACAAACTATATGAGAATATCCTTGCATTGTTGGAGACCATCGTCAAACTCAAACCTGCATCCAGTAAAGGAACATACTTAAGGTCAATTTCTCTCTCCACCACGATGGGTCCCGGGGTCAAAGCCGATCCTCTGGATGTACGGAATATTTTACGATAAAAAACCAAAGAGCAGCAAAAGTCCAAGACAGCAGGTACAGGAAGTTTAATCGGGTGTGTTCGGCCTGCCGAGACGAAATAGTGGCTCATTATTTCTTCCTGTATAGCGGTCTGACTTTCGAAATCACATAGTAAAAATTAATGTTGAGAGGAGGCTATTGATTTGGATCGAAGCAAAAAGGAACAGATCGTTGCTGAGCTTCAAGAGAAACTTAAAGATGTAAAGTTGGCAATTCTTGCAGATTACAGTGGTATGAATGTCGCAAAGATCACAGAATTGAGGCATGAACTGAGGAAGTCGGATGCGGAGTTTAGGGTAATTAAAAACACGCTTCTTAAAATTGCCTCGAAGGATACTGATTTCAGTTTGTTCGACGAATACCTGAAAGGTCCAGTGGCGCTGGTTATGGATTTTGGGGATGTCGTCAGACCGACGAAAGTATTGGTTGATTTTGCCAGGAAAAATGAAGAACTGGAACTTAAAATCGGTATGATGGATGGCAAATTCCTGACGGGAGAACAGATAAGAACTCTGTCCGAGTTACCGAGCAGGGAAATTCTTCTGGGGAAACTCCTCTCCATGCTGATAACATCACAGACTTCGCTTGTAACGGTTTTAAGCGGTGTTTCCAGGAAATTTGTTCAGACTCTTGAAGCGTACCGTATCAAAAAAGAAAATTAAAATATACAGGAAGGAATAGAAAAATGGCAGGAACAAAAATTACGAAGGAAGACGTTGTAAAATTTATCGAAGGAATGACGGTTCTTGAACTATCGGAACTGGTAAAGGAATTAGAAGAGAGACTGGGTGTTTCAGCTGCCGCTCCCGTTGCCATGGTGGGCGCAGTTGCAGGGCCTGCTGAGGCAGGCGAGGCAGAAGAAAAGACTGAATTTGATGTTGTCCTTACGGGGTTTGGGGAACAAAAAATTCAGGTCATCAAAGTCGTGAGAGCTCTGACAGGTTTGGGGCTGAAAGAGGCCAAAGACCTTGTCGAAGGTGTGCCGAAAGCGGTTAAGGAAGGCATATCTAAGGACGAGGCCGAAGAAGTTAAGGGAAAACTGGAAGAGGTTGGCGCAACCGTAGAAGTAAAGTAAAATATAAATTACCCCTCACAATTTATCTTGTGAGGAGTAAGAGGAATAAAGAAGTCTTATGGGCAGATATAGAAAAACTTTTGGTCATATTAAGGAAATAGTAGAGATACCAGATCTAATTGATATCCAGAGAAATTCCTATGCAAATTTTTTGCAGAAAGATATTGACCCGCAGGCAAGGGGTAACTTCGGTCTTCAGGGGACTTTCAAAAGTGTAATGCCTATCGTGGACTTCGGTGGAAAATGTTCGCTGGAGTTTGTCAGTTACAACATAGGTAAGAGTCGCTATGATGAGAATGAATGTATACAAAAGGGAATGACCTATGCGGCTCCGCTGAAAATAGTTGTTAGACTGGTTGTGTTTGATACTGATCGCAATAGCGGTCAGAAGAGTATCAGGGATATAAAAGAGCAGGAAATATACTTCGGAGAGATTCCCTTAATGACCGAGAAAGGTACTTTTATCGTTAACGGTACTGAAAGGGTCATTGTAAGCCAGCTTCACAGGTCACCCGGAATATTCTTTGATCATGACAAGGGAAAGACTCATTCAAGCGGAAAACTTATATATTCGGCAAGAATTATGCCCATCAGGGGTTCCTGGCTTGATATCGAGTTTGATCCCAAGGATATTCTCTACGCCAGGATAGACAGAAGAAGAAAGATGCCTGTCACGATTCTTCTCAAGGCTATGGGCTACACAACCGAAGAGCTTCTCAAGCATTTCTGCAACATTGAGACGGTTTTTGTCGATGGCAACAAATTTTATCTTTCCGTTGATAAATTCCTTATAGGCGAGAGGGTAGAGAAGGATATACTAGATCCGCAAACCGGCGAAGTTATCATAAAAAAAGGCAGAAAGATTTCCAAGACAACCGTAAAGAAAATGGTTGATTCAAAGATAGGCCGAATGGATATTAAAGAGGATAACCTTGTGGGGAAAGTAATTGCCAGTGGCGTTACGGACCCCGAGACAGGTGAAATCCTGTTCCAATGCAATGATGAACTAACTATGGAAGGGCTTGAATTGCTTTCTCAGAAAGATATTAAGGAACTTCAAATTGTTCATCTGGGTGAGGACGGGGCAGACTCCTACATCAGAAACACTCTCCTTCTGGATAAGATTGAAACAGAGGACGAGGCTATAATAGAAATATACCGAAGGCTCAGGCCAAGTAATCCGCCCACCCTTGAAACGGCACGAAAATTTTTCAACAGTCTTTTTTTTAGCACCGATACCTATAACCTTTCCGGTGTTGGAAGAGTTAAGATTAATTATAAACTCCGCTTGAATGTTCCATCGGATGTGACGGTTTTGCGCAAGGAAGACATATTAGATGCCGTTGATTATCTCATTAATCTCAAGAACGGCGTGGGCGGTTACAGTCTTGATGATATCGATCATTTAGGTAACAGGAGAATACGATCGGTTGGTGAGCTTATTGAAAATCAATACAGAATCGGTTTAGTCAGAATGGAGCGAGCCATAAAGGAAAAAATGAGCCTCCTCGATGTGGAAACCATGATGCCTCACGATCTCGTTAATGCCAAGCCTGTTTCTGCAGTCATAAATGAATTTTTTGGAAGCAGTCAATTATCCCAGTTTATGGATCAGACAAATCCCCTTTCGGAGATTACCCACAAGAGACGATTGTCCGCTCTCGGGCCCGGGGGTCTTACTCGTGAAAGGGCGGGATTTGAAGTACGAGATGTACATAGCACCCATTATGGCCGGATATGTCCTGTAGAAACTCCCGAGGGGCCCAACATAGGTTTAATTGTTTCTCTAAGTGCATATGCAAGGGTGAATGATTTCGGCTTTATAGAAACACCATACAGGGTGGTAGAAAAGGGCAGAGTGCTCAATGAGGTTCGTTATCTTTCTGCAACAGAGGAAGAAAATTATATTATAGCCCAGGCAAACACCCCTGTTGATTCAGACGGAAAAATTGTCTCTGAAATGATTACGGCAAGAAAGGAGGGAGACTATCTCACTGTTCCGCTGGAAGAAATAGGCTTGATGGATGTTTCTCCCCGTCAGCTTGTCAGTGTTGCCGCCGGGCTTATTCCCTTTTTGGAGCATGATGATGCTAACCGTGCCTTGATGGGCTCCAATATGCAGAGGCAGGCCGTCCCCTTGCTGAGGCCTGATGCCCCTTTTGTAGGAACGGGAATGGAAGCGGTGGTTGCACGGGGGTCCGGTGCGGTCGTTGTGGCGAAAAGATCCGGTGTTGTAGAAGATCTTGATGCCTCAAGAATAGTTATTAAATGTGATGATGACGGAAAAGACGAATTTGATACGATTGTCGATATATATAACCTGACTAAGTATCATCGTTCGAATCAGGATACATGCTTTAATCATAAGCCTATTGTCAATAAAGGAGACAGGGTTAACAGGGGTGATATAATAGCCGATGGTCCTGCCACACATGATGGAGAGCTTGCCCTTGGCGGTAATGTTATGGTCGCATTCATGGCATGGGGCGGATATAATTATGAAGATTCCATCTTGATCAGCGAAAGGGTTGTCAAGGAGGATGTTTATACATCCATTCATATTGAAGAATTCGAAACTGCAGCCAGAGACACAAAACTCGGCAGAGAGGAAATAACGAGGGATATCCCTAATGTAGGAGAAGAATCACTCGGCAATCTGGATGAAAGCGGGATTGTTCGAATGGGTGTTTTTGTGAAAGCCGGTGATATTTTAGTAGGAAAGATTACCCCGAAAGGCGAGACACAATTATCGCCGGAGGAAAAATTGCTGCGTGCCATATTTGGTGAGAAGGCAGGAGATGTGAGGGATACATCTTTGCGTGTTCCGCCGGGAGTGGAAGGGGTTGTTATCGATGCAAAAATCTTTAACCGCAGGGGTACAGAAAAAGATATCAGGTCGCAGCAAATAGAGGAGGAAGAAACCCAGAGATTACTTAAAGACCAAGATGATGAAATCAGTATTGTTACGGAAAGCGTAAAAAAGAAAGTTCTGGATTTGTTAATCGGGAAAACTTCTGCTTCGAAATTATCTGATCCCTACAAAAATAAAATCTCATTAAAGAAAAACGAAATTATCTCTGATGATGCGCTGAATAATATTCCGTTTTATCTCTGGAAAGATATCTCATTAGCAGAAGAGGATGTTGAGGAGAAGCTGAAGAATATATTTATCAATCTCTCCGGGAAAATAGATATAATCAAAGCATCTTTTGAAGAAAAGATGGATAAATTGAAAACAGGAGATGAACTCCCGCCGGGTGTCATAAAGTTGGTAAAGGTATATATTGCTATAAAGAGAAAGCTTTCAGTTGGTGACAAAATGGCGGGCAGGCACGGCAACAAAGGGGTGTTATCGAGAATATTGCCCGAGGAAGATATGCCGTTTTTCGAGGACGGTACCCCTGTTGATATCGTTTTGAATCCCCTGGGGGTTCCTTCGCGTATGAATGTCGGGCAGATTTTGGAGACTCATCTCGGGTGGGCGGCAAAGGGTCTGGGAGAGAAACTTCAATCTCTTATAGAAAAGCATGAGAGTGACGAATCAGTGAAAAAAGAGTTAAAAGATGTCTATTCTTCTCCAGGATTTAACAGCTTTATAGATGGGGCTTCCGGGGAAGATTTGAAAAGGGTTGTCAGCAGATTAAGAAAGGGTATTCCCATGGCCTCGCCGGTCTTTGATGGTGCCGAAGAAAATGAGATAAAAAATATGCTCAAAATGGCCGATCTTCCGGAAAGTGGACAGAACAGACTCTTTGACGGCAGGACAGGAGAGCCGTTTGATCAAGAGGTAACAGTGGGAATAATTTATATGATGAAACTTCATCACCTCGTGGATGATAAGATTCATGCCAGGTCAATTGGTCCATATTCTCTCGTTACACAGCAACCTCTCGGAGGAAAAGCTCAATTCGGTGGCCAGAGACTTGGTGAGATGGAGGTATGGGCCATTGAAGCCTATGGAGCCGCGCATTCACTGCAGGAATTTCTTACCGTTAAGTCCGATGATGTAGCTGGAAGAACAAGGATGTATGAAGCCATCGTAAAAGGCGAACATACATTGGACCCGGGATTGCCGGAATCATTCAATGTGCTGGTTAAGGAGTTGCAGGGTCTTACCATCGATGTGGAATTAATTGAAGACGCGGGGAATAAAAACCAGTAATCATTGACCCAAATAATTTAAACAATAAGTGGAGTTGATCCAGTGGAAGATATTTTTAGTTTTTTTGAAAAGCCAAAAGATCCTATACGATTTAATGCCATTAAGGTGTCTATCGCCTCGCCGGAAAAGATTATTTCATGGTCGCGTGGAGAGGTGAAAAAACCTGAGACAATAAACTACAGAACCTTCAAGCCGGAGAGGGATGGTCTTTTCTGCGCGAAAATCTTCGGTCCTGTGAAGGATTATGAATGTCTTTGCGGAAGATATAAGAGGATGAAACACAGGGGAGTGGTTTGTGAAAAATGTGGTGTTGAGGTCATTCAGTCGAAAGTCCGCAGAGAAAGAATGGGACATATAAGTTTGGCCTCACCTGTTGCCCATATCTGGTTCCTTAAAAGTCTGCCCAGCCGGATTGGGAATCTATTGGATCTGACCCTGAAGGAACTGGAAAAAGTATTGTATTTTGAGTCATGGATCGTCATGGATCCGAAAAATACTCCTCTTGGAAAGAAGCAAATACTGGCTGAGGAAGAGTATCTGGAAGCGAAAGAAACATATGGTGAAGATGGTTTTGAAGCCGGAATCGGTGCCGGGGCGATAAGAAAATTCCTTGAGGAAATTGATCTGGAAGGACTGCAGAAAGAACTAAGAAGCGATTTGCGGGAAGCTACATCCGAAACAAAAAAGAAGAAGCTGGTAAAAAGACTGAAGGTTGTTGAAGCGCTGAAAAAATCCGGCAATAGACCTGAATGGATGGTGCTAACCGTTCTTCCCGTTATTCCCCCTGATTTGAGGCCGCTGGTTCCACTGGATGGTGGTCGTTTTGCTACATCGGATCTCAACGATTTATACAGGAGAGTCATTAACAGAAACAATCGTTTGAAGCGTTTGCAAGAGCTGAGCGCTCCGGAAATCATTATAAGAAATGAAAAAAGGATGCTTCAGGAAGCGGTTGATGTTCTCTTCGATAACGGAAGGCGTGGTAAAGCCATCACAGGTTCCAACAAGAGACCCTTGCGATCTCTGTCTGATATGCTGAAAGGTAAGCAGGGAAGATTCAGGCAAAACCTTCTCGGCAAAAGAGTGGATTATTCCGGGAGATCTGTCATTACCGTGGGGCCCAATCTAAGGCTTCATCAGTGTGGTCTTCCCAAAAAGATGGCGCTGGAGCTATTCAAGCCGTTTATTTACAATCGTCTTGAAGAAAAAGGTTATGTTGCTACCGTTAAAAGTGCCAAAAAAATGGTTGAAAAAGAGTCTCCTGAGGTGTGGGATGCTTTGGACGAAGTTGTCCGTGAATACCCTGTTTTGCTCAATAGAGCGCCAACCCTGCACAGACTTGGTATTCAAGCCTTTGAGCCTGTGCTTATAGAAGGAAAGGCAATTCAGCTGCACCCCCTTGTCTGTACAGCATTCAATGCCGATTTTGACGGTGACCAGATGGCTGTTCACGTGCCACTGTCCCTTGAGGCCCAGATAGAAGCCCGGGTTCTTATGATGTCGACAAACAACATCCTTTCTCCAGCCAACGGTAAGCCGATTATTGTACCCAGTCAGGATATTGTTCTCGGTATCTATTATATGACGAGATCAAAAGACCTTGTGAAGGGCGAGGATATGATTTTTGCCAATCCTGGAGAGGTTCGAAGTGCGTATGACGCTGGTGAGGTTGAGATTCACGCAAAGATAAAGGTTCGTATCGATGGTGAGATTATAGAGACGACTGTGGGCAGGATATTGCTTTATGAAATTGTTCCTGATGAGATTCCTTTCAGTTTCGTCAATAAGGTCATCAATAAAAAGGAGATGGCCAATCTGATTGATCATAGTTACCGGTCATGCGGAGCCAAAACAACTGTCATATTGGCCGACAGGTTAAAAGATCTCGGTTTTGAATATGCTGCCAGGTCAGGTCTGTCAATTGCCATCGATAATATGATTATTCCTGCCAGCAAAGAGGAAATTGTCTCTAAAGCGAATTTTGATGTTATAGGAATCCAGAAACAATATATGAATGGATTGATCACCGACGGTGAGCGTTACAATAAAGTTATTGATATATGGGCACAGGCGACTGAAAAAGTTGCCGATGAGATGCTCAGGGATATTGCTACAGAAGGATCAGGGACTCCCGATAAAAAGCTCAGGGGCGAAAGCTTTAACCCTGTTTACATGATGGCCGATTCAGGCGCGAGGGGAAGTGCGGCACAGATAAGACAGCTTGCAGGAATGAGGGGATTAATGGCAAAGCCGTCCGGTGAGATCATTGAAACACCCATTACGGCTAACTTTAGAGAAGGACTGACGGTTCTTCAGTACTTCATTTCCACTCATGGTGCAAGAAAAGGTCTTGCTGATACGGCATTGAAAACAGCAAATTCCGGATATCTTACAAGGAGGCTTGTCGATGTGTCTCAGGATTGTATCATCAGGGAGGTGGATTGTGGCACTATTGATGGAATCTATGTCTCCGCTCTTGTCGAAGGTGGTGAGATCATCGAGACGGCAGGCGAACGTGTCCTCGGAAGAGTTGCCCTTGAAGACATCAAGGATCCTTTTACCGGTGAGGTCCTGGTTGAGGCAAATCAGGAAATTGATGAAGCCCTTGCGGAGAGAATAGATAGGGCAGGTTTAGAAAGAGTTTTGATACGATCCGTTCTGACCTGTAAATCGAAACATGGTGTCTGTGCCAAGTGTTATGGGAGAGATCTGGCCCATGGCCACCTGGTAAATATAGGTGAAGCTGTTGGTATCATTGCGGCTCAGTCCATAGGCGAGCCTGGAACACAGCTAACCATGAGAACTTTCCATATCGGTGGTACCGCAAAGTTTGATGAACACTCTACGCTGGAAGCACGGCATGAGGGTATAGTGAAATTTGTCAATCTTAATTTAGCAAAGAAGCGAGAAGATGATCTTGTGGTTATGAGTAGAAACGGAGAGGTTCATGTCCTTGATGAGGAAGGGCGAAACCGTGGAAAATATCCTGTTCCCTACGGAGCACATCTTAAATTTCAGGAAGGCAAAGAGATAAAGAGAGGGGAGAGGATTGCAGAATGGGATCCTTTCTCAATACCTATCCTTGCAGAAGTCGAAGGGACTATTAAGTTTGGAGATATTGTTGAAGGAAAGACCATGCGGGAGCTGGTCGATGAGACAACCGGTCTTTCCAGAAAGGTTATAGTTGAGTACAGGGATCTGGATTTGCGCCCCCGTGTTTCGATAAAAGATAAGAGCGGAAAAACGCTCAAATCACCAGGGACCAAGGCTGATGCGAGACATCTGCTATCGATAGGAGCGAACATTGTTGTGACAGAAGGAGATCCCGTCAAGGCAGGCGATATTATTGCCAAGATACCCCGGGAGACAACAAAAACCAAAGATATCACAGGAGGTCTTCCCAGGGTAGCCGAACTTTTCGAGGCGAGAAAACCCAAGGAATATGCTATTATTGCTGAAATAGATGGGACCGTTTCCTACGGGAAGGATCTAAAGGGGAAGAGACGGTTAATCCTGACTCCCGAAGTAGGTGAACCGAAAGAATATCTCATGCCCAAGGGTAAACATGTAACCGTCCAGGAAGGTGACAGGGTTATGGCCGGCGAAGCCTTGATGGACGGGGCAAGTAACCCTCACGACATCCTGACTATCAAGGGAGAGAAGGAATTAGCCAGATACCTTGTCGATGAAGTACAGGAAGTTTACAGGCTGCAGGGTGTCAAGATAAATGATAAACATATAGAAATCATTGTGCACCAGATGCTAAAGAAAGTAAAAGTAGCGGATCCTGGTGACACAACATTACTTACAGGTGAACAGATTGACAAGATGGCGTTCGAAGAAGAAAATGAAAAGATTATAAACGATGGCGGAAGGCCTGCCATCGGAGAGCCGGTTCTCCTTGGAATTACAAAAGCGTCTTTGAATACTTCCAGCTTTATTTCTGCTGCATCATTTCAGGAAACGACTCGTGTACTGACAGAGGCTGCTATGTCCGGAAAGATCGATTACTTGAGAGGTCTTAAGGAAAATGTTATAATGGGTAGATTGATCCCGGCGGGAACAGGACTTCCAATGTATAAGAAACTGGGGATCAAGATTGAAAAAAAAGAAGATTCAATGTCTGAAGATGAACAAATAGTAGAGAAAAGTCTTGACATACAAGTTGTGAATTGATAGATATCTTGAGTTTTTTCTGACATTAACAGTAGTCTTGCCTGGAGGGATAATGCCCACAATAAATCAGTTGATTCGTAAGGGGAGAACGAAGATCAAGAAAAAAACTACGACACCTGCTCTTTCAAGCTCTCCCCAGAGAAGAGGTGTATGTGTGAGAGTTTATACTACAACACCAAAGAAGCCGAATTCCGCTTTAAGGAAGGTGGCAAGGGTTCGTCTTACCAGCGGTTACGAGGTAACCTCATATATCCCCGGTATAGGACACAATCTTCAGGAACACTCTGTTGTCCTGGTAAGAGGAGGCAGGGTAAAGGATCTCCCCGGAGTGAGGTACCATATCGTGAGGGGTTCTCTTGATACGATGGGTGTTCAGGACAGGAAGCAGAGCAGGTCAAAATATGGCACCAAAAGACCGAAGTAGTCAGGGATAATCTTATGCCGAGAAGAAGAGAAATAGCAAAAAGAGAAATATTGCCGGATCCGAAATATAATAATGTCCTTGTGGCAAAGTTTGTCAATAATCTGTTGAAAAAGGGTAAGAAAAGTGTGGCTGATTCCATACTTTACGGGGCCTTTGATATTATAGAACAAAAGACGAAGGAATTACCTGTTGAGATTTTCGAAAGGGCTGTTGGTAACGTTAAGCCCGTTGTGGAAGTAAAGTCGAGGAGAGTAGGTGGCTCTACTTATCAGGTGCCGACGGAGGTATCTCCTACACGAAGGGTTGCACTGGCAATCAGATGGTTGATAAACAGTGCAGGGAATCGTTCCGAAAAAACCATGCGAGAGAAGTTAGCTGCCGAGTTGCTTGATGCGGCTAACAATAGAGGGACCGCAGTTAAAAAGAAAGAAGATACGCATAAAATGGCTGAGGCGAATAAGGCCTTTGCCCATTACAGGTTTTAATTCGGCTATCGCAATTACAACGCCGTATCGGAAGATCTGGTAAGGGAATTATTGGGAAAGTGCATTCAAAAAAAATGTTAATAGAGAATAATATTGAACAAAGCAATCAACCATTTTTTACTTAAAGGAGGTAATTGAAAAATGGCTAAGAAAAAGTTTGAGAGAACTAAGCCCCATCTGAATGTCGGAACGATTGGACATGTGGATCATGGTAAGACAACATTGACCTCTGCAATAACAAAACACTTAGCGAAGAAGGGATTGGCCGACTTTATGGCCTTCGATGCTATCGATAACGCTCCGGAAGAGAAGGAAAGAGGCGTTACGATTAATATTGCTCATGTCGAATATCAGACGGAAAAAAGGCATTACGCCCATGTCGATTGTCCGGGGCATGCTGACTATATCAAGAATATGATCTCGGGAGCTGCCCATATGGATGGTACAGTTCTGGTGGTGGCTGCATCGGATGGTCCTATGCCTCAGACGAGGGAGCACATTCTCCTGGCAAGGCAGGTTCAGGTTCCTTATGTTGTTGTTTATTTAAACAAGGTTGATTTGGTTGATGATCCGGAATTGCTCGATCTCGTTGAACTTGAGGTAAGGGAGCTCTTGACTGAGTATGATTTTCCCGGTGATGACATTCCAATTATACGGGGATCAGCCCTGAAGGCCCTGGAGAGTGATGATTCCGATTCTGAGGATGTCAAGAGCGTCTGGGAGTTGATGGATGCCATTGATAATTACATCCCGGATCCGGAACGTGATCTGGATAAGCCGTTCCTTATGCCAGTTGGTGACGTGTTCAGCATTTCCGGTCGTGGCACCGTTGTTACCGGAAAAGTGGATCGAGGCATCATAAAAACTGGAGAAGAGGTGGAGATCGTCGGTATCAGGCCCACGTTTAAGACGGTTTGCACTGGTGTGGAAATGTTCCGCAAAACCCTCGATGAAGGAAGAGCCGGTGAAGATATTGGTGTGCTTCTCAGGGGTGTAAAACGGGATGAGGTAGAGAGGGGCCAGGTTGTGGCAAAACCGGGAACAATTACTCCTCACACAAAGTTCAAGGCACAGGTTTACGTCCTGACCAAAGAAGAAGGTGGAAGGCATACTCCCTTCTTCTCCGGTTACCGTCCCCAGTTCTATTTCAGGACGACAGATGTTACCGGTGTTGCTACACTGTCTGAGGGAGTAGAGATGGTCATGCCTGGTGATAATGTAGAGCTGGAAGTCTAGTTAATAACACCTATAGCGATGGAAGAGCAGCTCAGATTTGCTATCCGTGAAGGTGGCAGGACTGTAGGCGCTGGTGTTGTGAGTAACATTTTAGAGTAGCGGTTTATAAGGATACATGGAAAATCAAAAGATTAGAATACGTCTCAAGGCGTATGATCACAAGTTGCTGGATAGATCTGCACAGGATATTATTGAAGCTGCGAAGAGGACCGGTGCCCGCGTGGCAGGGCCAATACCTCTTCCGACTAAAATAAATAAATACTGTGTGAACAGGTCTCCCCATGTTGATAAAAAGTCTCGGGAGCAGTTTGAGATCAGGACACATAAAAGGCTTATTGACATTATCGACCCGACGCAGGCGACTGTGGATACTCTCATGAAATTGGATCTTTCAGCTGGTGTTGACGTAGAGATAAAATTATAATTTGGTTGTAGTGTGGGGAGATAGGCTTTTTCCAAATTCTATCTCCTCCTTTTTTGTACAGAATTGTAAGCTATTTTGAAGAGATCATTAAGTGCGATGAAAAAGGGACTTATAGGTAAAAAATTGGGTATGACCCAGATATTCTGGGAAGATGGCGCTGCTATTCCCGTTACGGTGATAGAAGCCGGCCCCTGTGTTGTTATACAAAAAAAGACAAAAGAAACTGGTGGTTATGATGCCATTCAGCTGGGGTTTGGCCGAAAGAAAGAAAAGAAGGTTACGAAACCTCTGCAGGGGCACTTTAAAAAAGCGGATAAAGGATATTTTCAATTTCTCAGAGAATTCCGGACTGAATCCCCCTGCGACTATGAAGTAGGGCAGGAATTGAAAGCGGATATTTTCGAGGTGGGTGATCACGTCGATGTGATCGGGACGACGAAAGGAAAAGGCTTTGCGGGAGTTATCAAGAGGCATGGTTTTCATGGTGGCAGGGCTACCCATGGTTCAATGTTTCACAGAGCCCCTGGTTCTATAGGTGCCAGCGCAAGTCCCTCAAGGGTATTTAAAGGGACGAAACTGCCAGGGCACATGGGAAACAAAAGACAGACTGTGCAAAACCTCGCTGTAATGGCAGTCATGGCAGATAGAAATCTGATTTTACTTAAGGGAGCTATCCCTGGCAGTAGAAATGGTGTCGTCTTAATTAAAAGTGCCGTAAAGGGTAGCTAAAAAAGGTATTGAGTGGTAAAAATGGCGGTTTTAAGCGTATACGATATTGAAAAAAGTAAAGTTTCTGAATTAGAAGTAAGCGATTCCGTTTTCGGAGTGCCAATCAAAGAACATTTAATATATGAAGCTGTGAGAATGCAGATGGCTTCGAGGAGAAAGGGTACCGCATCGACAAAGGGCCGAAGTGATGTCAGGGGAGGCGGCAGAAAACCATGGCGTCAGAAAGGAACAGGAAGGGCAAGGGTTGGCACGATACGGTCTCCTATCTGGAGAGGCGGTGGTATTGTGTTCGGGCCTAAACCCAGAGATTATTCCTATAAAATCCCCAAGAAGGCCAGGAAAGCTGCCCTCAGGTCTGTTCTGAGTTTAAAGGTCAAAGAAGATAAGTTGTTGATACTCAGAGATTTTCCTATGGAGGAGATAAAAACAAAGAAATTTAAGGAAGTACTTGACAGATTTGAGTTAAAGAGCGTTCTTTTTGTGTTGGATAAGTCAGATCCCGCACTTGAGAAATCTTCGAGAAATATCAGAGATATTAAAATGATGCGATCAGAGGGTGTTAATGTTTACGATCTTTTAAGATATGATAATCTGGTTATGTTAGAACCTTCCATAAAGATGATAGAAAGGGCTTTGTTGTCATAATGGATCTATATTCCGTCATTAAAAGGCCACTTGTTACTGAAAAAACCACGATTGCGCGGGATGAAGAAAATAAATATTTCTTCGAGGTTGACCGCAGAGCAACAAAAATCGATATTAACAGTGCCGTTGAAAAAATCTTTAAGGTTAAAGTCGTTGAAGTTAATACGATTAATATAAAAGGCAAGAAAAAACGATCGGGGCGAGTCATGGGCAAGAGAAAAAACTGGAAAAAGGCGGTTGTTACTCTTGCCGCTGGTAATAGTATAGAAATTTTTGAATAGAAAAAGGTTAAGGATTAATGGCAATTAAATCGTATAAACCAACATCGCCAAGTCGACGGTCCCAGACCTGTTTGACCTTTGATGAGATTACTGTAGCGAAGCCGGAGAAGAGTCTTTTGCTGCCGCTGAAAAGGACAGGCGGACGAAATAATAGAGGCCGGATAACAAGCAGGCATATAGGCGGGAGGCACAAAAGAAGATACAGGATAATAGATTTCAGACGTGAGAAAACGGATATTCCCGCAAAGGTGGCTTCTATAGAATACGATCCAAATCGATCCGCCCGGATAGCTCTTCTTCATTACCGCGATGGAGAAAAAAGATATATCCTTTGGCCTGTAGGGCTTGAGGTTGGAGATACAGTTATCAGTAGTGACAGGGCGGACATAAAACCGGGTAATACGATTCCCTTGAAGAATATACCGTTAGGTTCCCATATTCATAATGTCGAGCTTAAGATTGGTAAGGGAGGACAATTAATCAGAAGTGCCGGAACATATGCTCAGCTTATGGCAAAGGAAGGGGCGTATGCCCAGGTTCGGCTCCCGTCCGGGGAAGTCAGGAAAGTTCTTTTAGAATGTAAGGCCACCTTGGGACAGATAGGGAATATTGATCACGAGAATGTAAGTATTGGTAAGGCAGGTAGAACGAGGTGGTTGGGGAGGCGGCCCAAAGTTCGTGGTGTCGTAATGAATCCAGTCGATCATCCGATGGGCGGAGGAGAAGGGAAATCGTCAGGAGGGAGGCATCCCTGTACTCCGTGGGGCGTTCCTACAAAGGGCTATAAAACAAGAAAGAATAAGTCCTCCGATAAGTATATTGTAAAGAGAAGAGGTTAAAGGGTGGCACGTTCAGTTAAGAAGGGTCCGTTTGTTGATGAGAAACTGTTGGGAAAGGTAGAAAAGGCTGAAGAGTCGGGGAGTAGATCTGTAATAAAAACATGGTCTCGACGTTCTACGGTCACTCCTGAATTTGTAGGACATACATTTGCTGTGCATAATGGGAAGAAGTTTATTCCTGTTTTTATTACGGAAAATATGGTCGGGCATAAACTTGGCGAATTTGCACCGACGAGAACGTTTTACAGCCATGCCGGAGACAGAAAGTCACGGATGAAGAGAAGATAAGCTGTAACTAAAATTGACTCTCGGAGTTTTATGAGACATGGAATCAAAAGCTATTTTAAAATATGTTCGAATCTCGCCGCAGAAGACGAGATTAGTGATTGATATGGTTCGGGGTAAAGGGGTCGAGGAAGCAGAGAAAATACTTACCTTCACGCGGAAAAAAGCTGCGGGGATTGTCAAAAAAGTATTGAAATCAGCTATCGCGAATGCCGCCCAGAATCCGAATATAGACGAAAACATACTCTATATAAAAGAAATATTTGTTGGACAAGGTCCTTCCCTGAAGAGGTGGAGAGCAAGGGCACAGGGAAGAGCCGCACCCATTAAAAAGAGAATGAGCCATATAACGGTTATACTTGATGAACAATGAGAAAGCAGGAGGTGACGCTTGGGTCAGAAAGTAAATCCTATCGGGTTTAGATTAGGGGTGATTAAGACTTGGGATTCCCAGTGGTTTGCGCAAAAAAAATATCGTCAATTACTTCATGAAGATATAAAGATCAAAAAGTATCTAAAAGAAAAGTTTTATCATGCAGGAATATCGAAAATAGAAATTGAAAGGGCTGCTGACAAGGCTAAGATTAATATGCGTGCAGCTCGTCCTGGAATTATTATAGGTAGAAAAGGGGCTGAGATAGATAAGCTGAAAAAAGACCTTGAAAAGATGATAACAGGAGAGGTTATCATTAATATTCTTGAAGTACGAAAACCGGAAGTGGATGCACAGCTTGTTGCTGAAAATATTGCCCTCCAACTTGTGAGAAGAGTTGCGTTTAGAAGAGCAATGAAGAGAAGCGTAACCTCGGCTCTTAAATTCGGTGCCCAGGGAATCAGGGTCTCCTGTGCAGGGAGACTGGGCGGAGCCGAAATGGCGAGAAGAGAATGGTACAGAGAAGGAAGAGTTCCCCTTCATACCTTGAGGGCAGATATCGATTATGGTTTTGCGGAAGCTATGACAACTTACGGGGTTATAGGCGTGAAGGTTCTTATATTTCACGGAGAGGTTTTGCCTGAAAAGAAAGAGATTAACAGTTAGCGGTTAGTTGTAAGTGGTGAGTGGTCAATAATCAGGCCTTTTATCAACGAATAACTATCGAGAGATATTTAGCTTCTACATTTTATCTTTTACTGCTCAGTGATAGTTTTCAGGAAAGCGGATATACAGCAGATAGAAGCAATATTAGGATTTGAATTATGTTAGCTCCAAAAAGAATAAAGTATAGAAAAGTGCAAAAGGGCCGCATGTCCGGTAAAGCCAAAGGAGATTCCAAGATTGATTTTGGTATGTACGGTATTCAGGCGACTGAATGTGGTTGGGTAACAGCGAGACAGATTGAGGCTGCCCGTATCGCAATGACCCGATATGTGAGACGTGGTGGAAGGATCTGGATTAGAATATTTCCCCATAAATCAGTTACGAAAAAACCGGCAGAAACCCGTATGGGAAAAGGAAAAGGATCTCCTGAAGAGTGGGTTGCCGTCGTCAAGCCGGGCAGGGTTCTTTATGAAATAGAAGGGGTTTCAAAAGAGGTGGCTCGAGAAGCTTGCAGATTGGCATCTCACAAACTTCCAGTGGCAACAAAGTTTCTTACCAGGGAGATATTTGATGAAGATTAAGGAAATGAGAGACCTCAATACAGATGATTTGAACGAAAAAGAGGGAAGCTTTGTAAAGGAACTTTTTAAACTCCGTTTCAGACATGCTGCGGGACAGCTGGATTCCACTTCTGCCTTGAAGCAGGTAAGGAGAGATATTGCTCGTGTAAAGACGGTTCTCAGGGAAAAGGAGGATAGCAAGTAAGTTATGACAGAAAGGGGTAACAGAAGAACCTTACAGGGCGTAGTGGTAAGCAATAAAATGGACAAGACAGTTGTTGTTTTAACTGAAAGACTTGTCAAGCATCCCAAGTTTCATAAGTATCTGAGGAGACATGTTAAATACAAGGCCCATGATGAGAAAAATGGGTGTAATATTGGCGATAAGGTCTTAATTATCGAATCACGTCCGCTCAGTAAGGAAAAGAGATGGAGGGTGCGTGAAGTACTGGAAAGGGCGAAATGAGAAAAAATGCCTGTTGGCTGGTATATGACACGGACATGTTGCGGGGTGATTTATGATACAGATGCAGACAATATTAAATGTGGCGGATAACTCGGGTGCCAAAAAAGTATCTTGCATAAAGGTACTGGGTGGAACCAGAAGGAGATATGCCTCTGTGGGCGACGTAATAGTTGTTTCTGTGAAAGAAGCTATTCCCAATTCCAAGGTTAAAAAAGGGGATGTTATGAAGGCAGTCGTTGTGAGAACGAAAAAGGAAATCGGCCGGCATGACGGTTCCTGTCTCAGGTTTGACGAAAATTCCGCTGTCTTGATTAATGAGCAATTGGAGCCTGTCGGAACAAGGATATTTGGACCGGTGGCCCGTGAGCTTAGAGCCAGGCGATTTATGAAAATAGTTTCTCTGGCTCCTGAGGTTATATAACGTTCTATTCGTTTTATAAAGTTGCAATGAGGATTTGGAAATGCACACAATGCATATAAAAAAAGGCGATATGATACAGGTAACAACCGGCAAGGAAAAAGGGAAAACCGGTAAGGTGCTTGCCATTATAAAAGATAAAAATCGTGTCGTCGTTGAAAAAATGAATATGGTAAAGAAGCATCAGAGACCTGATGCTAAGGGTAAAGGCGGCGTTGTTGAAAAAGAAGGATCTATTCATATGTCCAATGTGATGCTCATGTGTAATAAATGTAATACAGGTGTTCGGATAGGGTTCAAAGTATTGGAAGATGGCAAAAAAGTTCGTATCTGTAAAAAATGTAAAGAGATATTGGATGAATAGGTTAAGGAAGGGTTCATGGTAAGGTTAAAAGAATATTATCAAAAAGAAGTAGTGCCTGTCTTGATGAAGGAGTTGAAGTATAAAAACAAAATGGAAGTACCCAGGATTGAGAAAATTGTCGTGAATATGGGTCTGGGTGAAGCGATTCAAAATATCAAGATACTGGATAGTGCTACTGGGGAACTTGCCATGATTGTGGGGCAGCGGCCCGTTGTTACTAAGGCGAGAAAATCGATTGCTACCTTTAAACTTCGTAAAGGCATGTCGATAGGGTGCATGGTAACATTGAGAAAAGAACGAATGTATGAGTTTTTGGATAGGCTTGTTAGCGTAGCCATTCCAAGAATCAGAGATTTCAGAGGAATTCCGCCGAGTTCCTTTGACGGGCTGGGAAATTTTTCCATGGGGATTAAAGAACAGTTTATCTTTCCTGAGATAGAATACGACAAGATTGATAAAGTCAGGGGTATGAATGTAACGATTGTCACGTCTGCAAAAACAGATGATGAGGCACGGGAACTCTTGAGACTGATGGGGATCCCCTTTAGAAATTAAATGTAAAGGGCCGGAGGAGTGAATGTGGCGAAGAAATCCTTAATTGCAAAAGCGAAGAAAAAAAATAGATTTTCTGTCAGGGACTACAATCGATGTCCCCTCTGCGGGAGACCCCGGGCTTATTACAGAAAATTTGATATGTGCAGATTGTGTTTGAGGAAATGTGCACTGAACGGGGAAATTCCCGGTGTGATAAAATCAAGCTGGTAAAGGAGAAGCTTTATGGGGATGTCCGATCCTATTGCTGATATGCTGACAAGAATAAGAAACGCCAATCATCGAAAGTTCAGCAGTGTCGATGTGTTTCTTTCTAAAATGAATTTGAATATTGCAAAAGTATTGAAAAAAACAGGGTATATAAGCGGATTTGAGGTTAAAAGAGATAGTGGCAGACTGGCAGGAGGAATGTTGCGGGTTTACCTCAAATATACGGATTCAAATGAAAGAATTATAACAGGCATACAGAGAATTAGTAAACCCGGGAGAAGATTCTATGTGGGGAGCAAAGAAATTCCCCAGGTTTTGAATGGTTATGGTCTGTCTGTTCTCTCAACATCCAAAGGTATCTTAACCGACAGCGAAGCACGAAGGATGAATCTGGGCGGTGAGATCCTTTGTAATGTATGGTAATATGGCGTAAAAATCGGGAGATTCACTCATGTCAAGGATTGGTAAGAAGCCGATAGAAATTCCTAAAGGCGTAAAAATTAAACTGAATAAATCTGAAATAGTGGTTGAAGGTCCGAAGGGAACTCTTTCGCGGGAAATCCCCAGCGAAGTGGAAGTTGTAATGGATAACGACACAATTTTTGTCAACAGGCTTTCTGATAACAAGCGTGGAAGGTCCTTCCATGGTCTTGTGAGAACGTTAGTTGCTAACATGGTAACCGGTGTCGTCGGGGGATTTGACAAAGCCCTCGAGATAAGCGGTGTTGGTTATCGTGCAGCGGTGCAGGGTGATCTTTTGACCTTGTTTGTTGGTTTTTCCAAGCCCGTGGAATATAAAATTCCAGAAGGGATTTCTATAAAAGTTGAAAAACAGGTAAGCCTGGTTGTTTCTGGTATAGATAAGGAGTTTGTTGGAATGGTAGCAGCAGAAATAAGAGATTTCAAGAAACCTGAGCCTTACAAGGGTAAGGGAATCAGGTATGCCGGCGAAAAGATAAGAAGAAAAATTGGCAAGTCTGTTGGTGCATAATAATTAAGCTACACAGAGGGGTTTGACGTTGGGATCAGCAAAGAAATTAGAACGGATAAGGCAAAAACGCGCAAAAAGGGTTAGAAGTAAGGTTTTCGGTACAGGGGAAAGGCCACGGTTGTCAGTGTTTCGGAGTTCCAGACATATATATGTGCAGGCTATTGCTGATGATGTAAGCCAAACCCTGGCTTTTGCCTCAACTCTCAGTAAAGAACTGAAGGGAAACCTTGGCGGATTGAATAAAAGTGAGGCTGCCAGGGAAGTGGGTAAATTGCTGGCAAAAAAGTTAACCTCTCAAAATGTTAGTAGTGCTGTCTTTGACAGGGGTAGATTTCTTTACCATGGAAGGGTAAAGGCCCTTGCCGAAGGTGTCAGAGAGACAGGCTTGACGTTTTAGTCGGATTGTTATGGATTTTTTATTATAAAGGCATACTGTTATGAATAAGGTAAATATGGAAGAAACAGAAATTCTTGATAAGGTTATAGCTATTAAGAGGACGGCTAAAGTTGTTAAGGGCGGCAGGAGATTCAGGTTCAGCGCCGTTGTAGTTGTTGGTGACGGGAATGGCTCTGTAGGTATAGGGTTGGGAAAGGCCCATGAAGTACCCGTGGCGATCAAAAAGGGTATGGAAAAGGCGAAAAAAAATATGGTCGATGTAGCCATTATAGACAAAACAATTCCCCATGAGATCATAGGTCATTATGGAGCAGGCAGGGTATTGTTAAAGCCCGCCTCTAAAGGAACAGGTCTCATAGCAGGAGGCGCCGTAAGAGCAGTCCTGGAAGTGGCCGGGGTTCAGAATATATTGACAAAATGTCTTGGTTCACATAATCCCCACAATCTTGTGAAGGCTACGATGGATGGTCTGATGAGATTGAAAAGTCAAAAAGACATTACAACTCTCTTGGACAAAAATACTGCTGAGGCATAAATATTCCATATAGGGGTGCATCGTTGTGGAAAATAAACTGAAGATAACATTGGTTAAGAGTTCCATAGGAAGACCGGGCAAACAAAAAAAAGTGCTTGGCGGGTTGGGGCTCAACAAATTAAATAAAGCTGTTTATTTGAATAATACTGCTGAAATTCGTGGCATGATCAGAAAGGTTTCTCATCTGGTTTCTGTTGAAGAATATGAGGTAAATGGGGTATGAAGTTAAGTGAATTGAAACCACCTGAGGGTTCCAGAAAAAAGAGAAAACGTGTGGGCCGTGGCAACGGTTCGGGTCATGGGGGAACATCCTGCAGGGGATCAAAAGGCCAGAACTCCCGTTCCGGTGGCGGAGTGAAACCTGGATTTGAAGGCGGACAGATGCCACTGACCAGGCGGTTGCCGAAAAGAGGATTTTACAACAGATTCAGAAAAGATATTATTGCTGTCAATATTGAGCAGCTGAAAAGGTTTGAAGAGGGTTCTGTTATTGATGCTGAAGCACTGTTAGGAATTGGAATTATTAAGAGAAAAGGTGATGGCATCAAAATACTGGGCAAAGGTGATATAGATTATCCACTCACTGTCAAGGTTAATAATATAAGCCGCAGTGCAAGGGAAAAAATTGAATCTTCGGGTGGTTCGGTAGAGGTTATCTGAGTTGCTGGGTGGTTTTAAAAATATTTCAAAAATACCGGAACTCCAGAAGAGGATAATTTATACTTTCCTTCTTCTTGCTGTTTACAGGATAGGTGCTCATGTCCCTACGCCGGGAATAGACACACAGGCCCTGGCTGCTTTTTTTGAGCAGGCCAGGGGTTCTTTGTTAGGGCTCTTTGACATGTTTGCAGGGGGGGCGCTCAGCAGGTTATCAGTATTTGCGCTGGGAATTATGCCCTATATCAGTGCGTCTATTATCCTGCAATTACTGACGGTGGTTATTCCTCATCTTGAAAGTCTTTCTAAAGAAGGGGATGCCGGCCGGAGAAAGATAACCCAGTATACACGGTACGGTACAGTGCTTTTGAGTTTGATCCAGGGATTTGGTATTGCTGTTGGTCTGGAGAATATGGCAGGTCCCACGGGCGTATCTATTGTTATGAATCCGGGCTGGGGCTTTCGCCTGATGACCGTTATTACCCTGACGGCAGGTACGTCATTTATCATGTGGTTGGGAGAAAGCATTACCGAAAAAGGGATCGGCAACGGTATATCCCTTATCATTTTTGCCGGTATTGTTTGCAGAGGTCCCGCGGCGGTTTTGAATACATTTCGTTTATTGTCAACAGGTGAGATGGGTATTTTTTTCATCGTTATCATGATCGTATTGATGATTGCTGTTGTTGGAATAATTGTATTTGTGGAGAGTGGCCAGAGAAGAATACCCGTTCAATATGCCAAGAGAGTTATTGGAAGAAAAATGTACGGGGGGCAAACGACCCATTTACCATTAAAGGTAAATACAGCAGGGGTTATACCTCCGATTTTCGCCTCATCAATTATTATGTTTCCGGCAACGATAGCAAATTTTGTTCCCCATCCATGGATGAAGGCGTTTGCCGGTTACCTGATGCCGGGCAGGTTTGTTTATGAATCCATGTATGTAGCGTTTATCATTTTTTTCTGTTATTTTTATACAGCCGTCACATTTAATCCTGTAGATGTGGCGGATAACATGAAGAAACATGGTGGTTATGTTCCAGGGATCAGACCCGGAAAAAGAACGGCAGCATATATAGACAAAGTACTGACAAGACTTACCTTCAGTGGAGCCCTTTACGTTTCGGCTGTATGTGTGTTACCCAGTATTCTGATAAGCCAGTTTAATGTTCCTTTCTACTTTGGAGGGACAGCGCTTCTTATTGTCGTGGGAGTTGCTCTTGATACTGCCGGTCAAATAGAAACCCATATGTTAACACGGCAATACGAGGGATTTATGAAGAAGGGACGAGTAGCGAGAAGACGATAATGGCTTTGATGAGATCTGAACGGCGAGAAATATGGTCATATTAAAATCTGCTGAAGAAATTGAGAAGTTGAGGAAAAGTAATTATATAGTAGCTGAAGTATTGGAAGGGCTTAGGGAATTAATAAAGCCGGGCATTTCAACCAGAGAACTTGATGTATATGCCGAAGAGATGGTAAGAGAAAGGGGAGCAGTTCCCGCCTTTAAGGGATATATGGGATATCCTGCTTCATTGTGTACATCTGTTAACGCTGAGGTTGTACATGGAATACCCTCGGACAGGGTCCTCAAAGAAGCTGATATAGTCAGCATGGACTTTGGGGCACTTTATAGGGGATACTACGGTGATTCTGCTATTACCGTACCAGTGGACAAGGTTTCAAGTGTCGCGGTAAAATTGATGAAAATAACGAATGAGGCTCTTTATAAGGGAATAAACGAGGCAAAAGCTGGTAATAGATTGGGAGATATATCGGCTGTTGTACAGAACCATGTCGAAGATGCCGGATTTTCTGTCGTAAGAGATTTTGTTGGACACGGAATAGGCAGAAATCTTCACGAAGATCCGCAGATTCCTAATTATGGTTTGCGGGGAAGGGGTATTGAATTAAAAAACGGCATGGTATTCGCTATTGAACCGATGGTCAATGAGGGTACCTTCAAGGTAAAAGTGCTGAAGGATGGCTGGACAGTGGTTACGTCGGATGGTAAACTGTCTGCTCACTTTGAACATACAGTAGCTATTACAGAAAATGGCCCTGTGATACTAAGCAGATTAGTGTAGGAATATCCTGACATAATGTAAAATAATGTGAAGCCTTTGCATGATATGCAAAGGTCTCAATATGTGACGCTTTAACGAATGGGAGATGTAAGTTTATGGCAAAAGAGGAAGCCATTGTTGTAGAGGGTAAAGTAATAGAACCACTTCCAAATGCCATGTTTCGTGTCGAACTTGAGAACGGTCACCGGGTTCTCGCTCATATCTCCGGTAAAATGAGAATGCATTTTATTAAGATATTACCTGGAGATAAAGTGACCGTTGAGCTTTCTCCCTATGATTTGACCAGGGGAAGGATTATATACAGAACAAAATAAGCCAGTTCATACAGGCTTTGTCGTTATTAAGAGGGAGTGTTTACAATGAAAGTACGAGCTTCTGTTAAAAAGATGTGTGATAAGTGTAAAATCATCAAAAGACGCGGTGTGTTGCGAGTGATATGTGAGAATCCCAAGCATAAGCAGAGACAGGGGTAATAACAGGAGGATTTATAGTGGCAAGAATTGCTGGAGTAGATTTACCAAAGAACAAGAGGATGGAAATTGCCCTGACCTACATTTATGGTATAGGAAGGTCAAAAGCAAAACAGATACTTGAAGAAGCCGGAATCGATTTTAACACAAAAACCGATAACCTTGCCGATGAACAGGTAACCGCTATAAGGGATATTATAGATAAAGAACACAAAGTTGAAGGTGATTTGAGAAGAGATATTGCCATGTCGATCAAACGTCTTATGGATATAGGGGCTTATAGAGGTTTGAGACACAGGAGAGGCCTTCCCGTAAGGGGCCAAAGAACATGTACGAATGCAAGAACAAGAAAAGGCCCCAGAAGAGCAATTGGAGGCAAGCGGAAATAATTACCGGTCCGGAGGAAAAATGGCTAAGCCGAAGAGAAAAAGCGGAAAGAAGAAGGAAAGAAAGAATATATCTGAAGGTATCGCTCATATTCAGTCGACCTTTAATAATACAATTGTAACGATTACGGATGTAAGTGGTAATGTGATATCGTGGTCCTCGTGTGGAGTTCAGGGGTTTAAGGGGTCAAGAAAAGGAACTCCCTTTGCCGCACAACAGGCAGGCGAGGATGCCGTTAAAAAGGCCAGAGAACATGGGGTTAGAAGTGTGCAGGTATATGTGAAAGGGCCGGGTTCGGGTCGAGAATCTGCATTGAGAGCTATACAGGCGGCAGGATTGAACATTACCCTTATCAGGGATGTTACGCCTATTCCTCATAATGGTTGCCGTCCCCCAAAGAAACGTAGAGTGTAAGATTTAATTAATGAAAGAAATGGAGGAGTACTTTGGCAAGATATAGAGAATCTTTATGCAGGTTGTGCCGAAGTGAAGGATTGAAGCTGTTTTTAAAAGGAGACAGATGTTACAGTGATAAATGTGCTTTCGAAAGAAAAGGATATGTTCCGGGAGAGCATGGACAATTACGGAGAAAGCGGACGGATTACGGTGTCCAGTTGAGAGAAAAGCAGAAACTCAAAAGGATGTATGGTCTTTTGGAAAAACAGTTCAGGGGATACTTCGAGAAAGCAGACAGGCAAAAAGGCATAACAGGCACAAATTTGCTGATTTTTCTGGAGAGAAGGCTGGATAATATGGTGTATAGATTAGGGTTGGCCACCTCAAGGAATGAGGCAAGACAGCTTATCAAACATAATCATTTTCTGGTAAATGGAAAAAAAATGAATATTCCTTCCTACATTGTAAAGGTTGGAGAAGAGATACAGGTTAAGGAAAAAAGCAGAAATGTCGGCCGTATCATTGAGGCCATCGAAACGGTAGCCAGGCGGGGTATTCCCGAATGGTTGGAATTGGATAAGGATAACTTTACCGGTGTCGTTAAGAGATTTCCCACCCGGGAAGAATTAACAATGCCTATGCAGGAACAGCTTGTGGTTGAGCTTTACTCCAAGTAACAGGATATGCCGAGACGTTTTGAGGGGTATCCCCTCAAAGTGAGACCTTTTGCAAAGGTCCCATGCCATTTGCAATGGAGAAGTGAAATTATGCAAAAAAACTGGCGAAACTTGATAAGACCGAAACGAATTGATATTGATGAGAAAACCCATACTTCAACTTATGGGGAATTTATATGCCACCCTTTAGAAAAAGGGTTTGGTAATACCCTGGGTAACGCTCTGAGAAGAGTGCTTCTGTCGTCTATTTATGGTCCAGCCATTGTTTCCGTGAAGATTGACGGGATACTTCATGAATTTTCAATGATTCCTGGTGTCAAAGAGGATGTTACTGATATTATCCTGAACCTCAAGGAAGTTCGTTTAAAGCTACATCAAAATGGACCAAGAATTGTCCGTATTGATACTTCAAAAGGGGGAATCATAAAAGCGGGGGATATTATTACTGACGGAACGGTTGATATACTGAATCCGGATCACCATATAGCTACTCTTTCAGATGGACATTCATTAAAGGCCGAGATGGTTGTTCAGGAGGGAAAGGGATATGTTCCCGCGAAGAGAGAAAAGGATTACGAGCAACCTGAAGGAACCATAAATATTGATGCTGTTTTTTCACCGATTAAAAAGGTAACATACACAGTTACTTATGCCAGAGTAGGTCAGGTAACAGATTACGATAGACTGGTGCTTGAGGTATGGACGGACGGCGGTGTATTACCGGAAGATGCTGTTGCCTATGCGGCAAAAATCTTGAAAGAACAGTTAGATGTTTTTATCAACTTTGAAGAGATAGAGGAAGAAGAGGAAGAAGAGGAAAAAGAAGAGGAAGGGGAACAGATAAACGAAAATCTGTTTAAGAGTGTGGATGAGCTGGAGCTTTCGGTACGATCGGCTAACTGCTTGAAAAATGCGGGTATCCTTCTTATTGGAGAGCTTGTTCAGAAGACAGAAGCTGAGATGCTCAAAACGAAAAATTTCGGGAGAAAGTCTTTGAATGAGATCAAGGAAATACTGGCAGAGATGGGGCTGTCTCTCGGCATGAAGGTGGACCTTCCCCAATTTACGGGAGAAAATGAGGACGTCGCTTCAACAGAAGGCGGGGAAGAATAATACGAAAAGGAATAAGGGTCAATGCGTCATAGAAAAGCTATAAAGAAGCTGGGAAGAACCCCAAGCCATAGAAAGGCAATGCTGAGGAATCTGGTAACTTCCCTGTTAAAATATGAGAAAGTTGTCACGACCGATGCAAAAGCCAAGGTATTGAGAAGTGTTGCCGATAAGATGATTACTTTAGGAAAAAGAGGTACTCTCCATGCGAGAAGACAGGCATTGGCGTATATCACCGATAGTGAAGTTACCGGGAAAGTATTCGATGAATTGTCATCTCGTTACAGTGAGAGAGCAGGTGGGTATACACGTGTTATCAAGTTAGGCCATCGAGTCGGTGATAATGCCCCTCTTTCTCAAGTTGAGTTAGTGTGAGACCTTTGCATAACGTTCCCTTTTGCCCAATTTCTGCGTCAGGCTCAAATTTTAATCCTCGAAATATCCAATATGT
>Ga0209121_10000461_pt1 | contig 42784 bp, 30 predicted proteins | sample Cruoilmetagenom3_FD_187292 | JGI IMG/M metagenome (GOLD analysis project Ga0209121, IMG submission 187292) | Oil polluted marine microbial communities from Coal Oil Point, Santa Barbara, California, USA - Sample 3 (SPAdes) (version 2) | ecosystem: Environmental > Aquatic > Marine > Oil seeps ... | reverse complement strand
CTCCCGCATACTGCGGTGGCGGCCTTCAGCAGTTATCATCCTGACAGGGGCCTGCTCCAGATGCCTGTAAGGAGCGATTTCCATAATGCCATAGAGGATCTGTAGCAACAAATGGGATCCGGATTTTTGAAACGCATTCCCAAAGATGGGTGGAATGTTCGCAAACGACAAGCGTTTCCACCGGCTGGCAGCTTCCAGGCTGTGCTTCCAAATCCGGAGTTGGTTTTTACTCGCTGTAAATAAGTTTTGTTTGTTCATATTTTTTGGTACAGGTCATAAGACTGAAGGATGATGCGCAACCAATTTTACTATCATAATATAGAATTGTTTAGTTAGGGTAACTGAAGACATTTTTCAACTAAGAGTGGATATTCTTCTCATTGTCGAATAGAATAGTGGGAGGGTATTGAACGATTTTACCCGGAATCGATAAGGAATTCGGCGTCAGTGAGAGATCATTGTCATCATTGAAAGGAGCAGGAATGCCCGCGTTGGTCCCCCTGGAACAGCAGGATTTTGAAACAAAGGTGTTGAAGGCAGAGAAACCAGTTTTGGTGGAGTTTGGTGCGCCCTGGTGCGGACCGTGCCGGCTGTTGGAACCTGTGTTGGAGGAACTGGCCGGGGAATATGGCGACCGGGTGGATTTTTACACGGTAGATGTGGATCAATCCCCCCAGCTTGCTATGCAGCATGCTGTGATGGGTGTGCCGACTGTGATGCTCTTCGGTGAGGGAAAACTGGTGGAGAGGATGACCGGTTTCAGGCCGCGGAAAGCGCTCGAGAAATTATTCCTGGTAAAACTGTAAAGAGGAAGCAAGTAGGAAGGACGAAGAAAAATGAATAAAGCCCTGAAGAAGATCCGCCAGGCTTATGGTACCTGGAGAAGCCCGATCACACCCGAACTGATTGGTGCAGCCATTCGTTTGAGTGATGTACAGTGGGATACCGATGGCCAGACTCTGGTTTGGCTCGAAGGTCGCTCAGGAAAAGGCGTTTTGGTGGCCCAACCCCTTGGCGAGGCTCCTTATGACCTTTCAGGTGAAGTTAATGTCCGCGGCCGGGTGGGTTATGGCGGGGGTGAGTTCACCATTCAACATGGGCTGGTGGTTTTTGCGGGCAGTGATGGACGGCTTTACCGAAGGAACCTTGGTAAGGGCTTCCCCCGGCCGATCACGCCTGCTTTTGGCGGGGTGGCCAGCCCAGCGCTTTCACCGGATGACAAAAATGTAGTCTTCGTCCATACCTATGAGGGCCGGGATGTGCTTGGTCTGGTGGATGTGCAGGGGCTGCGCTGGCCGCAAAAACTGGTGCAGGGTGCAGACTTTTATATGCAGCCCGTCTGGCATCCTTCCGGAAAGCGTCTGGCCTGGGTGGAGTGGGATCACCCCAATATGCCCTGGGACGGCACTCGCCTGATGGTGGTGGAACTTGAGGATGAGACTCCTGCTTTTGCCTCCGTACAGCAGTTGGCGGGTAGCGTTGATACGCCGATCCTTCAGCCGGCTTTTTCGGCGGATGGCCGCTATCTGAGTTATGTCCAGAATGAGGGCGAATGGGATCAACTGGTCCTGCGAGACCTTGAATCGGGTGAGGTGAAGACTTTGGTTAAGGATGCCTCGCTGCTCAATCCAGCCTGGGTCCAGGGTGTGGTTGTGCAGGATTGGATGCCCGACAGCCAGAATATCGTGTTCCTTCAGAGTGCCTCTGGCAAGACGATGCTGAAACAGGTAAATATCGTCACAAACGAGATCATTGACCTGGCGCCGCCGGGATACACTTCTTTGGGGCAGCCCCATATCAATGAGCAGGGGGCAATTGCACTCCTGGCAAGTTCACCCCAGGCTTCAGCCCGGGTGATCAGCCTGGCGAATGGCAAGATTACTATTCAGAAGCGCAGCACGGATGAATCAATCCCAGAGCTTGACCTGCCGGAGCCATATGAGATTCGGTGGACCAGCAGCGATGGTGAGATGGTCTATGGGATCTACTCGCCGCCAGCCAACGGCCGCTATGAGGGGATTGGCCTGCCGCCCGCAGTGGTCTATATCCATGATGGGCCAACCAGCGCGGTGGGGATTGGTTACCATCTGGATGCAGCCTTCTTCACCAGCCGCGGTTTTGGTTTTCTGGAGGTGAATTATCGCGGCAGCACAGGATATGGCCGGGCCTATCGAGATGCTCTCAAAGGCAACTGGGGGCATTATGACATGCTGGATGCCGCCGAAGGCGCACAAGCGCTGGTTGATCAGGGTTTGGCTGACCCGAACAAACTGGTGATCAAAGGCGGCAGCGCGGGTGGCTATACCGTGTTGAATGCCCTGATCCATCATCCAGGCTTGTTCAAGGCGGGGATCTGCTCGTATGGGGTCAGCAATCTCTTTACGCTGGCGGTGGATACCCACAAATTTGAAGAACGTTACACCGATTCACTGGTGGGCCCGTTGCCGGAAGCCGCTGAGAAATACCATGAGTGGTCGCCGGTGTTCCACGCCGACCAGATCAAGGACGCGGTAATTATCTTCCAGGGTGAAGATGACAAGGTTGTCCCGCCCAGCCAATCTGAAGAGATCGTCAATGCACTCAGGGCGAATGGTGTGACCTATGAATATCACCTTTTCCCGGGTGAAGGGCATGGCTTCCGCAAATCAGAAACGCTCAGGGCTTTTTATACAGCCATTGACCGGTTCCTGCTGCAGAATGTAATTTACGGATAATAATAAAACCGGGATATATAAAATTACATTCCCGGTTTGGATTAATTCTTCTTAGAGACATTGCTTGCAGTGTCTCTTTGCTTAATTTGCTTTTGAATCGTTTGGTGGAAGGGGTTTGGGGGATTCGTCGTCTGGTTCCACATGAACATAAGCCCGGTCAATTTCCGGCAGGGCTTCCAGAGCCTCAATCACCCGGTCTGTGATTTCGTGGACCTCATCAAGAGGTGTTTGTCCTGGGAGGTTGATATGCATATCAACCACCAATTTTGGCCCGACATAATCACTCATCATCTGGTGAACGCGTTCCACACCAGGGACTTTCGTCGCGACCTCAATAATCCTGCTGCGCAGTTCCTCATCCGCACCGGCCCCTGTCAGATAAGCCAGGTTTCCCTTGGCGGCGCCGAAGGCAGCCCGGAAGATCCAGAGGGCTACCAGGAAACCCGCAGCCGGATCCAGCAGAGGGTTAATCCAGTTGGAACCCAGGATACCGACAAAGGCTGCGATGGATGTCAGGACGTCACTCAGGTTATCCTTCGCGGTGATATTGAGAGAAGGGCTTTGGACTTGTTTTGCGATTCGAGTGAGGATATAGAACATGCCAGCTTTTATCACAGCGCTGGCCAGCAGGACAATTGTCGGCAGATTTATCTCGACAACTTCACCACCCGCCAGAAAGCGGGTAATGGAAGAGCGCAGGGCTTCATAACCGGCAAGGGTCATCATCACAGCCACGACCAGTCCGACCAGGGGTTCAAAGCGGGAATGGCCTTGCGGATGGGATATGTCGGGTGGTTGGAGCACCATCCAGAGACCAACAACCATCGCCAGGGAATAGATCACATCTGAAATGGAATTGGCGGCATCAGCATAAAGGGCTACACTGCCGGTGAAATATGAGGCGAGGCCCTTCGCCACCGCCAACAGAATGTTCCCGATGAGGGTAATGATCAGGGCTGTTCGGTATGCTTTTTTCCTACCCGAATCAGGTTGATAATCCCGGATCCACTGCATGATATTCTCCAATAGCTCACGTTGAAATTGGTTTTTGTATTTTTATCTCTAGTGGGGATTAATTGTATCGCAAATTTGCTCTCTCTTCTCATCGCATTGTCATCTTTATAGAAATCGTTCCTCTCTTTTTACAGCGAGAGAAACTGGCCTGTTTACGAGGAATACACTACGGCGACCAGGTCAGCCTGGCGAGCTCTTTCGGCCAGGTGGGAATCTACGGAAAGAGCGGGGACTTCAGCAATTGTGAACCCTCGATCTGCACGACGGTTGAATTGGACGATAAGTGATACTGAATCTGATATGCAGAAAAACGCATATATTGATATAATGACGGGTATTGAATTGAGGTCTTATCTGATGAAAACAATTGATGCCATTACTCAGGAAATTGTCGCTGAATTTGAACAGTTTGATTCCGTGGATGAAAAATATATCCATCTATTCACTTTGGGTGACTCTTTGTCGCCCATGGAGCCGTCACTTAAAAATGAAGCGAACCGGGTGCAGGGCTGCCAATCTGATTTGTGGTTCTGGTTGACTCTGGAGGATGGTCATTTTTGCCTGCAGGCGGATTCGGATTCAACGGTGATTAAAGCTATTGCAGCCTTATTGGTGCGGGTGGTTGAAAATTGTCCGCCGGAAGAACTTCAGGACTTGACAATGGCATTCATTGATGAATTGGAGATCTGGAAGCTGGCTTCAGAACGCAATAATGGCCTGCTGGCTATGCTGGAGCACCTCAAGGGCCAGGCGGCAGACTTACTGGCGGAAGAAGACAATAATGGCTAAATTAAGCTACCGCATGCTCCAGATTACCGGCGCACCAGCCGGGCTCCTTGGCCTGGATGAGATCTTTGCGGATCTCTTTACAGCACATTTCGCGCCGGAGGAACCTGATACGCTGGAACAGTTGGTCAAAGCGGTTCGGAAACATAATTTCATCCCCAAGCCAGCCCTGGCGGACTATAAGGCTGCCCTTGGACGAGAATATAAACGCTATTGCGAGCAGCGTACGCAAGGCAATGACGTGACCCCCAGGAACTATGGCTCCTGGCAGGGAATTCCCCGCGAACAAATTCCCTGGTTCCCAACCGTCTCAGCGCAATTATGCAATGGATGTGGTAAGTGTCTTGAGATCTGTCCGAAGGATGTCTTCAGGATGACTGAAAAGCAGGTCGTCGAAGTAGTCGAGCCATTCGCCTGCATTGTCGGGTGTTGTTTCTGCAAGAGTGCCTGTGACCCACAGGCGATCCTTATGCCGCAAAAATCCATGCTGGATCAATATCGCCACGGCCAGCGCCATGTGACCTAACAACTCCTTTCCACCTAAATAGTTGATAAATCGTTCCATAACACCGCCAGATATGATTGGCGGTTTGGCTTAGTTAGGGGTGAGATTCATCATAAAGTTGTAAATTTCCTTCTAAAATGCTTGATTAATCGACAACAAATACACTATAACTTTAATGAGGAAGGAACCACTTTGATGATTTATTCTGAAAACTACTGGCAGGAACAAATCCACCGGATCATGCCCGAGCTTGAAATTAAAGACGTTGATCTCTTTCAGGAAGGCTTGGTCAATGACGTTCTGATCGTCAACCGTAAATGGGTGGTCCGTTTCACTAAAACGGATTATGGCAAGGAAATGATGGCGCTGGAGGCCCGGTTGATGCGCTTCCTGAATCCAATGATTTCCATCAACTTGCCCTATCCGGCGAAACATGAGGATAGAATTCTGGTTTATGAATTATTGGCCGGAGAGGATTTTGTTCGACATGACTGGCATAAAGCCACAGATGCCCAGCAGGTTGAAATTGCCAAACAACTTGGCACTTTATTGCAGGAACTGCATGACATCCCAATTCAGGATCCCGGTTGGGAGATTCCCCTGACCCTGGCACCCGTGACTCGGGAAACCTGGCTGGATATCTTTGAACGGGTGCAGGAAAAGGTCTGCCCGATCCTGCTGCCCCATCAAGTGCAGTGGTTATCGAATTTATTTGGCTCGGCACTGGATCAAAAGGATTTCTTTGATTTTGAGCCGGCCATGATTCACGGGGATTTGGGACCCTACCACCTGCTTTATGACCGGGATACTCAGAGTCTCAATGGGGTGATTGATTTTGCGATGGCAGGCATTGGCGATCCGGCCGCTGACCTCGGCAGCCTGATAAGTTATTATGGCGAGACTCTGGTCAGTAAACTGCGTCCTTACTATTCCCACTATGATGCCTTGCTGCAGCGCGCCAGGTTCTATGCCGAGGCTGCTGAAGTGCATTGGGTTTTGCTGGGAATGGAATCGGGTGAAGACTACTGGTTCACCTCACACCTGGGAGAGGCAAAGGACATCTTCCCTCAGTCGTAATTAGTACCCCAGAGCGCATCAAATATTATCGCATAAGAAAGACGTTGGTTATCCAACGTCTTATTCATTTCGATATTTGGATCTGGGTTTACAGCATCTCGGGTTGGCTGGTCCTATCCTGGCCAGCCCGGGCCACTAAGCTTCGCTTCTGGTCTTCTTGATCATGGCTTGTTTCAAATCCCAGAGTTTCCTTGAGACCGAGACATGATAGGTGTGGGGATTCATGATCCGCAGCACACCCGGGTCCAGCGCTTCAATGTCTTTGTCCCGCATCGCCCGCATTTCCGCGATCTCAGGGCGATCTGCGACAACCTTGCCTTCTCGAATCACCGGGATCAATAATTTCTCAATGTGGGATATATCCGAATTTTCCAGCATCCTGCGCTTGGTTGCCAGCGTGGGGTGGCAGAGTTCGAGCGGGGTCTGATTGGGGATATCCTCATCATAAAGGGAGATCAGGTCAGCGGTGGCTTTACCGCGCGAATCGTAGATCCGCCAGGCTCGTTTATTGCCGGGGTTGAGGGTCTTGTCGATATTCTCGGAAATCTTAAGGGTTGGGGTCCACTCCTCTCCCTGTTGGATGGCGACCAGTTTATAAACCCCATCCAGGGCCGAATCGCCGCCGGATGTGATCAGTTTGGTCCCCACGCCGTAGCCCAGCCGCTTGATCAGGCTGTCCGGGTCCACGCCGTAACGGGCGGCTTCTTCCTGAACCTGGGTGATGATCTGCCAGATGACCATCTCATCGAGGTCATTGGAGAGCACGATCAGTGCATCCGGGAAACCGGCGTCATTCAGCATCCTGGCTGCTTTGATCGAGAGATGGGCGAGGTCGCCCGAATCCAATCGGATGCCGACCGGACGGTGGCCCTGCCGCTTGAGCTTTTCAAAGACCTTGATAGCATTGGGCACTCCCGAACCGAGGGTGTCAATCGTGTCCACCAACAGGAGACAATCATCCGGGTAAAGATCGGCATAGGCTTCAAAAGCGGCCAACTCCCCCTGACCCATCGCCATGAAAACCTGCACGTAGCTGTGGGCATGGGTGCCTTTAGGTGTGAACCCGAGGATGTGAGATGTGCCGACATTGGAAGAGAAATCCGCACCGCCGATCAGGGCTGCCCTTGTGCCCTGAATGGCCCCGAGGCCCTGCGCCCTTCGCAGACCGAATTCCATCAGGAGCTGCCCTTTGGCGCTGTGTTTTATTCGGGCTGCTTTGGTTGCCACCAGGATTTGATAGTTGGCAATGTTCAGCAGGCCTGTTTCAATGATTTGACCCACGGCCAGCGGACCTTCGACCACATGGATTGGCACATTGGGGTGGATCACCCGGCCTTCCTGCATAGCATAAAGATTAATGGCCAGCGAGGAATAATCCTCTTTCAGCCATTTGAGAAAATCGTCACCAAAGAGCGGCTTTCCTGAACTGCTTTTCTGATTACGCAGAAATTGGATCTCTTCTTCTCCAAAGCCCGTCTCTGTCAGCCAGTCGGTCAGGGTTTCCAATCCGGCATTGACGCAGTAACCGGCCTTATGGATGCCATAATTCGGCGTACTCCGGAAGAAATGATCAAATTGGGCATTGACCTCATGGATCCCGAGCTTGAAATAAAGCTGGGCCATGGTCAGTTGGTATTGGTCGGTAAAGAGGATGCCGCTGGCTGTCAACAGTTCAGATGGTTTCATTGCTGGTGTCCTTATTAGTCTTGATTTGGTCTGGCCGGATTGAATCTGGATGCCGGGTTCAATCATCCGCCGGTTTGAAATTGATTATGCTGATAGAGAATGACTTGTTTTGATATTGGATTAGCTTCCAATCAGTTTGCGAACGAAACGGGGGGTTATTCGGTGACTGTCGCAGGGATTCCAAAAATAATGATCAGGCCATTATCCATGCTCAACCCAATCAGGTCGCCATAGGGTGAGAAATTCAGGCTGACAGGCTGACCCATGAAATTCCCAGCCAGGGGATAGACCACCCTGGATAGGGTGCTTTGGGCTGCGATGGACCACAGGGAGAGTGTTTCTTCGGAGCCATAAGCGAGCAGGGTGTTATCCGGGTTGAAAGCTATTTTATAGGTCAGGCTGGTGCTGTCCGAAGTGACTGGAACCGGCGTTATGTCGGGTTGGTTTTCCGAGCGCCGTCGCAGCCAGACCTGATCTCCGGCAACAGCCAGATAGACGTCATCTGATGAAAGAGTCAGGTCGGTGAAAGGACCAAAACTCAGCAGCTGTGAGGATGTGAAATCTGCCCGGTTGAAGGCTACAGCATCCAACTGGTTTCCACCGGTAATGAACCATTTTCCGGATCGGATTTGAGCCACTTTGTTGATTTGGAAGGGGTCCTGGCCGCCGGGATTCAACAGCCGGATACGATTTTGGTCATCCACCTGCCAGAGGCTGACGGTGCAATCGGAACTGCCGGCAACCAATTGCGTGTCATCCAGTGAGAATGCCAGGGCATTGACTGCAGCCAGGTGCCCCGGGGTCAGGTCAGAGTAGCTCCCAGCCTGCAGATCAAAAATGCGGATTGTGCCATCAGCCAGACCAGCGGCCAGGATGTTGCCATCCCGGGAAAAGGCCAATGATTTGGCGTTTCCGTCCAGCACACCCAGCAGTTGGCCGTTGGCGGTATTGTACACTCGCACCCATCCATCACTGTAGCCAACCGCCAGGATCGTGCCATCCGGTGAGAAAGCCATATCCGTCAACTCACTGGGGGTTTGTTCAAAAAAGTCGATCAGGCCGCCATCCTGGGTGGCTCGTTTCTCGATCATGCCATTCGGACGCAGCCCGAAGAAGAACTCATTGCCTGGTGAAAAACTTACGCTGGTATAGGTGACATCAACTGTCCAGAGCACACTGGTATCGGACGCACTTCTGAATTCTGTCAGGCTGTCATTGCGCGAGATCAGGACCATAATATCATCCGGGGTCAGGGCGACCAGTTCGATGGGTGGGATGGCCTGAGTGGATTCACAGGCCCAGGAGAAATCGCCGCTGCTGTTTCGGCAGCTTGAGGGGGCCTGGGTACAGGGGTCGGGGATGCCGTTGGGATAGTTGTCCAGCAGGTACTCATATTCATCTGATAACACCTGCCAGGAGAGGATTGAGACACCATTGCTGATCAGGATGAAGGTGCCATCGCTGGCGGGCACCACCTCACCCGTGTAAGTATCAAATGCCTTCCAGAAACCCGGTGAGATCGATGCCGGCATATCCAGCAGGTCGCTTTCTTCAGGGTAGGATAGGGATTGCAGCAGGAGATCGGGCTGGCTGTAGACCACGCCAGCCATATCAAGCTCGGAACTGAGATAGGCCGCCAGACCCTGCCGCAATGTCAGATTGACCGTTACGAACCAGGTTTCGGTATCCCAACGGATCAGATGGATCTGGTCGGGGGATTGGGTCATCAGGATCAGGCTTTCGCTGTCCTCTGAGAAAGCTAATTTAATTTCCTGATCCAGAAAATCCTCAGGCTGTTCGAAGGTGAGCCGGTTGAGCAGGGTCAGGTCGTCCTTGAGGACGATATCAATCACGCCCTGCTGCTGCCCGAAGGCGATCAGTTCATTATCCTGTGAGTAAGCGATCGTGCTGACCGGGTTTGGCGTCAGAACCTGGACGATCTGGGCGTAGGATTGGCTGTCGTAGAGGGTTGCGCCAAGGTCGGTGCCGACGGCCAGGATCTGTCCATCCGCTGAGAGGGAGAGGGTGTTTGCCCGGGGATTTCCCCAGACGGCAAGGGGGACCACCTTGTGGGCGTTCTCCGCGTTGATCTCACCAGCCAGTTCAGGCAGGGGGACGTTTGCGAGTGTGAGAGGCTCCCACTGGGTGATCAGAATTGGTTGGGCGGAGTCGGCTTCGCTGGTTGGTGCAGTGGTCGCTGCGGAAGCCGTGGCGGTTGGGGAGAGGGATGGCTCGGGGGTGGTGGATTGGGCGGGCGGGAAGGGCGTGGATGTGCTGGATGGGGTGATATCAGATGTCTGCTGGCAGGCTGAAAGGACCAATGCGGCAGACAATAACAGTGCAAACAGAGTTTTGACCTTTGATCCAGTCACTACTTACCTCTTATCCGATTCCGCTGAGACCATAATTGGCTCTTCAATCGTGCCAGTGAAATCCGTTCCATCCGGGAAGATCACCCTTACCAGGGAGCTGTCTTTATAAATAGACAAGCCCTGCCAATGAACTTTGAGTGGATCTGTGAGGGAATAATGTTCCCAAAGAACCACCCGGTTGGGGGACAGAATGCGTATTCCCGCAAGTTCCAGCAGTAAGCCCAGTGGAGCTAAGCCGGCAAGAGCGTTCCGGTTGCCGGCAGGCCGCCCATCTTTACTATTATAAAACGGAAAGAAGCCGTCATGGTGGGTCAATCCAGAAGTGATAGCCGTCATCAGGTGAGTAAAGACCGCGCCTGCCAGTTCATATTGACCGGATCGGAGCAGCCCCTCTATGAAGAGGGTATTCCAAATGATGTTATTACGGATGGTGAGTGCCGGGGGGAGTTCATGACGCGCCTTCCAGGTTTCGGGCATGCCAAAGGGTCTGCCATGATCCGGGATACTGTCCTTGTTGGCTATGAGTTTTTCAAGCATTTCCGGCGTGGGGGCTTCGGTCAGCAGGGGGAGGAGACAGGTGATATCTGGCTGGGCGAGATCGGCGGTCTCCAGCACGAAACGGTCCTCCGGCTGAAGCCCGTTGAAGGAGATGGATTGGATGGATTGGTAGAGCTTTTGGCTGGTCAGGTGCGCCCTTCCCAAAACCCAGCGCAGGTCATGAGGTTTGAACACTTCCTCAGTTGCGGTGCCGTTCGGATCGGTTCCGATAAAGCGGATGATACAGGCCCGGGTATGTTCATCGGAAGCAATCAGGTGAAGCTGGAGCCGCTGAGGTTTGAGAAATGTCTTACCGATGGTCAGCTCTCTTTGGATCCGGCTGGGGTAGAACAGCTCCCGGTCTGGTGTGAGTCCCGATTCGATGTCTCTATAGATGAAGGAACCTAATTGATCCTCCCAGCAGTGCCTGATCCGTTGGGAGAGAGATGTCGACAGAGCTTTAAATTTTTCCACCTCGGAATCGTCTCCGATCAGTGCAGCGATCTTGGCGAGAGCGGCGGCTTCCATCTGCAGCATGCTGAGCAGGGCCGGGCTTTCCGCCGTGCGGATATCCAGACCGTGTCCGTTTTCTTCCCAGATGTCGAAATTGAACAGGCCGGTATCCATCTGGAGCTGGCGAGTGTCCTCCCAGGCAAGTCCCGCGTTGGTTTCCGGATTATCTCCCGCAGACAGCCAGGGATTTAGGGAGCGGCAGAGGGATGAAAAAGTCTGCTGGAGACGGTTGCTGTTTCCATCAATTTCATAGAGCTTCAGGGACAGGCTGGCCAACATGGGACATTCATGGAATGGGCGGCTGAAGGCGAAGGCATTGCGCTCTGAGAAAATAGAGCCATCTTCCTTCTGGCGGGAGAGGAAATTACTCACGATGGTTGAAAGCTGGTCTGCCCGGGCAGGCAGAAGGACTTGCTTTAAATGCAGCGCTTCAAGAAGGGAGAGGTCATCCCTGCGGTCGTGTTGAATGGCATTTTCGGGGGCATCATCCGGCAAACGGGAGCGCAGGAAGAAGGGGGACTCTATTTTGTCCGGTTTGCCAACCCAATGGATCTGCGCTTCGGTCTGTGATTGGACGAAAGCGGTGTCCCATTCCGGGTAGCCGGTTTGAACCTCGAGGGTGCGGGCGGCATGGAACCTGGCACGCTGCTGGACCCTCTCTCGCCAGGGAGAAGCTGCCACCTTGCGGGCTGCATCCAGCGAAGCATCCCGCGACGCTTTGCTTGCCAATGCCCAGGTCAGCGTGCGGGACTGGCCGGCTGCCAGATGGATCGGGATGGACAGGGCCGGATAGGGGCTGCTGATGGCCGAGGGACCGCCAGTCATAAAAAGCACCGGGGCAAGGTTCCTGAATTGGCCTGCAATGACCTGATTGATCCCTTCCCGGTCCGGGTAGGCCGCCGTCCCTTGTGACATGGAGATTAAAATCACGGCCAGGTCCAGGGTCATGGATAGAAAGCTCTCGCCTAAGTTGTCAAAGGTAACGCCACCCACGACCATGTCTTCTGCTGGGATGTGAGCATCAAAAATGAATTGGCAGGTTTCAATCGGCGCGGCATGGATCCTGATTGAATCCGGCAGGTATTGCGTGACCTTTGGTGGGTTGAGGAAAGCGGATGCGTGATGGAAATGCTGATTTCCAATGCTGATTATTGGAAACAGGCTCATCGATCGGGCACGCAGCCCATAAGTGGTGTGCAAACAGAAGGGATAGACTTCGTTTTGGGGCATTTGGAGTTCCCAAACCTGATCGTTTTCCGGATGAAAGGTCGTGAAGGTCCCATCGGTTGCGAGGGTGAAAGCTTTGGGACGAGATGGAAATGCAGGTTGGGAGTCCATGTCTTCAATTTTACCAATGAATACTGCTCTGAATCCGGCGAAAACATTATTGTTGGGGTGAATGCCCTTGCACTACCCTGTATGGATAAAAAGTGATTTGTGCTAGAATAATGCCATGATCGAAGAAGAAGAGACGAATAATGAAATGGAGCCTGCTTCAGAAGAAAAACCTTCTTCTGAGGAGGAAATCACCAAGGAAATCCCGGTTATGCCGACAGAAAAACAACCTGAACCCGAAGAAAACCCATTAGAGAATCGTCCGGAGGATGATTCAGCTGCCATGGAGAATCCCGTTGAGGGATCGGAATGGGTGAGCGAAACAGAGGTATTCCCCGAATCGGAAGATCAGCGTTCGATTGAGCTAGATGGCGAAATCGCTATCCCACCGCATCATCCCACTGGAGACCCTGAACAAACGGGCGGCTGGTGGGGTGATGCGCCCTTTACACCGATCGAAACGCTGGATGATGAGGAAACGCAACCTATTAAGACTGTTCCTGCGGATGACCAGGAAACCCGGGTCATGCCTGCTCAGGAACAGGTGGATCCCAACGGTGAAACGCGGGCGAACTTTGCAGATAGTGAGGATGAGCCTCTGGATAATGCTTCAGATGCAGAAACCCGTGTGATGCCAACCGATTCCGGCAGGCACCGGGCCAGCGATGATATTCCCACGACCCCGCCACCCAATATACCTGATGGATGGATGCCGCGCGACCCCAATTTACCGCATGCGGTCAGCGAAGTGGATGACCAGGCAACCAGGGTGACTCCCGCAGCCTATACCCCTTCTCAACGTTCAACAAATAACACGACGGGCCGGCGAAGGCCGGAGAGCCAACGCGGGCGCCGTCCTTCGGAGCTAAAGCGTCCGGTTCGTGCCAGTGAGCCACCCAAAGGTAAAGGCTGCTGGCTGAAGGTGCTGCTGGGACTGGGTTTTCTGATCGTGCTGATCATCCTGGTGGCTGGCTCAATCGGCATCTACCAGTATTTCCGGATTTCTTCCTCGCTGCCGGATGTCAATGAACTTCGGGACAGGGCCGCTCAATTTGAGACCACCCGGATTTTGGACCGGGATGGCAACGTGTTGTATGAGATCATTGATCCCAACGCAGGCCGGCGAACTTATGTTGCCCTGGAGGATATTTCACCCTACCTGATCGCAGCGACCATTGCCACCGAGGATAAGGATTTTTACACCAATCCAGGTTTTGACCTCTGGGCGATGCTGCGCGCACTCTGGCAGAACTATACCGCCGGAGAGATTGAATCGGGTGCGTCCACGATCACCCAGCAGCTGGCCCGGGCTTTACTGCTGGACCCAGCCGAACGCTATGAACAATCCTACCGGCGCAAGGCTCGTGAGATCGTCCTCGCTTTTAAGATCACCCAGCAATATACCAAGGAAGAGATCCTCGAGCTCTATCTGAACGAGAACTTCTACCTGAATATGTCCTATGGGGTTGAGGCTGCTTCAGAGACTTACTTCAATACGTCAGCCAAGAACCTTGACCTATGGCAGGCTTCTTTCCTGGCGGGATTGCCCCAGGGGCCGTCCATTTACGACATATACACCAACCGGGAGGCAACGCTTTACCGGCAGCGTTCGGTGCTGGTGTTGATGTATGAATTGAGCGCAGAACGGGATTGCATTGATGTTGGCATAGGTATGCCACCGGTCTGTGTTTCCTATGAGGACGCAACCCAGGCTGCTCTTGACTTGGCAAACTATGATTTCCCTGAGCCAACCTTTAATATGGCCTATCCGCACTGGGTGGTCTATGTGCGCAACCTCCTCGAAGAGCAATTCGACCCCCAGACCATCTATCGCAGCGGTTTCACCGTCTATACCACTCTGGACCCGGATCTGCAGGAAGAGGCTGAACGGATTGTTTCGGAACAGGTAGCAGCCCTGGCGGATAATAACGCCACCAATGGGGCTTTGATTGCAATCGAACCGAATACCGGTGAGATCCTGGCAATGGTTGGTTCTGAGGATTTTTATGACGAGGATATTGACGGCCAGGTCAATATGGTGCTTTCGCAGACTCGACAACCCGGTTCGGCTATCAAACCGCTGACTTATGTAGCAGCCTTTGAAAAGGGCTGGACGCCATCCACTCTGATCTGGGATGTCCCTTCGGAATTTCCGCCCTCAGGGGACCCCTATGACACCAACCCGCCTTATGAACCGGTCAATTATGATGGTAAGTTCCATGGGCCGGTCACAGTCAGATCTGCCCTGGCGAATTCCTTTAATATCCCTGCAGTGAAAACACTTGATTATGTGGGGATCTATGATGATGAAGATACCCCTGGAGCGGATGGGCTGATCGCTTTTGCAGAGCGGCTGGGCATCACCAGCCTGACTCGGTCTGATTATGGCCTTTCCCTGACCCTGGGCGGCGGGGAAGTGAGTCTTTTTGAACTCTCCTCGGCTTACGCCACTTTTGCTAACGAAGGGAAGCGTGTACCTACCGTGGCTATCACTAAAATTGTGGACCATTCCGGTAATGTGATTTATGAATACGAACCGTCCACAGGTGACCAGGTGGTACGCGCTGAACATGCTTATCTGATCTCTTCAATCCTTTCAGACAAAACTGCCCGGACCCCGATGTTCGGGACCAACCCGGTCATCAATCTGGATTTCACTGCGGCCGTGAAAACGGGTACAACCAACGATTTCCGCGATAACTGGACGGTTGGCTATACCCCCGATCTAGTGGTTGGCGTTTGGGTAGGGAACACTGATTATTCGCCGATGACCAACACTTCCGGTTTGAGCGGCGCAGGCCCGATTTGGGCGGAATTCATGACGGAAGCGATTGATCAGCTCAGAATTGGAAATCCTTCAAACTTTGTGCGCCCAGATGGTATTGTGGACCGGGTGGTTTGCGCCATTTCCGGTGCAGAGCCTTCGGCATGGTGCCCGAAGCAGACCAGTGAGATCTATGCCTCTGACCAACTGCCTAAGCCGAGGTCGCAAGACCTCTGGAAAAAGGCTGAAATTGACACCTGGACCGGTTTGGAATCGTCGGCTGCCTGTTCCGACTATACCAACACCGAATTTGTGATTAATGTTGAGGATATTTGGGCCAGAAAGTGGCTGACAAATGATTCGGCCGGGAAGGCCTGGGCTGAAGAGATGGGGTTCACGGAACCGCTGTACTTCATCCCGGAACGCGCCTGCGAATCGGGCGATCCGGGGCCAACGATAAATCTGACCAATATCAACGATGGACAGACGATTACAACCAGCCCGCTGGAGATCAAGGGCGTGGTGACGGCAACCGAGAACTTTGACTATTATCGGATCGAATGGGGTCGAGGATCCCAGCCCTCCAAGTGGAAAGTGTTGTTGGGGAAGACCACGAAAAAGGTGGATTCGGTTAAGACGCTTTACGAATGGGACCTGACTGATGTGGAGCCCGGGATCATCACAATCAGGGTTTACATGCGCAGCACAGAAGGGACCTATGCGGAAAAGCGCTATTCGCTGAACATCCAGCTGCCAACCCCCACGCCGACCGAGACGCCAACCCCGACGGAAACATTGACGCCTTCCCTGACGCCAACGGAAACCCAAGCGCCAACATTGACGCCGACGGTGACCCCGACCAATACGATCACACCAACGCCAACCCTCACGCCGACGGTGACCCCCACGGCAACCAGCACCTAAGGGTGTGATTATGACTTTAGAATAACGCCAATTGGGAGGATTGGAACTCTGGTGGATCTGCCAGGAGCTGCTCCCGGAAAAGCTCCCGTGAGAGCAGGGGATTGGCTGCCAGATCCCGCACCAGGCGATATTTCATCAATGCAACCCCGTGATCCAGTTTTGATTTGAGCACTGGATCACGTTCTTTTTTATAAGCCAGCAGGTTAGCGCGGCTCCCCGGGATGAGGATTATGCGGGTCTGAGCGTCGTTTTCAGGATTACTGAGGTGTTTCTCCACGATGGCTGATGCCAGAATGACAAAACTGTAGGAAGGGACAGAGGAACCGGATTCGTGCCAGGTCAGGAGGTCATTATCCCGAACTTCATACCCCAGGGTTTGCCCGACCTGGGTCAGGGCTGCGCGCATTGCGGCGATATCTGCCTTGCGTGCTGAGGGCTGCTCGGATTCACGCAGACGCCAGAGGTGGGAATCGGGGTCAATCAGATCTGCATAGGATTCGAGACAGTTGAGTAGATCATCATGCTCGGGGGTGAATATTCCAGGCAGTGCCTGATAGGCGGCCTTTTTGATTGCCTCCGCTGAAGTCTCGGGCTGTCTGATTAGATGCCGGACGACCACCTGTTCCAGGCGGTCAATAAGTGGCGGGTCTGATTCGCCTGGGTTGGTCAGCCACCAGATACCGGTTTCGAGTGAGGCCGTTCCACCCCCCACCCGCTGCAGGAAATTTCTTTGTTCAAACAGAGAGTCGAGCAGGTGTTCCGTCTCAGATGCGAACTGATTTTCTTTTTCCAGGAATATGTTAACTGCCAGGGCGTTTTGGTTCGCCAATTCTGATATGGCCGCTTCAAATATCAGTTCAAAATGGGCAGGTTCGCCTTTCTCTTTGAGAAAGTCTGCAATGATGTGCCGCGCGAGAGCCAGGGTCTGATTGGGCTGAACGTTCCCCTGGTGCCCTTCATGGCGTTCAAACTGGCATTGGGCAATCTGGTCATCCTGGGAGAGCGCAAAGGCGGAAAGCGTCCCACCGACTGCATCAGCAGCGAGCAGGGTGGCCAGCAAAAGCATGGGTTCCACTTCAGCAACCAGCCCCAGGATATTGGCTGGCGGCTGGATCAGATCATGGAGGATGGAGAAAACCGCGAGGAGGGCGTTGGTGTGCCAGTTCCAGTCATAGCGCTGACGGGCAAGCACCTGCCGGATGGGATCGACAGCGCTTTGTCCCCAGATCCAACCGGTCCATAAGGCAGAAAGGGTCCAGAAAGCCTGATTGGGGCGCGGGATGGCCGTGATCATGCCTGAAATTTTGCCCGGTTCAGGTCTTGGATCCAATTCCTTCAAGCGCCCTTCGAACAGGAGCAGCGCAGGATGGTCGGGCGGAGTCCCCGTCCAGCTTTCGATGGGTACTGGTTCGGACAGGACCTGCCAGGTCTCGATGGCCTCAACCATTGCTTTCCAGAGGTTCTTTTCCTGATAGATGGGCGGCACGGTCAGCTGGCGGGGGCGTTCCCGGGGTGTGGGGTAGGCCCAGAGGGTATTGCCCTGATCGGCAGCGGAAAGAATTAGGGCAATCAGCAGATCCCGTCTGCGCGGGGTTTGCTCCAGACTGTCCAGTTTATTGATGATCGTCTGCAGGACAATGAGCGGCCGGACGGGGTAACTGGTTAGGGCCGTTTTCACCTGCGGGCGCAACGGATCGTCTTTGCCGGTGATCCGGTTGAGGGCGCGGGCTTGATGAAGTTGAGCCGGGGGGAGTTCGTCGAGGCTGTTGGGTGCGGTGACGTCAATTACCTGTTCGCCATTGGCCCCGCAATTTGGACAGTTCACCAGTGCGGCATAGGGTCGCTGGTCTTCCTTTTTCCACAGAAAGGTCTCCGCCTCGATCAACGCGCCGCAATCGGCGCAATTAACCTGGTAGAGGCTGCGGATATAAGGTTCCATCCGGTCTTCCCCCCAGGCGGCTGTCGCCAGGTCCTGCAGCGCGGCGACTATCTCTTCTTTTTGGGGTGCGCTCGCTAAAATGCGGATCAGAAAGGCATGGATAGGGTTGTTAGCGGTTACCAGGACCGAATATCCGACCTGGACCAGCTCAATTGGGATGAGGGGATTGAAACCAAAGGGATCGAGGATGAAATCGCCATCTGAAAGGTTGTTTTTTGCCCAGCGGGTGACCATGCCGTGAGGAATCGGCGGCAGAAAGCGACCGAGGGGGAGTTCGGGAGGGGGACTATCTCCGGAAATATATGGGATGTTCATCGAGCTGTCCTTTCAGGGCTGAGCGTTCGATGAAGCGGCGATCTGACCCTCTGTTAATCGGGACCTGACTCATTATTGCAATTTTAGGATGGTGACCTGATAAGGGGCGAGGTCCATTTTTTTCTCAAACAGACCCTCACTGCCCAAAAGCGCCTGCCATTTCCCTTCGGGGAGATTGGCCTGGGCTTCACGACTGCTGAAATTCAACAGGACCACCAGGCGATCCTTGCCCAGAGTACGTTCAAACACCAGGTAAGTATGCGGATCGGGGGTCAGGGCTTTAAAATCGCCATGTTGGAGGGCGGGTTCTGATTTGCGCAGGGCGGCGAGCGCTTTGAAGAAGAGCAGCAGGGAATCGGGTTGGGCGGCCTGGTTGACAACATTCCGGTCCAAATAATTTTTATTCACCGGAAGCCAGGGTTTGGCATCAGAAAAACCGGCATTTTTCCCGCTGTTCCATTGCATCGGCGCGCGGCAGCCATCCCGGCCTTTATAAAGCGGCCAGAAGGTCTTGCCAATTGGGTCGAGGATGTCGGATTTCCTGCGGATTGGGATATCCCGCAGGCCGATCTCTTCGCCGTAGTAAATGAAAGGAGTGCCTTTGAAAGTGAGTAACATCGCCAGGGCGACCTTGGCGCGGCGGTCGTCTTCGCCAAAGCAATACCGGCTGGCTGCCCGGATCATATCATGGTTGCTGAGGAAGTTGTTGGGCCAGGCCCCTTCTCCAAGGGATGCATACCATTTTTGAGCAGAATCCAGAAAGCGCTTGGGGTGCCAGCGGTTCTCTGCGAACTCAAAATTGAAGGCGGCGTGCAGCTTTTCTTTACCACAGTAAGCGGCTGTTTGAGCGGTGTTTGCCATGAATGTCTCACCGACCGCGTAGCCGCCGGGGTGTTGGTCGAGGATCTCACGAATCTCACCCAACAGAGGATCCATCTCAGGTTGGGAAACGTCATGGAAATGCTGTTGGCGGTCAAAGGTCCGGATGCCGAACTTGGGCGGGTTATCCCTGAAGGCGGCGTCTTTGAAATAGGCATTGAAGACATCCAGCCGGAACCCATCCACACCCTTGCCGAGCCAGAACCGGAAGACATCCAGCATCGCCTGCCGGACTTCAGTATTGCGCCAGTTCAGGTCAGGTTGTTCCTTATAGAACATGTGGTAATAATATTGCCCCAATTGGGGGTCATATTCCCAGCCGGAACCACCGAAGATTGCGGCCCAGTTATTTGGAGGCTCGCCATCCGACTTTGGATACAGCCAGAGGTACCAATCGTGATAGGGGTTTTCTTCAGATTCTTTGGATTGAATGAACCAGGGGTGCTGATCGGAAGTGTGATTGAGAACGAGATCCAGAATGATATGAATGTCCCGTTTCTTGGCTTCGCTGACAAGTTTCTCAAAATCCTTCATTGTGCCGAACTTGGGGTCGATGCCGGTGTAATTGGCGACATCGTAGCCATAATCCACATCGGGTGAGGGATAGATGGGGGAGAGCCAGATGGCATCCACGCCCAGGTCCTGAAGGTAATCCAGTTTGTTCGTGATGCCGGGAAGATCACCAATGCCGTCGTTATTGCTGTCTGCAAAAGAGCGGGGATAAATTTGATAGATTATACCGTCCCGCCACCATAGAAAATCTTTTTTCATGTCAGGCCCCTTAAACCTTTTTAATTGAAATGATGGAGTTGTTAATGTATTAAGAATACCATAAGCCAGCTTGAATGAAGGATGAATTTTTAAGACGGGCATTGTTAGTGATGTAAATATATGGCATGAAATAGGGTGGAAAGAACAGGTTGTGGTCAACGCTTTTGCATTCAAGGGAGTTATAAATTCTCAAAATGCTTACCACCACCTTTCAACACTGGTACCAATGTCTTGCACCGACCCTGACTTTGTGCTAAAATCACAGATGAGTTATTAAGCTTAGGCTTATGTTTTATACCCTTTACGTCGAAAAGTGGGTGTCCCCCACTTTTCTGTGTATCATGCAAGAATATTTGATGGAGTAAGTGGCACCATGAAGAGTGAATTCGCACTGGCATTTAATGAGGTTGTGGAAGATCGACAGCTTTCCAAGGAAGTAATCCTGGAGGCACTCGAATCGGCCCTGGTTTCCGCCTATCGAAGGGCGGTCAACGCCTCCAATGCCCAGCTGGTAGAAGCAAAAGTCGATATGGAAACGGGCGACATCGAAATCTACGCCGAAAAAGAGGTCGTAGAAGATGTTCAGGATGAACGTACGGAAGTCCTCCTGAGTGAAGCTCGTGAAGTTGATCCTGAAGCCGATTTGGGTGATATGGTTGTTGTTGAGACAACCCCCGACGATTTCGGCCGTGTAGCCGCGCAAACAGCCCGGCAGGTGATCCAGCAGAGGATTCGCGAGGCCGAACGCGAGATCCAATTTGACTATTTTGAGAAGCAGGTCGGCGAGATCGTCAGTGGTGTTGTTCAGGCGGTCAGCGGACGCGGTGCAACAATCGGCCTTGATAAAAAGGCTGAGGGGCTGATGCTCCGCAAGGATATGATCCCCCGTGAGCGCCTCCGCGTGCATGACCGCATCCGATCCTTGATCTATGATGTCAAGGAAACTAATCGCGGCCCGCAAATCTTTCTTTCCAGGGCGCACCGCAATTTCCTGCGGCGTTTGCTGGAAAACGAAGTGCCCGAAATCTATCACGGTGTGGTTGAGATCCGCTCAATCGCCCGTGAACCTGGCCAAAGGGCCAAAGTCGCTGTTTCAGCGACTCAGCAGGGTATTGACCCAGTTGGCGCTTGCGTCGGTGTACGCGGTGTTCGGATCCAGGCTATTGTGCGTGAACTGAACGATGAAAAGATTGATGTGATCGAGTGGAGTAATGACACAGCATCTTTCATCTCAAAAGCGATCAGCCCAGCCCGTGTTTTGGGTGTCTACCTGATGGAATCGGGCGAGGGTGGCAACACAGCCACGGTGGTTGTGCCGGAAGACCAGCTTTCTCTGGCGATCGGTCGTGATGGTCAAAATGCCCGTCTGGCAGCCAAGCTGACCGGCTGGCGAATTGATATCAAGAGCCTGGCGGAAGCCGCCGGCGAATCGATGTTCAAATTGGAGAATGATGCCGATTATGCAGAGATAAAGGACCGTGAAGGGGAGGCGATGGAGAAGATCGCTATCCTTCTTGAGAAGAAGGCCGAAGGACGTCCTTTGCCGCCTGAAGATTATAATTTCATGGCAGCTTTCGTTGACCGGGTCGAACGACGGGTTGAAAAGAAACGCCGTGAAGAGGATTTGGAAGAAAAACGTCGCTACGAGGAAGCATTTGCTTCCGTGCCGCCGCTGACTTTCGATATTGACATTCTGGATGTTGATCTCAAGGAACATGTCCTCTTTATCCTGCAGGAAGCGGGAATTGATTCCCTTGGGGACCTTGTCCTGCAGATGCGGTTGGATAGCGATAAGATCCTGGCATTGAATGGGATCGGGCCAAAGTCCTTTGAAGAGATTAAGAAACTGACCGATGATCTGCGGATTACACCGGAAGAGGCTGCCGCACTGGCCGCTGCCCAGGCTGAAGCGGAGCAATTGGCTGAGACTGAGGAACAGGTCGAGGAAGCCGTTGAAGAAGCCGAGGCTGAACCTGTTGCTGAAGGCGCAGTTGTTGAAGAGGAAGCCGTTGCGTCTCCGGATGTGTCTGAGAAAGAGACAGTTGAACCGGAAGCCGAGACTGTGGAAGACCAGGAGGTCGAGGAAGCGGTTGTGGAACCGGAAGCCAAGAAACCTGGAGTGAAGAAAGCGGTCGAGGAAGCGAAAAAGGACGAAGAGGTAGATGAGTTTGATAAGCTCTTCTCCTACGATGCTCGCAAGTACGGCTATTATGAAGATGAAAAACCCAGGTTCGTCAGTGAGAAACCGGATACGGACAGTGCCAAATCAGGAACCAAGAAGAAAAAGAGTAAGAAAAAGCGTCGGCCCAACCTTGATGAACAGGATGGATGGGAAGACTGGTAGACATATTATGAGAAGCGATTAGATGGTCAAGAAAACCAAACGTCGCGGCAAGCATATTCCTCAGCGCACTTGTGTGGGCTGTCGGGAAGTTTTGCCAAAGCGTTCCTTGATCAGGATTGTCAAAGGCCCGGATGGCGTCCAGATTGACCCCACCGGAAAAGCCCATGGCCGTGGAGCCTATCTCCACGACCAACGGTCCTGTTGGGTGCGCGGGATAAAGAGCGGTCTTGGCTATGCACTCAAAACTGAGCTAACCGAAAAGGAGAAGCAAGGGCTTCTGGCCTATATGGAGGAGCAACTTCCTGAAGGTGAGCCGGTGGTGAAGGGGGCAGAGTAATTATCAGGATGAGTTAGGATCATCTGGTCGCTCCGGAGCAGATCAATAATCAATACGGCTTTGAGGTCTCTCAGAGAGGTTTCAAGGTAGGGGAAAACATGGAGGTGTTGTGTGAGCGATAATGAGAATAAACAAATCATCCTGCCTTACAGTATCAGTGTACGGGATTTAGCTGAACAATTAGAGGCCAGCCCAATCGAGGTCATCAAGGTTTTAATGGCCAATGGGGTTATGGCCAGCATTAATCAGACCGTTGATTTTGATACGGCCGCGGTTGTTGCTAGCGAGCTGGGATTTGAACCCGAATTGGAGCAGGCTGAAGAGGAAGCTCTGGAAGACCGGAGTGAAATTCCCCTCTGGCGGCAGATGATCGCTGATGAGGATGAGAAAGACTTGAAACCTCGCCCACCTGTTATTTCCATGCTGGGTCATGTTGACCACGGGAAGACGTCCCTTTTGGATGCTATCCGGGAAACTAATGTCGCTGGTGGTGAAGAGGGTGGAATCACGCAGCATATTGGTGCCTATCAGATTAAACATAAAGACCGCAAGATCACCTTTCTGGATACCCCCGGCCACGCTGCATTCACGTCTATGCGGGCGCGAGGTGCACAGGGTGCGGATATTGTGATTTTGGTGGTTGCTGCGGATGACGGTGTAATGCCGCAGACCCGTGAAGCTGCTAACCATGCCAAGGCTGCCCGTGTGCCGATCGTCGTTGCAATGAACAAAATGGATCTGCCTGGTGCGAACCCCGAACTGGTAAAGCGCCAGCTTTCTGAGATTGAACTGGTTCCGGATGACTGGGACGGCGACACGATTGTGGTACCGGTCTCGGCCAAGAAGAAGGAAGGCCTGGACGATCTGATGGAAGCCATCTTGCTGGTGGCGGAGAACAACCAGATTGAAGCTAACCCCAATGGCAAAGTCCTGGGTACTGTGGTGGAAGCGGAGCTGGATAAGACCCGCGGTGTCATGGCGACTCTGTTGCTTCAGAATGGCACGATCAAGGTAGGGGACACCATCCTGGCTGGGAAAGCCCTGGGGCGGATCAAAGCGATGTTTGATTATCGCGGTGAGCGGATCAAACAAGCTGGCCCTTCCACACCGGTGATGGTGATGGGTCTGAACGATGTTCCCACTGCTGGCGACCTTTTCCGAAAGGTGGCCTCTGAAAAAGAAGCCCGCGCGATTGTTTCTGATATTGAAGCAAACCAGCAAACCCATTCCATCGCAAAGAAAACAACTTTGGAAGATCTCTTTGAGCAATTGCAGGCTGGCGAAGAACAGGAACTACGTCTGATTGTCAAGGCGGATGTCCAGGGTTCGCTGGAGCCAATTGTCAATTCGCTTAATGAAATTAGCGATGAACAGTCGGATGTTTCCATCAATATTCTTCACGCAGAAACCGGGAATATCTCGGAAAGTGACGTCATGCTGGCGGCAGCTTCCGATGCCATCGTAGTTGGGTTCGCAGTGGAATCCGATAATGCTGCTGAACGGCTGGCGGAAAAGGAAGGGGTATCCATCCGGCTGTATACCATTATATACCGGCTTACCGAAGATATTGAGAAAGCCATTAAGGGCATGCTTGAACCGGAAATGGTTGAAAAAATTGTCGGTCAGGCGAAGGTTTTAGCGACCTTCAAGGTCTCCAAATACAGCACAGCGGCTGGCTGTCGGGTGATTGATGGCGAAATCCGCCGGAACGGTAAGATCAGGGTGGCCCGTAACAATGAAGTTATCTTTGAAGGTGAAATTGGGTCACTTAAACGTGGTAAAGAGGATGTCCGTGAAGTCCGTGAAGGCTTTGAATGCGGCATAACAATGAAGCAATTCCACGAGTTTGAAGAGGGTGATCTGCTCGAATGTTATGTCATTGAGGAGCAGAAACTTTAGTAAAGGAATTTGAATCATGCCTTCAGGTATCAGATTACAGAGAATTCAGGATGAGATTCGGCAAGTGTTGACAATCTTGCTTGAAACCAAGGTGAATGATCCCAGGGTTGAGGGTGCTTACATTACCGATGTCTCTGTGGATCGTGAGCTGGACTTTGCCAATATTTACGTCTCCTCACTGGTTGGTGAGGAACAGGCTGCTCAGATTTTGGATGGCTTGCGTAGTGCCGCGGGCTATCTACGTTACGAACTCAGCCGGGTGGTAAAACTGCGGGTGATGCCCAAATTGCGTTTCCATTGGGATGACACACCTGAAAAAGCTGACCGGATTGAGGCTCTGCTTGCAGGAATCCAGGCTGAACGATTATCAAACGTCGCTGAAGACACAGAATCTAAAGAAAACATAGAATTTGAAGATAACACTAACGAGGAACTGAATGACGAAGGAAATCGATCTGAAGATTAAGGAAAAAATTGCAGCAAGTGACCGAATTTTGATTGTCTCCCATGTCCGTCCGGATGCGGATGCAGCAGGTTCGGTCCTCGGTTTGGGCCTTGCCCTCCAGCAGGCTGGAAAAGAAGTCCAGATGGTTCTGGAGGACGGGGCGGATAATTTTGACTATATCCCCGGCAGTGAACAGATCGTCCGCAAAGCGGATGGTTCGTTTGATATGATTGTAGTTGTGGACTGCTCCGATCCAGACCGGGTGGGGGATGCCCTCAATGGGTATGGATCGCCGGATCTGGTCGTTGACCATCACAAAACAAACCTCAATTTTGGCACCTACAATGTGGTTGAACCTGAACAGGCCGCCACGGCAGCGATCCTCTATGACCATATCCCCGATTGGGGTTTGGCGTTCAACGAGGCTGTAGCCACCAGCTTGCTTTCGGGACTCGTGGGTGATACGATCGGTTTTCGCACCTCCAACGTGGATTCTTCCGTGATGCGCCGGGCTGCTGCGCTGATGGATCTGGGAGCGGATCTGACCCATATTTATCGGGAAGAACTGGTCCTGAAATCCTATGAGGCAGTCCGTTATTGGGGCGCCGGGTTGAACCGTATCCTTCATAAGGACGGTCTCGTCTGGACCTATCTAACCCTTGATGACCGGGAAAAAATCGGGTATGCTGGAAATGATGATGCCGATCTGGTAAATGTGCTATCTGCGGTCAGAGAGGCCGAGATCGCACTCATTTTCATCGAGCAGGAGCATAATCAAGTAAAAGTCAGTTGGCGGGCCAGGCCCGGTTTGGATGTCTCTGGAATCGCTTTTAGCTTCGGTGGTGGTGGCCATGCGGCCGCAGCCGGTGCTGATATTGATGGCGATCTAAATGAAATTATGGCGCGTGTGATTGAAAAGACGCGAGATTTATTGGCAAGTCCAAAATGAATAAGGAGAAAACCTAAATATCCCGGGGGAGTATGGAAAAAAATATGAGTGAACAAGAATTTGATGTAAAGAATGCTGTCTCAGGGGTACTGGTTATTGATAAACCTATTGGTATGACCTCGCATGATGTTGTGCAAATTGTTCGACGAGGAACGGGGATCAGACGGGCAGGCCATACGGGCACTTTGGACCCACGCGCCTCGGGCGTTTTGGTTGTCCTGGTTGGCCCCGCTGTCCGGTTGAGCGAATATGTTTCCGCATCGGATAAACGGTATCAGGCGATCATCCGTCTGGGTGAAAGCACGGACACCTTTGACGCGGATGGTGAGATAACCCAGCGATCACCGGTGGATATCACTCAGGAACAGATTGAAGAAGCGCTTACCCAATTTGAGGGGACAGTTGAACAGGTGCCGCCAGCTTATTCTGCCAAGAAAATCAATGGCCGCAAGGCTTATGAAATGGCCCGGAATGGGGAAGAGGTGGAGTTAGAGCCTCGCGAAATTGATGTTTACCATCTGGAACTTCTGGAATGGGATACGCCTGAGGCCATCGTGGATGTCTATTGTTCATCGGGGACCTATGTCCGCTCCCTGGCTAATGACCTCGGTGAGGTTCTGGGCTGCGGCGGGCACCTGGTGGGCTTGCGCAGGACCAAGAGCGGTGAATTTGCCCTGCGGGATGCCATTCAACTGCGTAAACTGCAGGAGGCTTTTGACAACGGCGATTGGTATAGATACCTGATCCCGGCTGCGGAAGCACTCTCCGATTGGCCCTCACGCGAATTGACCTTTGACGAGGTTGATCTGATCCGTCACGGTCACCGAATTCCGGTTGAAGAAGCACCTGAGAATCCAGATAATTGGATTCGTGCTGTGAGTCAGCAGGGTGAACTGGTGGCTTTGCTCGAATATGTTGCTGAAGATAAGGAATGGCAGCCGCGAAAGGTGTTCTTCTCCTGATCAGGTCAGGATAATTGAATATAAACGCCCTTTCTTCATTAATTTGACGAAGGGCGCTTTTTCTAAGTTGGACTGAGACTATGCCGGGCACTGAAAATACGACACTGAATATTACTGCTTTTGAAAATTTACCCGAATTGCCCTATCAAAAATCATGTATTACGATTGGTAATTTTGATGGCGTCCATAAAGGTCATCAATTTATCATCAAAGAACTTGTTCAGTGCGGCTTTTCGGATCAAATGCCCGTTATCGCGGTAACCTTTTTTCCTAACCCTGCGGATTTCTTTGGTCGAACGCAGGAATCCTTTTACCTTACAACACCGGAAGAAAAAGAAACCCTTCTGACGGACCTGGGCGTGGATGAGGTAATCACTTTTCGCTTTGATCAGGATTTTGCCAGCCTTTCTCCTGAGACCTTTTTACAAGCCCTCAAGGAAAAGCTGGGCTTGAACATCCTGCTGGTGGGATATGACTTTGTCCTCGGCAAGAACCGCTCAGGGACGATCCCGGTCATCAGGCAGATCGGCGAGCAAATCGGCTTTACTTTGGAAACCCTTGCTCCGGTAGAGTTTGGTGGCAATGAAATATCTTCAACCCGCATCCGGCAAGCGCTTGGGGAAGGGGACTTGCGGAAGGCGATGGAGATGCTGGGGCGTCCATATTCCATGAGCGGCTTGGTGACGCATGGCTCTGGCCGGGGATCGCGGATCGGACTGCCAACTGCGAATATGGACTTTTGGCCGCGTAAATTGAGACCTGCCATCGGGGTTTATGCGACCCGGCCAATTCTAAATGGAAAAACTTACCAGGGGATCACGAATATTGGTTTGAGGCCAACTTTTGAAAATCAGGACAAGCCGAACGTCGAAACGCATATCCTGGATTTTGATGGTAATATCTATGGGGAGAAACTGGAACTCCAATTCATCGAAAAGATCAGAGATGAGCAGAAATTCTCCGGTGTTGAGACATTTCTCGCTCAAATAGAACGTGATAAAGCCACGGCCCGAAGGATATTCAGCCATGACCAACCCTAGACGGATCTATTTACTCAGCCCCCGAGATCTCAGCCCTGAAACCATCGCAGTTGCCTTTGCCAAGACTTCCCGGTCTCCGGAACCTTTTGATGAGATTGCTGCTGAGTTGAATGATTCCCGGGCGGCAAAATTCCATGAGAAGTGGGTGGTGGGTTACGGGCACGCCTCGGTGGCTGAACATGCCGTTTTACACCTGGCACTGGAAAATGTTTCGCGTTTGGCGATTGAGACCATTGAGGGCAACCGTTTGGCCTCCTATACTGAAAAATCAACTCGCTACCAGCAATGGGATGCGGATGCTTTTTATCTCCCGGAAGAACTGCAGGGACAGCCTCTGGAGGAGAAATTCCGTCAGACCTGTGAGCACCTCTTTGATACTTACCATGACTGCATCCCAAGAGTACAGACCTGGCTTAAGGAAACGGCTCCCCAGAGACCGGATGAATCGGATAAGGCTTATGAGCGGCGGATTCGACCGGCATCGGTGGATATTTGCCGTTTTCTGCTGCCGGCGGCCTCGCTTGCCAATGTTGGTGTAACGATCAACGCCCGCGCCCTGGAATATGCGATTTGCAAGATGCTCAGTTCACCTCTGGATGAGGTGAGGCAGATTGGAGAATGGGTTTTGAAAGTTGGTCAGCAGGAAGCGCCAACCCTGATCAAGTATGCCGGCTGCAATGCCTATCTGATGCAGACTGCAGAAAAGATGTCCCTACTGGCTGAGAGATTAGATCCGGTTCCCGGTAGTGATTTCACATTGATTGATTATGATACGGATGGCGAGGAAAAAGTATTGGCGGCAATCCTCTTCCGCTTCTCCCAAAGCATGCCTTTCGACGCATGTCTGGACTACGTCAGACAGTTGGATGCGGATGAGCGGCAGGCGTTGGCAAAGGCGCTGATGGCTGAACGCGGGCCTTTTGATCAGCCGCTGCGGGAGTTTGAATATGCCCAGATGACCTTTGAAGTGGTTATGGATCAGGGTGCCTATTTTGAGTTTAAGCGGCACCGGATGATGACCCAGACAGCTCAGCCTTTGACAGCGTTGCTTGGTTATGCAACGCCCAGAGGGATTGTTGCCGCTGGTTGTGAGGACCAATATCGGGATGCGATGGACCAGGCGGAAAGTTTTTACCATGAATTGTGGGAGGTCAATCCGGATGTCGCCAGCTACATCGTCCCCAATGGGTTTAACCGCCGAGTGCTGTTCACGATGAATCTGCGTGAAGCCTTCACCCTTTGCCGGTTACGGGCTGCCGAAAACGCCCATTTCTCAATCCGGCGAGTTGCCCTGAAAATCCATGAGGCGATTTCGAAGGTTTATCCTAATCTTGCACCGTTTATGGTTATCCCCGAGGGCATCACCTGGCAGGATATTGCCAGGGATCATTTCTAATTCGGATATTCAAGCAGCAAAGATATTATCCTATGACGTTAAGAAAATATTCACTCAATATGACTGAAGATGAGATGATGGAGTGTTCATGTATGTTCTAGCGATCCTTTCCTTTTTAGGTATCTGGGTCCTCATGGGCAACAGCGAACGAGAACCAAGCTGGCGCGTGTCTCTGGTCCAGGCAGTCATCGTCTGGTCGGCATATTTAGTCGTCAGCACAGAAGTATTGAGCTGGCTCCAGGCGATCAACAAACTGGCTTTGTCCATCGTTTGGTCTTTGCCTCTAATTATTGGATCCATTTGGGCCTGGTTAAGATTAAAAAACCGGCGGATTCTTAGATTGCCGGTCGTCTATCACCGGGATACATGGATTGGGTTTGTTCTGGACGCCATTCTTATCCTGATCCTGTTAACTACCGGCGTCGTGGCTTTTGTTTCCCCGCCGAATTCCGGCGAAGCGATGGTCAACGGGATGAGCAGAGTGGCCCATTGGGCGCAGAACCAGAGCCTGGACCACTATGCCACCGAAATTGAATCGCAGAACAGCAATTCGCCTGGTGCGGAGATTATCCAGTTAAATTTATATGTCCTCACAGGCTCTGATAAGACAGCCAATATGGTGGCTTGGATAGCCTATGTTGGGTCAATTGCGGCTGCGGCCAGCCTGGCGGATTTGCTGGGCACCAGTCTCAGAGGTCGGCGCTTTGCAGCGATCTTTGGAGCGACCCTGCCGGCTGCGATCACGCAGGCAACTGGCTCAATGAACGATATTGTGGTCACTTTTTGGGTGCTAAGTGCTATCCTGATGCTGCTTTATTATGCGAGGAAATCTCAAAAACCTCTGATCCTGGTGCTTTCTGCTCTGGCTGCTGCTTTGGCCGTTTTAACAAAAGCGACGGCTGTGCTTTTCCTCTGGCCATTTGCGCTTTACGCGGTTGCTGTCCTGTGGAAGCGGCTGGGGGTGGGACGGATGCTGCTTTGGGCGGCGGTGGCATTGGCCATCATGGGGCTGATCAACGGAGGCACTTTCCTGCGGAATCAGCTGAACTATGGCAGTATCTATCGGACCCAGGAAATTACAGGGCAGATTAATGATATTCGTAACTGGCGGGTGCTGGTTTCCAATATTACCCGTCATGCTGCCTTAAATGCTGATTTACCCATAGCTGGGGCTGAAACCTGGGTGGAAGATTACCTTGAGGATCTCCATGAAGCCTTGGGTCTTTCGTTGGATGACCCGCACACGACATTGGGGAGTGAGTTTTATCTCCCTGGATTCAATACCTCTGAAAGAACCAGTGGGAACACCCTGCATGCCCTCATCTTTTTGTTCAGTTTTGTGGCTGTTGTAGGCCTGGTCATGCTCGGTAAGGAGGACCCAGGCATCCTGATTTTTTCTGGTTTGGTTTTCCTATCTATGACCTTATTTGCTTTCCTCTTGAAGTGGCGGCCAGCAGGCAGCGGTTTGCAGCTACCGTTCTTTTTCATGTTCGGGCCAGTGGTCGCTTTCGCGCTGGATAAGCTGGAAAAGTATCAGGCAGAGGCAATCGTTGCGGTGATCCTCATCGCCTATTCACTCCCCTGGTTGTTACAGACTCAGGAACGGCCGATTGTGGTTAATCCTGATCGGACTATAGAACCCAGTGTGTTTGCGGGGGACAGGACTCAGCTTTACTTTGCCACCAATCTGGAGGATTATGCGTCTTATCTAGCAGTGACGGATGAGATCAAAGCTCTGGGAATCAAGGAGATTGGGCTCAACCTCACAGATCACAGTGAAGAATATCCGGTGTGGGTGTTGCTGGGTGCCCCGGATGAAGCGCTGCGAATCGAGTGGGTGACGGCCGACCCGGCGTCGCAAAACTATCTGGAATCGGCTTTTAATCCTGATGCGGTTATTTGTGAACAATGCAGTGAAGAGGAGATAATTACTTATCGTTTAGATTACCGGCAGGAAACCATCGGTGATATTGACCTGTTTCTTAAGGATGCAGACTGATCTCGTAGGAATATTACTGTAATTACCCGCAAAAAGTGCGGTTAAGAAAATAGAGATTAATTAGCAATCCCCAATTGTTCTTTAAGGTTGGGGATTGATATTTTAAGATTGGCGTTATTAGCGTGATTAAGCACGATGATATAATGGATTTGTTTTCATATTTAATTGCGAATCTATACTTTCGAGATCATTTATAGGAAGAGCCTTAAAGGAGGATAATATGACTGTTCATCTTTATCTATCTCTTATACCTGAGGCTTTGATTGCTTCAATGCTTTCCCCAGAAGAATTCGGCGCTTATTACGCCGTGGGGACTGAGAAGAAATCAAGCGGCCAGGCTATTTTTTTTGAGGTAGACCCAAAATTCAGAAGTAAGTATTTTAGGATACCGGAAGGTATCGGGCGTTGTGTCCCGCATGAGGATGGCACGCCAAAGTCTTCAATCTATATTTCTGTTTATCGGGTGTTGGAGCATGTGGATAACAGCGCGATGGGGCAGCTATACCTGACTACTAAGGATGGCAGAACCCTCGGACTGGAATCCACGGATGTGATCCCGGAAATGGATGGCGGATTGCATCTCTATAAGGAGATTGCCCCGGTGTCCCCTTTGGTTGCCAGCCGCTTGAACCCATTGGATTTTTACGATCTGATCGTGAAGAACCCGACATCTCTGGTCACCCTGCCGGCAATCGCCTTTGCGGAATTGCGCCTTGACGAATTGGCGGAAGATCCGGAAATGGGCGAGGTTGGCGACCTGCCATATAAGAATATGGACCACCTGCGGGGTGTGTTGAAGGTTCTGAAGACCAAACCCGTGGCGACCAAAATGGTTGACAGGGTCAGCTCCTCCAGCATCGCATATCGTACAGTGAAAAATGGTTTCTTTGTTGGGAATGGTCAAAAGCTGCTTTATTACCCCATGCCCTCAAAAGAGGCATTGCGTGAGAACAATTATCGCTGGTGGCGTTCAGCGAATATGTAAATCATTATTGGCAGGCGTGAATTACTTGTTAGGAGATAATTATGGAAAATACCTGGCTTTATATTAGTATCGTCGCGAGCGTCATTTCAATTGGCGTCGCGTTTTATCTTTATTTCTGGGTGAGACGACAGGACCCCGGCACGGAAAAGGCGCAGGAAGTAGCTTCTTGGATTCGTGAAGGTTCCCAGGCTTACCTCAAGCGACTTTATTTTGCTTTATCGGTTGTTGCCCTTATCCTCGGTTTCATCATAGCCATTGTCTTCAGTTTTGACCTGGCTGATGTTGCCGCTGGCGGCGCAACGATTCAACCGATGAATGGTATTCGTATGGCGATAGCGTTCATTTCCGGTTCGCTCTGTTCAGCTGTTGCAGGGTACATGGGAATGGGCATTGCTGTTGAGGCGAATGTGCGGACGGCAACGGCAGCCAACGAATCACTCAATAAAGCGTTTAAGCTTTCCTTTTATGCGGGTTCAGTGATGGGCCTGGCGATGGTTGGCCTTGCCGTTCTTGGCATGACTGTGATTTTCCTCCTCACCGGAGATGCCCAGACGGTTCTTGGGTTCAGCTTTGGCGCTTCCGCTCTGGCGTTGCTGGCTAAGGCTGGCGGTGGTATCTACACCAAAACAGCAGATATTGCAGCCGACCTGGTTGGTAAGGTTGAAGTTGGTATACCCGAAGATGACCCCCGTAACCCCGCTGTGGTGGCGGACAATGTCGGCGACAATGTTGGCGACGTTGCTGGCATGGGTGCCGACATCTTTGACTCCTATGTTGCCTCAACGGTTGCTGTGATGTTATTGGCGGCGGCTTCCGCAACAATGGATTCCAAATATGTTGTGCTTCCACTGATCCTCTGTACCCTGGGGATTGGTGCTTCTCTGATCGGTATCCAATTTGTCCGGGTTGGGAAGAATGGCAAACCGGGCCCAGCTTTGAATTTCGGCACAGTTCTTACCACTGTGATTTTTGCGGTCATGGTGGTTTTATTGGTGATGTTTGCCGACATCAATATCGGTGTCCTATGGGCAACTCTGACTGGTTTGGTCACGGGTGTTGTCGTAGGTTTCACGTCGGACTATTTCACCTCGGAAGACCGCAAACCGGTTCAGGAGACTGCTCGCGTGTCCGGTTCAGGCGCTGCGATCAACATTATCACCGGCTTTAGCTATGGTTTGGTGAGTATTGTTCCCTCGGTGATTGGGATTGCTGTTGCCACTTTGCTTTCCTATTACCTGGCGGATTCAAGCGGTCTGCCCGGAATTTACGGGATTGGCATCAGCGCTGTGGGGATGCTTGCCATCAGCGGCATGATCGTCTCCGCAGATGCATATGGACCGATTGTGGATAATGCCCGTGGGATTGCGGAAATGGCCGGGATGGATAGCCATGTGATCACAACCACAGACACCCTGGATGCGGCGGGCAACACAGCCAAGGCGATCACCAAGGGCTTTAGCATCAGTGCTGCTGCCCTGACCGTGCTAGCGCTGTTTGCAGCTTATACTGAGGTTGTGACAGCAAGCGGTGTGGAAATCAGCCTCAGCCTGAAAGAGCCGATTGTTGTGGCTGGTGTTTTCCTTGGCGCAATGACACCGCCTTTGTTCTCAGCGCTGACCATGCTCTCGGTAACGCATAATGCCTTCGATATGATCGAGGAAATCCGCCGTCAATTCCGGGAAAGCCCGGGGATCCTGGCGGGAACCGAAAGGCCGGATTACGCCACATGTGTGGACCTGGCGGCTCAGGGGGCATTAACCTCCCTGATCATGCCGGCTTTCCTCGCTGTCGGCTTGCCGCTGTTGGTTGGCTTCATCCTTGGTCCCAACGCCCTGGGTGGTTTCCTGGGCGGCTCCATATTTACCGGTGTGGTCTTCGCCTTGTTAATGGCGAACGCCGGCGGCCTTTGGGATAACGCCAAGAAATTCATTGAGACCGGACAGTTCGGCGGCTCCGGCTCTGATGCGCATAAGGCGAGTGTCGTTGGCGATACGGTTGGCGATCCCTTCAAGGATACGGCTGGCCCTTCGCTGAATACCCTGATCACGGTGATGTCGCTGGTTTCCTCGCTCTTTGCTCCAATTATTGCGGCATTCCACTTGTTCTAAAGCAATACTATTACAAAACAAAATGACGCCCCATTTGGGGCGTCATTTCTTTTAAGAATGAAAGCTAGATTGGGATGGTGAAGTGGAAGGTGGAGCCTTCCCCTGGAACACTCTCAAACCACATGGTCCCGCCCATCATTTCAGTCAGACTCTTTGAAATCCGCAGCCCGAGTCCTGTGCCTGAAATTTTGAGGATCTGCTCATTGGTCCCTCTGAAGAATTTGTTAAACAGGTGGGGTTGGTCTTCAAGGGCAATTCCGTATCCGGTGTCCTGTACACTGATGTGGACGACTTCTGCGGTACCTTTGGGATCCCAGTCATTGAAGGAATGTTCCGCTGTAATGGTTATTGTGCCGTCCTCAGGTGTATATTTTATGGCGTTGGAGATCAGATTAGCAAGGACCTGGATCATCCGCTGGCGGTCACACCAGACCAGCGGAAGTTCCTCCGGAAATTTCTGATTGATCTTTAGGGATTTTCCTTTGATTTGTTGGCCATGGGATTGCAGGACCTCATTGATCATATCAACAACATCCGCTGAATCGAAAACAAATCGAAGCGATTTGGATTCGATCTGGGATTGATCGGACAGATCGGTGATGAATGTACTCATCCGGCGAACGTTATGCGAGATAGTTTTAAGGAAGTCTTTCTGTTCAGGATTGACCTCACCAACCATGCCCTTGGTGAGAATATCTGCATGGCCTTTGATGGCAGTCAGAGGATTCTTGAGTTCGTGGGATGTGAAACTGATAAATTCATTCTTGGCATTGATGGCATTCTTCAGGTTTTCATAGAGGATTGAATTCCGCAATGCGATCATGGCATGGTTGTTTAGGCTCAGCAGGAAATCGACATTCTGTTCCTTAAATGTGTTGGGTTCTTCCAAATGCAGGATCAGAAGAGAATAGAGATCATCTTCCAGTTTGGAGGTTATCAGTAGATGGGCCTGAAAATCGTTATCAAGCCCAAGTTGTGCTGAGAGCGCATCCGGATCTTCAAAGTTGATTTGATAAGGTTCATCCAGCTCTTCAGAAAACCAGGGGAAATTCTTGAGTTCGATGAGCCTGTAGGGTGTGCAATGTTCAGAACCGGGGAGTTTCTGCCAGATATCATCAATTTCGTGGTAGTACATATCCACGAGCATAATGCTGCCGGATTCAACCTTCGTATAGGTTAATGCCGCATTTAATGTGGTTTGGAGTGATTCGGCTAACGCACGACTGGAATGTAGCGCGCTGTCAATTTGCTGCATGGTTGTAAGTTCATCAATGCGCTTTTCCAGCGCCTGATCTGCCTTTGCATACTGGTTAGCGTTATTCAGTGCGATGGCAGCCTGGGCCGCAAAACCTTCCAGAGTTTCCGCGTCTTTCTCGGTGAAGGGAAGGCCTTTTTCTTTGTTAAAGACTTCCAAAACACCAATTGCTTCATTCTGAACGATCAGAGGAACGGCAAGGATGTTGTTCACTGCGAAAGTTGTTTGGGCGAGATCGTCCCAGATGATCATCCTTTCGATAACATTTTCGTTGCAGATGACCGAATGGCGGTCAGCGTAAGCCTCACCGGCAATGCCCTTGCTAACGGGGATGACCCGTCCCAGCCGAAGCGCGCCATCTTTGCCGGTAGCAATCTGAATGGTCAATTCATCTTTCTGGTCGTTGATGCTCAATATGGAGCCGGACTCTGCGTGCAGGATTTCCGATGCGCTGTCAGCGATCCTTTGCAGAACCTGTTCAACATTCAATGTCGAGGTCAGTTGCTGGCTGACAGCGTTGAGGCGTTCCAGATGACGCATTTTTTCCTGGAGTTCATCCATTAAATTGGATTTGTTGATTGCGGTTAAAACCAGGTTTCCAATGGGGGCTGCCAGGTTCAAAATGATTTGGTTTGTATCGGCACTTGGATCTAGGTGTCCCAGGCTCAACACGCCCAGATTTTTATTATCCTGGACGAGCGGGATTAGGATCCAATGAAGACCGTTCTCACTGATATTAACTGGTACGGTTGACGTAGTCCCCAATTTTTCGAGATAGTTATCCTTCAGTTTTAGAGGATTTTTTATTGAGATCAGGATTTCATTACCTCGGATTAAAAAGTACCGTTTATAGTTTTCACCTGGCGGCTCTTTAAGCACGAGCGACAACCTATCGACCGTGGTAACTTTCTGAATATGGCTGAGAATTGCCGAAAGCAATTGATCAAGATCGGCGATTCTGTTTACTGTCAGGGCGATTTGATTGAGTATCTCCAATTCACCCAGTCTCTGTTGAAGCGAGGCGATGGTATCAATGCGCTCGATAACCAAAACAAATTGAGATGTCAGGGATTTGATCAGCTGGATATCTTCATCTGTGTAGCCTGGGCTTTTATTTTGATCAATAGCCTCAATCCAGCCCAAAAGACCGAAATTTCCCCAAATGGGGATATAGAGATGGGATAAATCAATAGAAAAGCCTTCTTGATTATTCCCGATTAATTTAATTTCCCGTGAATCGGACCGCAAATACAGGTGAGTCTTGGTTTCTTCGAGAGTAGCGGGGATTGGGTTTTCCTTTGGAATTGTTGGACCAGCAGCTTTTTGAACCCCGGGAAGTGAATATCGAGTGTATCCGCCCACTTCATGATCATATAAAGCAATATTGACCCTATCGGATTCTATAATATCCCAAGTAGCATCTCCCAATAAAATGAGAGCATCTTTTTTTGAGGTCAATGAAGTAAAGGTTGCGGTGTAATTCATTGCTTTCTTGAGGTTTTCATCACTCGATTTCTCTTCAAAATGGAGCAGTTTGCTCACTTGTTTATGAAGAGGATTGAGGATCAGAGTAACGATCATAATCATACTGCCGATGACTAATGGATTATCAGGACTGATTTTTGCGAGCAGAACCCTATTGATCCCATAAATCAAACCCATATAGAACAATCCAAATAAGATCGAGACAAGTAAGAAGACCAGCAATTGAGTTGCTTGTTTCTTTATCTCTGGCACCCTGAATTTCCTCGATATTTGAGTCAGGGTCGCAGGAAGAATTATCAACGGGAAAAAATAAACCGGATGGACAGGGGGTATGGAATGGTTTATCCAGTTTACGAGCCATTGGATTGTTAACGGTGTGAAAGAAAAGAGCAGGGCTATCAGAAAATTTGTCGAATGACGCGTAACAAGTGGTGATTTGCCTCTGATCCTGTCGAGAAAAACAACGACTCCAAGCGCAATGCTGCTAATAAGTAATGAAAGTATCAGATAAGCGATCGTTGTTAGATATTGATCGCCCAGAAATTCAGGCATATTATATTGATAAATGCCGATGGAGGTGAGAAGTATGGTCGGTATGAACCCTAAGAAGTTCAACCCTCGTAAGGGTTTTCCCCACTTTCTTTCTCGCGGCAGGGATATTGCCAATTGAAGCAATGACCCTGAGGCCATGCCAAATGCAAGGATCAGGATAACTCCGAAATTGTGAACGGTGATGAAATCAAAATAGGTGACATAAATCAATGCCAGGCTTGCTGCCAGGGTGGTTTCCAGATTTGAAATTGGGCGGTTGAGGCGATCTGAAAAGGACCAGATTGCAAGGATAAGACCGATGATACCCGCGACGAAGGGGATATAGGCATAAAACACCGCCTCCGCAAACGTGAATTGGGTCAGCGCAATGGTCAGGTCTCTGATCTGACCATTTTCCTCAATGCTAAATATGAAAATATCCCCTGGCTGACCGACCGATAGGAGGTCTTGCAGCGTGACGGATGAGTTTAGCGTGATGCCGTTTACGGATACCAATTTTGATTTATAGGTGAGGGTATAGTTCTGCAGGGGCCAGCTGTTCTGTTTGAAAAGCTTCTTCACAGGAATGTAGTGGTTATTCGCATCGAAAAAACCGCCCGGAAAAGGAAGCTGACTCCAAGAAATGGTTTGGATGGAAATTGCAATTAAAGCGAAAACCGTAATTGCCAGTAATGTGCCAATCACCAGGTCTGTGGTCAGTCTCTTTTGGAAAAAGTTTTTTCTCATATACTTAGAAGAAGATTAATCCTGATTGACGAAATTTAATAAACATTATTAATGAAAATAAAAAATTTCTAACCTCTTTCTAAGGCTATAATATCACAATGAAGTTTAAAATTTAGATAGTTTTCTCCGGTGTATGGGGTCTGAGGTGATTATGGTCAGGGATTTTGGAGCAGGACTAACAATTGACGAATTAATCGGCATGTCTGCCAGGGATATTGCCTCTCTCACGATGCCAAACGAGAAAGTATATAGCCCATTGAGTTCAGCAGCAGCCGTTCTCTGCGCGCGGGATTATGGAGACTATTTGTTAATGGAATTGTGGGGTAGTGGGGAATCGGTTTGGATGGGGGCAAATCAGTCTGAAGTTGTCCAGGTCTTAGCTTCAGGGCAGATCCTGTCGCAACAGGATTGACTTAGCGATTGCGGGAGATCAGGGGAAGTAATTCTCTTTGGATTTCCTGTGGGAATCCTGGCAGACTGTCATTGACCAGCCGTTTGAGCTCAGGTGAACCGGAGACAGACAGGATTTGCCGCAGGAAGTAGCCAGTTTCGTTCGGTGAAACGCCGGCAAGGGCCCGGAGCAGATGCGCCAGCTCCCGAATGGTCTCTGGCTGTGGGCTGCGGACAAAGGGGCTGATGAGCCGGAAGAGCGCAGGAAGATTTTGAAATTGGGGATTATGCAAGCCCTCTGCCAGCCCCAGAAAGCCCACGCCGACCCTTTGAGCGTCATCGGACTGCAGGTAAGTTTCAAGATACCTTTCCCAGACATCTGGGAATTTTTCTTGAAGATGACGAGTGCCATTGGAAAACAGTTTAGGCAGAAGACTCAGGTCCAGGTTGGGAGCAATCCATTGGTTCAATCGATCCAGAATGGGTTGGGGATCTGATAGCGGGTAAAGCCCCAGCAGCGTGATGGCTACCAGCCTGGTCTCATAATATGGGTCTGGCCAGAGTTCATCGGCCAGGGGAAGCGCAGGTTCCGGATCTTCGTTCACCACCCGTTCCAGATCGACTTCCAATTGTCGGCTGACCGGTGCTGGGAGTTGATACAGCGGCATCATTGGCCGGAGACCGGTTGAATCCCCAAAGCGCAGCGCACGATTGGCATACAGCTCGAAGAGATTATTCAGCGCCAGATGAAACGCAGCTGGATCGGAATAATGGGCCATCAGGGAATCGATCTGGAATCGCAACCGGGTTGGGTTTACTGCGGGCATATTCCCTCAAATGGGTCTATTTAGTGACCTCAGCCCTCTGGTTGAAGCCGGAATTTGCTTCCAGAGGGCTGGATAAATCTTAGTAGGCTCTGGCAAAATAGGCTTTTTCAGTGGCTTCTTCCCCACTGTAGATGCATTTGCCTTGGTCTTCGGGCTGGTCCAGTGGGATGCAGCGGAGTGTGGCTTTGGTCTCTTCCTTAATCGCCGCTTCATTCTCCATGCTGGGTTTCCACCAGACATAGCACCAGCCGCCTTTATCGATAATCTCTTTGAATTCTTCGTAGTCCTTGGGTTCGTAGATATTCTCATCCCGGAACTGGGTGGCTTTTGCGAGCAGGTTGGCCTGGATGGTTTCCAGCATCTCACCCACGGTCTCGGCAATATTATCCTGAGGAACAAAGGACTTGCCATCCCGGCCGGGGATATCCCGCCGGGCGAGGGCGACGCTGTTCTTGGCGACATCTTTGGGACCAATTTCGATCCGCAGCGGCACGCCCCGCATCTCCCACTCGTTGAACTTGAAGCCGGGGGTGACTTCCATCCGGTCATCAACCTTGACGCGGAAATCGGCCAACTCGTCCTTGACTCGTTCAACCGCGGCCATGACAACTTCCTGTTCCTCGTCCTTGCGGAAGATCGGAACGATGACCACCTGGATGGGTGCCAGACGGGGCGGCATGACCAGCCCCTGGTCATCGCCATGAGTCATGATGATGGCGCCGATAAAGCGGGTGGAGAGGCCCCAGGAAGTTGTCCAGCAATACTGGAGGGTGTTATTCTCGTCGAGATATTGGATCTCGAAGGCTTTGGCGAAGTTCTGCCCGAGGTTGTGGCTGGTGCCGGCCTGAAGTGCCTTGGTGTCACCCATCATGGCTTCGATGGTGTAGGAGCAGACAGCCCCAGCGAATTTTTCGGTATCACTCTTGCGGCCGGGAATAACCGGAACAGCGGCTTCATTAACGGCAAAGTCGGTGTAGATATCCAGCATCTGGCGGGTTTCCACTTCAGCTTCTTCCGCCGTGGCGTGGGCGGTGTGCCCTTCCTGCCAATAGAATTCCAATGTCCGCAGGAACATGCGGGTGCGCATTTCCCAGCGCACGACGTTGCCCCACTGGTTGATCAGAACGGGCAGGTCCCGGTAGGACTGGATCCATTTGGAATACATATAGCCAATGATGGTTTCCGAAGTGGGACGAACAATCAGCGGTTCTTCCAGTTCGGTCCCGCCGCCAATGGTCACAACGGCCAACTCGGGCGAGAACCCTTCCACATGTTCTTTTTCCTTTTCGAGGAAGGACATGGGGATGAAGAGGGGGAAAGCTGCATTGACATGGCCCGTGGCCTTGAAGCGGGAATCGAGGGCATTCTGGATGTTTTCCCACAGCGCCCAGCCGTAGGGCCGGACGACCATGCACCCACGCACAGGGGCGTAGTCCGCTAATTCGGCGCGGAGGACGAGTTGGTTATACCATTCGGAGTAATTTTCATTTCGGGGGGTTAATTTCTTCTCACTCATAGTCAATTCTTTCTTTAATGTATTAAATAATGGCGTAGGATTTGAGGATTTCTATGGCTGTTTTGGGGCTGGGCGCAAAACTGATGTATTCCCGATTGGGGATGCCCACATAATCGTTGAAGGTGGTGAAGAAGGTTTCCATCAGACGATGCCAGCCTTCGCCTACCAGGATCAGCGGTTTGGGGGCAATGGTGTGGAGGATCAGATGGTTCCAGGTCAGACTGATTTCCACCAGGGTGCCAACCCCACCAGATAAAGCAATCGCCGCGTCGCATTCCTCAACCAGCCTGTCGAGCCGCTCTTTGAAGGTTGTGCAGCGCCATTCCTCTGTGATCCAGGGGTTGGGTTGCACCGGGCGATAGGATTCGATAGCGTCACTGGTGACCCCGATCACGGTCCTGCCGCTTTCATTTGCACCTTTGGAGGCGGCTTCCATGGTGCCGATGTAGCCGCCGGTCATTACAGCCAGGCCCGCTTCACCCAGGAGTTTACCCATTTGATAGGCTTCAAGGTAGGCAGGGGAGCCTTCTATGGGCTCCGCACCGCCGAATATGCTAATTTTCTTCATGGTTATCGTCCTGATCGGTTTCCACACCCTGGTCCCAGGACCGGGTGTAGTTGAGGGCTAATTTTTCCAAAACAGCTCTTTCGAGATCAATTTTAGATACGCTGGCAAGCTGGAGCAGGTAGAGAGTGACATCTGCCAACTCACTTGCCAGCTCATGAGGGTCTGGGGCGGTATCAGCCCATTGGAAAAGTTCCAGAACCTCTGCCGCCTCAATACTCAACGAGACAGCCAGGTTTTTTGGCGTCTGCGGGCGGGGACTTTGCAGGTCATACCAGCCTTTTTCCTGCACGAAGCGGTGCATTTCTTCAGTTAATCTCTTGATATCCATAGAACAAAATTATACATGATACTGGGGAGCTTGCAGGGAAGGGAAGCAGGGAAAGTGTGCCTGAGAGGCGGAAAGGGGGCAAATTCACTTATTCTAGGGATGTTGCCATCGTGTCTTCTGCGCTAAAACGCCGAAAGCCCTCTCCCGGGGGGAGACTGTAAAACCGGCTTTACGAAGCCTCTCCACCACGCCGCGCCCGGTTGTTGCGCCGTATCGGCTTTCCGGGTTGCCGATGTAATGGAAGAGCCGGCCGTTGGATTTTAGGATGCGGTAAAAAGTGGCATAGAGCGCACCGGAATAAAGGTGCCCGGCCAGGTTGAAAGTCGGCGGGTCATGAAGGATGGCAGTAAAGGTCTCATCAGCGAAGGTAGGTGCAAGATCGGCGCTGTCGCCGATCAGTTGCTGGATCCTGGGATTGGTAAAGAGCTCCTGAGACCAGGGGTTCACCCGGCAGACCTCAATCACGGCAGGGTCGAATTCAATGGTGATCACCTTGTCCGCTGTTTTGGCGGCCTGGATGGCGGTATAGCCCAGACCGGTGG
>Ga0209121_10000458_pt1 | contig 42848 bp, 44 predicted proteins | sample Cruoilmetagenom3_FD_187292 | JGI IMG/M metagenome (GOLD analysis project Ga0209121, IMG submission 187292) | Oil polluted marine microbial communities from Coal Oil Point, Santa Barbara, California, USA - Sample 3 (SPAdes) (version 2) | ecosystem: Environmental > Aquatic > Marine > Oil seeps ... | reverse complement strand
CTGCTCATAACCCGCCATGTCGATGATCGGACGCCGTGCCGCCCCGCTGTCGATGCCCGCCCGGGCCACCGCAGGCGGGATGGTATAGATCAGACGCGGATCGAACGGCGTCGGAATGATATAGTCGCGACCAAAGGTCAGTTTCTTGCCATAGGCCATGGCGACTTCGTCCGGCACATCTTCGCGCGCCAGTTCGGCCAGTGCTTGGGCACAAGCCAGTTTCATTTCGTCATTGATCGCGCGCGCATGGATGTCCAGCGCGCCACGAAACAAGTACGGGAAACCCAAAACATTGTTCACCTGGTTCGGATAATCCGACCGGCCAGTGGCGACGATGGCGTCATTGCGAACCTCGTGCGCCTCTTCTGGCGTGATTTCCGGGTCGGGATTGGCCATGGCAAAAATGACCGGATTGTCGGCCATGGATTTCACCATGTCCTGGGTCACGGCCCCTTTGACGGACACGCCCAGGAATACGTCAGCGCCAGTCATCGCTTCCTCAAGCGTACGCAGACCCGTGTTGGCGGCATGGGCCGATTTCCACTGGTTCATGCCTTCGGTGCGGCCCTGATAAATCACGCCTTTGGTGTCACAAACGATGCAATTGTCGTGCTTGGCGCCCATTGCCTTGATCAGCTCGATACAAGCAATCCCGGCGGCCCCGGCGCCATTCAGCACGATGCGGCATTCTTCGATTTTCTTGCCTGACAGGTGCAGCGCGTTCATCAGACCGGCGGCACAGATCACCGCCGTACCGTGCTGGTCGTCATGAAACACCGGGATGTCCATTTCTTCCTTCAGGCGCTGTTCGATGATGAAACATTCCGGCGCTTTGATGTCTTCCAGATTGATGCCGCCAAAGGTCGGACCCATCAGGCGCACGGCGTTGATGAATTCTTCGGGGTCTTCGGTGTCCAGTTCAATGTCGATCGAGTTCACGTCGGCAAACCGCTTGAACAGAACCGCCTTGCCTTCCATCACCGGCTTGGACGCCAACGCCCCCAGATTACCCAGGCCCAGCACGGCAGTACCGTTGGAAATCACCGCCACAAGGTTGCCCTTGGTGGTGTAATCATAGGCCGTTTCCGGGTTTGCCGCGATCGCCTCGCAGGGCACAGCAACACCGGGCGAATAGGCCAGAGACAGGTCGCGCTGGGTGGTCATCGGCACCGATGGCGTGATCTCGAATTTCCCCGGGTTCGGGTCCAGGTGATAGGCAAGCGCCTCTTCGTCTGTGATTCTGGTCTTGGGCATCATCTGGGCCTTTTTGTTCCGTATACCTGGGCGTACAACCCTTACAGGTGGTGGAAAGGACGCTCAACCACTGAATTACGCATGATTATGTCTTTCAGCGCTTATTTCGGGTATTTTTCACAAACTCAGCGACGCCACACTGTAATTATTGCAATTCGAGCCTGCGAAATTTCACCAAACGCGCATTGCGGGCTGTTTTTCAGCCTATTCCGCCCTAAAGTCACGTCCGAGGCAAAACATCGGAGCACAAACGTGTCGCAGAAAATCCTTTTGACCGGCGGGGCCGGATTTATCGGCTCTCACACCTATGTCGAACTGGTCAAAGCCGGGTTTGAGGTCGTGATCCTGGATAATTTCTCTAACGCCCGCCCCGACGTGATTGATCGGCTTGAGGTCATCACAGGCGCGCCCGTCACCTGTTACACCGGCGACGTTCTGGACCGCGCCCTGCTGACACGCATTTTCAGCGACCATAAGATCGACGCCACCGTGCATTTCGCCGCGAAAAAGGCTGTGGGCGAAAGTGTAGAGCAGCCGCTGGACTACATCCGCACCAACGTGTCCGGTCTGGTCGACCTGCTGGACGCGATGCAACACGCCGGATGCTGGCGTCTGGTGTTTTCGTCCTCGGCCACCGTCTATGGTGACCCGGCGCTGATCCCAATCCCGGAAACCAGCGCGCGCAGTTATTCCAGCCCCTATGCGTTCACAAAACTGGCCTGCGAACAGACACTGGAACAAATCGCAGCCTCGGATGATCGTTGGGCCTTTGGCACGCTACGCTATTTCAACCCGGCTGGCGCCCATGAAACAGGGCTGATCGGCGAAGACCCAAACGACATCCCCAACAATCTGATGCCGTATATTGCCAAGGTCGCGACGGGGGATCTGGAAAAGCTATCCGTGTTTGGCGATGATTATGACACGCCCGACGGCACCGGCGTGCGCGACTATATCCATGTAACCGACCTGGCGCGCGGCCACGTTCTGTCCCTACGCGCGCTGCTGAAATCCGGCGACAGTCACACCGTGAACCTGGGCACCGGCACAGGCTATTCCGTTCTGGAAATGCTGTCCGCCTATGAGCGCGCCTGTGGTCATGATTTGCCCCACGTGATCGCCCCGCGCCGTGCGGGCGACGTGCCGAAACTGGTGTCAAACCCAACTCTTGCCCAAGACATCTTGGGCTTTCGCGCGGAACTTGGCCTGAATGACATGTGCACCAGCAGCTGGAACTGGGTTTCGCGGCGGAAAAACACCTGACCCCCCTTTCGCGCCCACAGCTCAGACCGTAACCTGCCCCAGATCGAAAACCGGGGGTAATGGTGACCACTGCGAAATCTGCTGTAACGCCCATGATGGCGCAGTTCCTTGAAATCAAGGCGGACCATCCGGACGCTTTGCTGTTCTATCGCATGGGCGATTTTTACGAGATGTTCTTTGACGACGCCGTCGCGGCGGCCGGCGCGCTGGACATTGCCCTGACCAAACGCGGCAAACATCTGGGCGAAGACATTCCCATGTGCGGCGTTCCCCATCATGCCGCCGAAGGCTATTTCCTGACGCTGATCCGCAAAGGGTTTCGCGTTGCCGTCTGCGAACAGATGGAAAGCCCGGCCGAGGCGAAAAAGCGCGGATCGAAATCCGTGGTGAAACGCGGCGTCGTGCGCCTGGTCACCCCCGGCACCCTGACCGAAGACGGCTTGCTAGAGGCGCGCCGCCACAACTTCCTGGCCGCCTATGCGCAGGTACGCGATGATGCAGCTTTAGCATGGGTCGACATTTCCACCGGCGCGTTTCGCGTCATGCCCTGCCCGCCCGTGCGCTTGGGGCCGGAACTGGCCCGCCTGGGCCCGCGCGAGGTTATCGTTTCAGACGCCCAGGAACGCGATTTAGCTGAATTAGTGTCTGAATCTGGCGCAGCCCTGACCCCGTTGGGCCGCGCTGCCTTTGACAGCTCTGGTGCCGAAAAGCGGCTGAAAGACCTGTATCGCGTTGGTGATCTGGAAGCCTTCGGTCACTTTGATCGGGCCGAACTGGGGGCGATGGGCGCGATCGTCGAATACCTGGACATCACGCAAAAGGGGAAACTGCCGCTGCTGCGCGCACCCGTGCGCGAAATGGTCCATGGCACGATGCAAATCGACGCCGCCACACGCCGCAATCTGGAACTGACCCATTCCATGTCTGGTGGACGCGAAGGCTCGCTTCTTGCAGCAATCGACCGCACCGTGACAGCCGGTGGCGGGCGCCTGTTGGAACGGCGCATCTCCTCACCTTCGCGCGACTTGTCCGAGGTTCAATCCCGCCTGGATGCCATCACCTTTTTGCTGGATCAGTCCCGCCTATCCGCCGACCTGCGCGACGCCCTGCGCAAAACCCCCGACATCGACCGCGCCCTGTCCCGTTTGGGTCTGGAGCGCGGCGGCCCCCGTGATCTGGCCGCGGTCCGTAACGGTCTGGCCGCCGCAGGTGAAATCGCCGACCTGCTGCCCGCTGATACCCCTCAAAAACTGGCCCATGCCGAAAAAGCTCTGATCGGGCACGACAATTTGCTGAACCTGTTGGAACAGGCGCTGATCGCTGAACCGCCGATGTTGGCGCGCGACGGCGGCTTTATCGCCCCCGGTTACGACGATGGCCTGGACGACGCCCGCCAACTGCGCGACGAAGGGCGCAGCGTGATCGCCGCCATGCAGGCGGAATATGCCGAACAGACCGGCATCACCGCGCTGAAGATCAAGCACAACAATGTGCTGGGCTATTTCATCGAAACCACTGCAACACATGCAGAAAAGATGCTGAATCCGCCGCTGTCCGAACAGTTCATTCACCGTCAAACCACCGCCAATCAGGTCCGGTTCACCACTGTCGCGCTGTCGGAAATGGAAACCAAGATCCTGAATGCCGGCGCCCGCGCGTTGGATATCGAAAAACGGCTCTATTCCACCCTAAGCACGGCCATTCTGGACCAAAACGGACCAGTCGGCGACGCTGCCCGTGCGCTTTCTGAAATCGACCTGAGCGCCGGTCTGGCAGACCTCGCCCGGGCCGAAAACTGGACGGCCCCTGTGGTCGATGACAGCCGCACCTTCCAGATCGAAGGCGGCCGCCATCCGGTCGTCGAACGCGCCCTGAAGAAATCCGGCACCCCCTTCATTGCCAACGATTGCACCCTGGCCGACGGGTCCGATGGTGCCGATATCTGGCTGCTGACCGGCCCGAACATGGCCGGTAAATCGACATTCCTGCGCCAAAACGCACTGATTGCCCTACTGGCACAGGCCGGCAGCTATGTGCCCGCACGCAAGGCCCATATCGGGCTTGTTTCACAACTGTTCAGCCGGGTTGGCGCATCTGACGACCTAGCCCGGGGCCGGTCGACCTTCATGGTCGAAATGGTCGAAACCGCCGCAATCCTAAACCAGGCCGACGATCGCGCCTTGGTGATCCTGGACGAAATCGGACGCGGCACGGCGACCTATGACGGCCTGTCCATCGCCTGGGCCACGCTGGAACATCTGCACGAAACGAACCAATCCCGCGCCCTATTCGCCACACATTACCATGAGCTGACCCAACTGGCCGGCAAACTGCCCGGTGTCGACAACGCGACAATTGCGGTCAAAGAATGGGAAGGCGAGGTCATCTTCCTGCACGAGGTCCGCAAAGGCGCCGCCGACCGCAGTTACGGTGTGCAGGTTGCGAAACTGGCCGGCCTGCCCGACAGCGTCGTCGCCCGCGCGCGCGTGGTTCTGGAAGCGCTGGAGAAAGGCGAACGCGAAGGTGCGCAGCAAAAGGCGATCATCGACGACCTGCCCTTGTTCGCTGCCGCCCCGGCCCCCATGGCTACTCTGCCTGGACCCTCAAAAGCAGAAGAAACGCTTGCTGAGATCCATCCCGACGACCTGACGCCACGCGAGGCGTTGGATCTGATCTATAAGCTGAAGGGTTTGAGCAAAAGCTAAAGCTTTCGTGAAGAACCTGACTCATAGATTTGGCTCGAAGCGCTCGGACCCAATGAATGTTATAGACGTTTCGAAACCAACTTGCTTTTCAAGTTTATGTCGAAGCATTTTAAGAAAAACCCGGGCGCATGACCCGGGTTTTCAATATCACTTCGGCGTAGATGACACGCCAACCTGCGCCGGACGCAGCAAACGGTCATGCAACATGAACCCTTCGGCTGTCACCTGAATGATATCGCCAGATTTGGTGCCGGGCAGAGGCGCCTCGAACATCGCCTGATGATACTCGGGATCGAACTTGTCACCTACTTCCGGCGACACGATGCGAATGCCGTGTTTCTCAAAAATGTTCAAAAGCTCGCGCATGGTCAGCTCGATGCCTTCGATCAACGCCTTGGACGCTTCACGCTGCTCTTCGGAAATCGTTTCCATCGCGCGTTTCATGTTGTCAAACACCGGCAACATATCGCGGGCCAACTTTGATCCGCCATACTGCTCCGCCTCGCGACGATCCCGTTCGCCCCGCTTGCGCGAGTTTTCGGCATCTGCCAGCGCCCGCATGAACCGGTCGCGCATATCATCACGCTCGGCGCGCAGCTGTTCAACCTCTTCTACGGCTTCTATATCCGTCGGTTCGGGTGCACCCTGCGAGGCTTCATTCTGTTCGGCCATCAGTTCTTCGATTGCCGCTTCCACATCTATATTGTTCTTCGCGTCCGTCATCTTCTCTACCTTTACCCGCGTCCGGCAATCAGTTTCCCGACCAGCTGCGCCGTGTAATCCACGATGGGCACAATCCGCCCATAGTTCAGCCGCGTCGGACCAATTACGCCCACGGCGCCAATGATCTTACGGTCAGCGTTCATATAGGGGGAAACCACCAGAGAGGAACCCGAAAGTGAAAAAAGTTTGTTCTCAGAGCCAATAAAAATGCGCACACCGTCGCCTTCTTCGGCCAATTCCAGAAAATCAGCGATGTCGCGCTTGCGCTCGAGGTCGTCAAACAGGGATCGGATGCGATCCAAATCGGCCTCACCAGCCGCGTCCAACAGATTCGACCGCCCCCGAACGATCAACCGCTCATAGGGCTGGCCCTCGTTCTCCCACAGGGCCGCGCCACTTTCGACCAGCTCGGCGGCCAGCGTGTCCAACTCCTGCCGCCGGGTCTTGATTTCGGTGACCATGACACGGCGCAACTCGCCAATCGTGCGCCCCTCGGCCAGCGAGTTCAGGAAATTCGCTGCCTCGCGCAAACTGCTGGGCGTCTGCCCTGGCGGCGGCGTGAACACGCGGTTTTCCACGTGACCATCGGCGAAAACCAACACGACCAACGCACGATCATGGCCCAGAGATACAAATTCGATGTGCTTTATCGGCGCTTCGTGCTTGGGCGTCAAAACCAGAGATGCGCCCGCCGTGATGCCCGACAACGCCGCGCCGACACGGTCCAGCATATTGCCGACATCTGGGTTGTTCGTGCCCAGTGTCGCGTCGATCTTTTCACGGTCCGACCCGTCCAGCTCGCTGACCTCCAGCAACCCATCAACGAACATGCGAAGCCCTTGTTCGGTCGGCACACGCCCCGCCGACACATGCGGGCTGTCCAGCAATCCCATGTGTTCCAGGTCCTGCATCACATTGCGGATCGTCGCCGCGGACACCTTTTCCGTCAGGCTGCGTGTCAGGGTTCGCGACCCTACCGGCTCGCCCGTCTCCAAATACCCTTCGACCAAACGGCGAAACACCTCGCGCGATCGCGTGTTCATTTCATCCAACAGCTTAGGTGCATCCGCCATGTTAAAACCTTGCCTTTTTGCGGGGCCTGTGTGACTCAGCCACAAACATAGCTCAAAGAGGTAAGCCATGCGCCCGTCCGGTCGGAAGATAGATGAAATGCGCCCGATTTCAATCGAAGTCGATGTCACGAAACACGCCGAAGGGTCCTGCATGATCAAAGTGGGCGATACGCACGTTCTGTGCACCGCCACCTTGGAGCCCCGCGTGCCGCCGTTTTTGCGCAATTCCGGCAAGGGTTGGGTTACCGCCGAATACGGCATGCTGCCCCGTTCGACCACCTCGCGCATGCGTCGCGAAGCCACCGCTGGCAAACAAGGTGGTCGCACCGTTGAAATCCAGCGCCTGATCGGCCGCACCCTGCGCGCGGGCGTTGATTTTCAGGCGCTCGGCGAACGTCAGATCACCATCGACTGTGATGTGATCCAGGCCGATGGCGGCACGCGTTGTGCGGCAATCACCGGTGGCTGGGTCGCGCTGCGCCTTGCCGTGAACAAGCTGATCAAGGTCGGGGACGTGACGATGGACCCGCTTCTGGACAATGTCGCTGCTGTGTCCTGCGGCATCTATGCCGGTCAGACCGTGTTGGATCTGGACTATCCTGAGGATTCCGAAGCCGGCGTTGACGGCAACTTCGTCATGACCGGGTCGGGCAAATTGATCGAAATTCAAATGGCCGCCGAAGGGTCCACCTTCACCCGTGATCAGATGAACAGCCTGATGGATCTGGCCGACAAAGGCGTCGCCGAACTGGTCGCCCTGCAAAACGCGGCCTGTGCGTGATGCGCAAGTTCACTGGCGAAAAACTGGTCATTGCCTCGCATAACGCAGGCAAGATCCGCGAGATCGGCGCGCTGCTGGACCCCTTCGGTGTCACCGTCATCTCGGCCGGTGAACTGGGTTTTGACGAACCCGAGGAAACCGAAGACACCTTCGCCGGAAATGCCCGCATCAAGGCGCATTTCGCGGCGAAGGCCTCGGGCTTGCCCGCGCTTTCGGACGACAGCGGCATCACAGTCGACGCGCTGGATGGCGCGCCCGGCGTCTATACCGCCGATTGGGCCGAGACCCCGCAGGGCCGCAATTTTCCCATGGCCATGACCAAGGTCTGGACATTGTTGGAGGAAAAGAACGCCCCCAAACCGCGCACCGCTGCTTTCAACGCAACGCTGTGTTTGGCTTGGCCCGACGGTCACGATGAAGTTTTCGAAGGCCGCGTCGATGGTCACGTTTCCTGGCCCATGCGCGGTGAACAGGGCTTCGGCTTTGACCCCATTTTCGTGCCCAACGGGTTCTCCGAAACCTTCGGTGAAATGGACCCGACCCAAAAACATGCGATGAGCCACCGCGCCAACGCTTTCGCAAAGCTCGTGGCAGGCTGCTTTGCTTGAGAACTGGCAAGAGGCCGGGTTCGGCCTCTACCTGCACTGGCCCTTTTGCGCGGCCAAATGCCCCTATTGTGACTTCAACAGCCACGTGTCGAAATCCATTGATCACGACGCTTGGCAGGCCGCTTATCTGTCCCAAATCGACCAATACGCCGAACAAACCCCTGGCAGGGTGCTGGACAGCATCTATTTCGGCGGCGGCACCCCCAGCCTGATGCGTCCCGCGACCGTCGGCGCAATCCTGGACCGAATTTCCCATCACTGGACACTAGCCAATGACGTCGAAATCACGCTTGAGGCAAACCCGACGTCGATCGAGGCCGCGAATTTTGCCGGATACCGTGCCGCCGGGGTCGAGCGTGTTTCGATCGGTGTGCAGGCTCTAAACGACACCGACCTGCGAAAACTTGGCCGAATGCATACAGTGGCGGAGGCAAAGCAGGCTCTAACACTGGCCAAATCGACGTTTTCGCGTGTCAATTTTGACCTGATCTATTCCCGCCAGGATCAATCTCTTGACGACTGGCGGACTGAATTAACCCAAGCTCTGGCGTTGGAGCCGGACCACTTGTCGCTCTATCAACTAACAATCGAACCAGGGACCGCGTTTGGCGATCGATTTACCGCCGGTGGGCTTCACGGCCTGCCCGGCGAAGATCTGGCGGTTGATCAATACTTCCTGACTCAAGAGCTTTGCGAAGCTGCCGGGCTTCCGGCATATGAAGTCTCTAATCATGCCAAAACTGGCCAAGAATCGCGCCATAACATGGTCTATTGGCGTGCGGGCGATTGGATCGGCATCGGTCCCGGCGCACATGGGCGCCTGACTCTGGACAGTTCACGTGTTGGCACAGAAACAGCCCTCAACCCGCAGAAATGGCTGGATAATCCGGGTGAATCCCTTCGCGAGGCGATCCCTCTGAGCGAGCAGGCCATAGAATACCTGCTCATGGGCCTTCGCCTGCACGAGGGGGTCGATTTAGAGCGGCTGAAAACACGCTTTGGGCTGGAGCTTAATACTAATAAAATCAAGGGCTTGCTTGAAATGTCCCTGATCGAACTGGACGGGCACACCTTGCGGACCTCGCGCGAAGGGCGCCCTGTTCTGAACGCCATTCTACGCGAATTGATGCCGGACTAAACGCTCAGCTTGCCACAAAGATCATCCAAATCATCCAGGGACTTGTACTTGATCGTCATCTGACCAGCCTCGCCCCCTGTCTTGTGGTCGATCACGACCTTCATCCCCAAGGCTGCCGAAAGATCCGCCTCCAACGCCTTGGTATCCGCGTCCTTTTCCGCCTTTCGGACAAGGCTAGAGCCTTTTTCCACAGGGGCTGGCGCTTTGGCCAACCGCTCCGCCTCGCGAACGGACAGGCCCTTGGCGACGATCTGTTTCGCCAGACCAACCGGATCTTCTGCCGTAACCAAGGTCCGCGCGTGCCCGGCTGTCAGGGTTCCGTCAATCACCATGTCCTGAACTTCATTCGGCAAGTTCAGCAAGCGCAACAAGTTTGCGATATGCGATCGGCTTTTGCCTAGGGCTTCAGACACCTTTTCCTGCGTATGGCCAAAACGGCTCATCAGATCCCGATATCCAGCCGCTTCTTCGATCGCATTCAGGTCAGCGCGCTGAATGTTTTCAATGATCGCAACTTCCAACGCCTCGGTGTCGTTGTATTCGCGAACAATTGCAGGCACTTCATGCAGTTGCGCGATCTGCGACGCCCGCCAGCGGCGTTCCCCGGCAACGATCTCGAACGTATCGTCATCGCGTGGGTTTACGCGCAAGATCAGAGGTTGAATGACCCCCTTTTCTTTGATCGAAGCGGCAAGATCCTCCAACCGTTCGCGCGTGAAATGGCGGCGCGGCTGATCCGGGTTCGGAAAAATCTTTTCGACCGGGATCAGCTGATCCGCGCGACGCGAACGCTCAGTCGTCGCCTCGGGCTCAGGTACAACATCTGCCATCAAGGCCGACAGTCCACGCCCCAGCCCACCGCTTGGTTTCTTCGCCATTTCAGCCTCCTATCGAGCGATTAGTTCTTGTGCCAGCGCAACATAAGCCAGGCTGCCCTTTGACAAGGGATCATATGCCAAAACCGGCAGCGCGAAAGATGGTGCTTCGCTAACCCTAACATTGCGCGGAATAACGGTCGTAAATACCAAATCGCCCAGGTTGTTGCGCGCGTCGGCCTCGACCTGGCGCGACAGGTTGTTGCGCGCATCATACATGGTCAGGACCACGCCTTCGATGCGCAACCCCTTGTTTGCAGTCGCGCGAACCTCGCGAATGGTCAACATCAACTGCGAAAGCCCCTCAAGCGCGAAAAATTCGCTTTGAAGCGGTACAAGCACGCTGTCCGCAGCGACCATCGCGTTCACCGTCAGCAGGTTCAGCGACGGCGGACAGTCAATCAGGACATAGTCCAGCTCCATGCTTTCAATACCATGATGGCGCAATGCATCATGCAACAAAAAGCTGCGTTTTTCATTTGAAACCAGTTCGATATCCGCAGAAGACAGGTCCGTCGTCGCAGGCGCGATAAGCAGGCCCTCAACACCGGTCCACATGACAACATCCTGGAGCGGTGTTTCGTCAACCAGCAAATCATAGGTGGTGCGCTTGCGATCGGACACGTCAATACCCAAACCGGTCGATGCATTGCCCTGAGGATCCAGGTCCACCAACAAGACGGATTTTCCTTCCGCCGCCAGCGCTGCCCCCAAGTTGATCGTGGTGGTCGTCTTGCCAACCCCACCTTTTTGATTGGTGACAGCAATAATCTTGGGCACGCGCGGGCTTATTGGGTCAGGCACGGTGGATGTCTCCAAGGCTCAGAATAACGGCGTCTGGGTTTGTTTTGCTGACATATGTATCGGCCTGAAACTGCCAGCTTTCAAGCGCTTCCTTGGTTTCCACTGCATGGCTGGCCCCTTTAAGAAAAAGAGCGCGTCCATTGGGTGACAGGTGCCGCTGCGCAAAACCCAAGAGTTGGCCCAGAGGTGCCAAAGCGCGTGCGGAAAGAATATCGGCGGCTTGGGGCTCTGCTTCTTCGATTCGCTGTGACAGGACTTTCACATCGACCCCCACCTCACGCGCCACCGTTTTCAGGAATGTCGCCTTTCGCAGATCGCTCTCTATGCAGGTCATCCGAAGGTCAGGGCGAACCTCGGCCGCCAGGATTGCGACAATCAACCCCGGAAACCCACCACCCGTCCCAATATCCACCCAAGTCTTCCCGTTTGGGGCAATTTCCAGAATCTGCGCGGAATCCAAAAAATGGCGCGACCAGATATGGCGCAGGGTTGACGGTGCAACCAAGTTAATCGCCGGGTTCCATTTTTCCAAGAGCCCTGCATAGGCGTCCAGCCGGTCCAATGTTTCACGTGAAACATTGATCTGCGCCAAAAAGCTCGCACGGTCACTTTTCATGCGCGACGCTTTCGGCCTGCTTGACGCAGTTTTGCCAAAATCAACGTCAAGGCGGCCGGCGTGACGCCCTCAACCCGCCCGGCTTGCGCCAAAGTTCTTGGTCGCGTTGCGGTCAATTTCGAAGACAGTTCATTCGACAGACCTTCCAGCCCCAGATAGTCAAAATCCCCTGGGATTTCATGGGCTTCGTCACGCTTCAAGGCTTCAACATCCCTCGCCTGACGCTCAATATAATTGGCATACAGGGCGTCCTTTTCGATCTGCGCCTGAATTGCCGGCTCGATCTCAGCCAAAGACTCGTCCAGTTTCAGAATATCCCCAAAACCGACATCCGGGAACGCCAAAAGCTCAAAACCATTCCGCTTTGTGCCATCCTTACGCATGACTACACCAGTTTTTTCCACATCCTGTGGCGTAAAAAGACGAGATGTCAGGACGTTCCTGGCCGATGCCAATTTATCAGATTTCGTCTCAAACGCAGCTCGCCTGAGGTGTCCGACACATCCGATATCGATACCGATCCCTGTCAGACGCTGATCAGCGTTGTCCGCCCGCAATGACAGCCGAAATTCAGCGCGCGAGGTGAACATGCGATAGGGCTCAGTCACGCCGCGCGTGATTAGATCGTCAATCATCACACCGATATACGAAGACGATCTTGAAAGAATGAGCGGGTCACGGCCCTGCATTTTGAGGGAAGCATTCAGCCCAGCCACAAGGCCTTGTCCTGCAGCTTCTTCGTACCCAGTCGTCCCATTGATTTGACCCGCCAAATACAGCCCCGGTACATCGCGCAATTCGAGCGTCTCGGTCAGGGCACGTGGATCGACATAGTCATACTCAATCGCATACCCAGGCTGAAGAATACGTGTTTCTTCTAGCCCAAAAATGGACCTCACATATGCCTCTTGGACATCCACCGGTAGGGACGTGCTGATGCCGTTCGGATAGACTGTCTCATCGTTCAACCCTTCCGGCTCAAGGAATACTTGGTGGCTTTCCTTGTCCGCAAACCGAACAATCTTGTCTTCGATTGAGGGGCAATACCGCGGCCCTATGCCGTCGATATGTCCGCCATACATAGCACTGCGGTCCAGGTTTTCGCGAATGATGTCATGTGTTTGGGCATTCGTGTGCGTAATTCCACAAGAAACCTGGCGTGCGAAGGGTTTGTCGTGAAGAAACGAAAACACCTCGGGACGGTCATCCCCAGGCTGGCTGTCCAAAACATCCCAATTGATGGTTGTTCCATCCAAACGCGGTGGTGTTCCTGTCTTCAACCGACCCAAAGGCAAGTCAAAACTGTCGATCCGCTCGGCCAATTTGATCGAGGGACGGTCCCCCATGCGGCCGCCCTCTTTTCTGACATTCCCAATGTGGATCACACCGCGAAGAAAGGTACCCGTCGTCAAGATCACGGCACCGGCTTTGATTTCAGACCCATCCGCAAGAACCAGCCCGGCGACAGCAGGGCCAGCCATCAAAAGATCCGTTACCTCACCTTCGATCACCGTCAAATTTTGGGTCGCAGCGATCTCTGCCTGCATCCGTTCGCGATAGATCTTCCGATCTGCCTGCGCACGGGGGCCTTGCACCGCAGGGCCCTTGCGACGATTGAGCAGCCGATATTGAATGCCCGCATAGTCCGCGACGCGGCCCATAAGCCCATCCAGGGCATCGATTTCGCGAACAAGGTGCCCCTTCCCCAACCCGCCAATGGCCGGATTGCAGGACATGACACCGATCGTCTCGACGCTCAGGGTCACCAAGGCGGTCTTGGATCCCATGCGCGCAGCCGCATGGGCGGCGTCGGCACCCGCGTGCCCGCCCCCGACAACAACAACATCAAAGTCCGAATGTTTCACGTGAAACACTCCTTGTTCATGTTTTCGGATGTTTCACGTGAAACATCACTTTCCAAGACAAAAACTTGAGAAGATTTCGTCCAATATCTGTTCTACATCGACGCGGCCCACAAGGGAATCAAGAGCACGAATGGCAGTTCTCAGCTCTTCCGCTGCCAGTTCCGCACGGTCGGGCCCGTTCAATACCTCGATTCGCGCGAACTCCAAAACGTCCAATGCACGCAGGATCGCCAAGCGGTGTCGCTCTCGCGTTGCCGTTCCTGCCTGCGATGCGCGCTTGCGCAGCTCATTGGACGCGCGGGCAATCAGTTCATCCACGCCCTGCCCCGTTCTGCCGGACAACGCAAATCCCGCTGCCCCACGAAGGTCGGCCTTGCCATGTGCAATCACGTCGCCCTCTTGCGGATTCACACCCTGAACGTCGCCGCTTTCATCCAACAGGAACACGCGCAAATCTGCGGCAGCCGCCCGGGCCTTGGCGCGTTCAATGCCAATCCCTTCCACATGATCGTCGGTTTCGCGTAACCCGGCTGTGTCCAAGATCGTGACAGGCAAGCCGTCCAACTCCATCCGAACTTCGATCACGTCGCGTGTTGTGCCCGCATATTCCGAGGTAATCGCCGCCTCTCGCCCCGCCAAGGCATTCAAAAGCGTAGATTTTCCGATATTGGGCGGGCCGATGATCGCGATCTCGAACCCTTCGCGGATACGTTCAGCGATCTTGGCACCATCACCTTCGGCCCGAAGGCTGACAGAGGTGCGGTCAATCAACTCTAGTACCTCGGGCGAGACGTCGACCGGAACATCCTCGTCAGCGAAATCGATCGTTGCCTCCAGCAAAGCAGCAGCGCGGATCAAATCCGTGCGCCACAACTCGGCCTTGTCACCCAAGGCGCCGGACAGAACGCGCAGGGCCTGGCGACGTTGGGCTTCGGTTTCTGCATCAATCAAATCCGCCAGGCCCTCGACCTGCGCCAAATCCAAACATTCGTTTTCCAACGCGCGGCGCGTGAATTCACCTGGGTCCGCCAGGCGCAACCCATTCAAGGCCCCCAAATGGCGCAGAACCGCGTTCACAACGGCCGTAGATCCATGCAGCTGAAGTTCGACAACATCTTCGCCGGTAAAGCTGGCGCCAGCTTGAAAACACAACACCAGGGCTTCGTCCAAAATAACGCCGTCTGCGCCAATCAGCCGACGCAATCCGGCTTTTCGCGGTGCTGGCAAGGTGCAAAACCCGGCGACAGCCGAAAACGCCGATGGCCCGGAAATCCGGACCACCGCCACGCCAGCTTTGCCGTGTGCTGTTGCAAGTGCGTATATCGTATCCATACCTAACCCATTGGTAGGAAACAGTTTTAGGTGTTCATCGAATCGAAGAACTCGCTGTTCGTCTTGGTCTGTTTCAGCTTGGAAATCAGGAATTCAATCGCATCTGTTGTGCCCATTGGGTTCAGAATACGCCGCAGAACATAGGTTTTCTGCAAGTCTTTCGAATCAACCAACAGTTCTTCTTTCCGGGTGCCGGATTTCAGAATATCCATCGCCGGGAACACGCGTTTATCGGCGACCTTACGATCCAGAACGATTTCCGAGTTGCCGGTGCCTTTGAATTCTTCGAAGATCACTTCGTCCATGCGCGACCCGGTATCAATCAGCGCGGTTGCGATGATGGTCAGCGACCCGCCCTCTTCGATGTTGCGCGCAGCGCCAAAGAACCGTTTCGGACGTTGCAGGGCGTTGGCGTCGACACCACCGGTCAGAACCTTGCCCGACGATGGCACAACGGTGTTGAACGCACGACCCAGACGGGTGATCGAATCAAGCAAGATCACAACGTCCCGCTTGTGTTCCACCAGGCGCTTGGCCTTTTCGATCACCATCTCGGCCACAGCAACGTGGCGGGTGGCGGGTTCGTCAAAGGTTGACGATACGACCTCGCCCCTCACCGATCGCTGCATGTCCGTGACTTCCTCGGGACGTTCATCGATCAGCAGGACGATCAGATAGCATTCCGGATGGTTCTTTTCGATCGAGTGGGCGATGTTCTGCAACAGAACCGTTTTACCCGTGCGCGGTGGCGCAACGATCAGCGAACGCTGGCCTTTGCCGATCGGCGATACCAGGTCGATGATCCGGGCGGATCGATCCTTGATGGTCGGATCTTCGATCTCCATCTTCAGGCGTTCATCCGGGTACAGCGGCGTCAGGTTATCAAACGCAACCTTGTGTTTTGCTTCTGCCGGGTCGGCAAAGTTGATCTTTTCGACCATGGTGATGGCGAAATAATTCTCATTGTCACCCGGAGCCTGCATGATGCCTTCGATCGTGTCACCGGTGCGCAACGAATACTGGCGGATCATGTCTGGCGAAACATAGATATCATCAGGGCCCGGCAGATAGTTCGCCTCGGGCGAGCGCAGAAATCCGAATCCGTCTTGCAGCACTTCCAGCACACCATTGCCGCCGATAACCCATTCGTCTTCGGCCCGTTCCTTCAGGATCGAGAACATGAGTTCACCCTTGCGCATCGTTGATGCGTTTTCGATCTCCAGCTCTTCAGCCAGGGTCACAAGGTCTTTCGGGCTGGTGGCTTTCAGCTCGGCAAGGTTCAAACGGTCTTCGGACATGGGAATACTCGCGGACGGCGCAAAGGATGCGCGGTCATGTCAGGAATGGGAAACAGCGTATGGCCGGACGGCCTGCTTGATCGCTATTTAAGCGCGCTGGGGCGGTGAGTCAACGCTCAGAACTTCAGGATCACCGAGAAGACGATCACCAGCATCAACAGCGTCGGCAGTTCGTTCATCATGCGATACTGGCGGCCCGTCAGCGCATTGGTCCCGGACATGAAACCCTTGCGACGACCAGACAGCCACATGTGGAACCACGTCATGGCCAGAACGGACGCGCCCTTGGTCCAGGGCCAGATCATGCTCCAGGCGACGATACCAGGCGTCAGAACAAGGCACAGACCAAAGATCCAGGTCGATATCATAGCCGGGTTCATGATCGCCTTTAGCAGGCGTTTTTCCATGGTCTGAAACAGCTGGTCGGTGTCGCTGCCTGATCCGACTTCTTCGACATGATAGACAAACAGACGGGGAAGGTAGAACAGCCCAGCCATCCAGGCAATCACCGACACGATGTGCAGCGCCTTGGCCCAGGGGTAAAACCCGATAAGAAGATCTTGCATTTTCTAAGCCTTTCTTTGGACCGGTCTTGGCGTGAACCCCTCGGGCTTACTAATAATAATATAAAGAAGATAGAAGAGATGATGATGATTTAGGTCCTGTGGATAATGGGGATTAAATATCTATCCCCAGTTTTATCCCGCCGGAACATCTTGTGGGGAGAACTCTGTGTAAAGCCGGATTTTCTTCTGTTTTCAAATGATTAATAACCTTAAACTTTGTGGATAACTGGGTTTAAAAACCTTAAACTCTGCGGTTTTCCGCCATGCAAAACTTTAAACCCTCCACGGTGGATTGAACTGTGAAACTGCGTTAGTGAAATCGATGAAATTGGGGGTAACTTGGAAAGACGTGAATTCCAGGGAAACCGACCCCCGGAACAAACCGAAAATATCCACAGGGTTGTGAACATGGGGCGCAAGATCACATTGGCATCAGGGTCCGAAATTCGGGCCCAATTGTTGCAAAACGCCGGGGTTGAATTCGATGTCATCCCAGCGCGGATTGACGAAGATATGATCCGTCAGAGCCTTGAAGCCGAAGGGGCCAGCCCCCGTGATGTGGCCGATGCCCTGGCGGAATTCAAGGCACGTAAGGTTAGCGACCGCGCCCCAGGCGCTTTGGTTCTGGGATGTGATCAGGTTGCCGAGGTCGGCGGTGAAATCCTGTCAAAACCCGACAGCCCACAAGAGGCGATTGCACAGCTAACCCACCTGTCCGGCCAGACGCATCGCCTGCTGTCCGCTGCGGTCTTGTGTGAAGATGGCAAACCGATCTGGCGTCATGTTGGCACGGTACGCCTGAAAATGCGTGATTTATCAAACGATTACATAGATGACTATGTTGCACGTAACTGGGACAGTATCCGCTGGTCTGTTGGGGCCTATAAGCTGGAAGAAGAAGGCGTGCGCCTGTTTTCGCGCATCGAAGGCGACTATTTCAATGTTCTGGGTTTGCCTCTGACCGAGCTGTTATCGTATCTCATAACCCGCAAGGAGCTGGACATTTGAGCGAGCGTAAAATCCCCCTGGCCGGTGTGATCGGCAATCCCGTGGCGCATTCGCTGTCGCCGCGTCTGCATGGTCATTGGCTGAAAACCATGGGTCTGCCGGGGCACTATATTCCGATGCGGGTCGAACGCGACAACCTTGCGGATGTCATCCGCGCCTTGCCCAAAGCGGGGTTTGTTGGCTGCAATGTGACCATTCCACACAAAGAGGCCGTGCTGGAGATCGCCGATCTGGTCACGGATCGCGCCGCGTTGATCGGGGCGGCCAATACGCTGATCTTTCGCAAGGATGGCAAGATTCATGCCGATAATACAGATGGTTACGGCTTTGTGGAAAACCTGCGACAGGGTGCGCCGGGGTGGAACCCACGGGCCGGCCATGCTGCCGTGTTCGGGGCTGGTGGGGCAGCTCGCGCCATTCTGGCGTCTTTGATCGAGGTCGGCGTGACTGATATTCGCCTGGCCAACCGCACCCGTGCACGTGCCGATGCGTTGCGCAATGAATTTGGCTCAAAGATCACGGTCGTCGACTGGGTACAGGCGGGCAATATGCTGGATGGCGCGGGCACGGTGGTGAACACCTCGTCTTTGGGCATGGTCGGCAATCCGGAACTGCGTGTGCCGCTGGACGGGCTCATGCCTGGCGCGGTTGTGACAGACATCGTTTACACGCCGCTGGTCACGCCCCTGCTGGAAACTGCCGCGCAAATGGGCTGTATCACGGTGGATGGCTTAGGCATGTTGTTGCATCAAGCCGTGCCGGGGTTCGAACGCTGGTTCGGGGAACGCCCTGTGGTCGATGACGCCCTGCGCAAGGCGGTGCTGGGATGAGCGGCGCGTTCTTGATCGGCCTGACTGGATCCATCGGCATGGGCAAAAGCACCACGGCGAAAATGTTCGCTGACGCAGGTATTCCGACCTGGGATGCAGACGCTGCCGTGCATCGCATCTATGCCCCCGGCGGCCCGGCGGTTGAATCCATCCGGGCGGTCTGTCCCAACGCGATCATTGATGGCGGCGTGGACCGGGACCGGCTAAAGGACTGGATGGGGCATGACGCTACGGCATTGAAACAGCTTGAAAAAATCGTGCATCCCTTGGTGGGAGAGGACCGCGCGCGGTTCATTGCGAACACGGATGCTCCGATTGTTCTGCTTGACATGCCGCTGTTGTTTGAAATCGGTGCGCATGAACAGGTCGACCTTGTTGTCGTCGTCTCGGCCCCCGCCGATGTGCAGCACGCCCGCGTCATGGCGCGTGGCACGATGAGCGAAGACCAGTTCCAGGCCATCCTGGCCAAACAGGTGCCAGATGCCCACAAACGCGCCCGCGCGGACGTGATCATTTCGACCGAAACGATGCAGGGCGCGCGCACTGCCGTTGATGAAGTCGTGGCCCATATCAAAGGAAAGCTGTCTGATGCGTGAAATCGTGATGGATACGGAAACCACCGGGTTTGATCCGTTTTCGGGGGATCGCATCGTGGAAATCGGTGGGATTGAGCTGATCAATCACATGCCAACCGGGCGGACCTATCATCAGTATATCAACCCGCAACGCACCATGCCCGAAGGCGCGTTCAAGGTACACGGCATCGGTTCCGACCTGTTAGAGCCGCCAAAACAGCCCGAACCCGGCGCGGTTCTGCTGCGCGATAAACCGTTGTTTGCTGCCGTCGGCAAGGACTTCATGGATTTCGTGGGTGACGCGAAACTGGTCATCCACAACGCGCCCTTCGACATGAAATTCCTGAACTGGGAATGGGATCGGATGGGGCTGCCGAAACTGCCGATGTCACAGGCGATTGATACGCTGGAAATGGCGCGATCCCGTTTTCCGGGTGCCCAAAACACGCTGGATGGCTTGTGCCGCCGATTTAGCATCGACAACGCTTCGCGAACCCTGCACGGCGCGTTGCTGGATTCCGAAATCCTGGCCGAAGTGTATCTGGAGCTGATCGGCGGACGTCAGCCGGGTCTGGTTCTGGGTCAATCCATCGGAGGTGGTCACGCCGAGGCGCAAGATGACTGGCGCCCACGTCCGCGCCCCGAACCCCTGCCCCCGCGTCTTACAGACGAAGAAGCCGCCGCCCATGCAACCTTTGTAGAAGGGATGGGCGACGGCGCGTTGTGGAAAAAGTTAAGCTAAGTCAGAAAGTTAGCTGACAGGCTGGCCTTCTTTTTCGGCTTCGGCACGGCGTTCGATCTCACGACGATACAGCGCCAGGAAATCCACGGTGTCCAGGTTCAGCGGCGGGAAACCACCGTCACGCGTTACGTCCGACACGATGCGACGCACGAAGGGGAACAACATGCGCGGGCATTCGATCATCAAGAACGGGTGGATCTGATCTTCGGGCACGTTTTCGATGTGGAAGATGCCGGCATATTCCAGTTCCAGCAAAAACAGCTGTTCGCCGCCGTTCTTGTTTTTGGACGACACGGTGAATTTGGTCATCACCTCGTACTGGTTATCTGTCGGGCGCTTTTTGGCGTCCAGCGCGACTTCGACGTTGATGTCGGGCTGAACTTCGCCCTGCACGCCCTTTTGCGCCAGGATGTTTTCAAACGACATGTCGCGGATGAATTGACCCAGGACTTGCATCTTGGGTTGAACGGGGGCTTGGGGCTGTTGGGCTTCGTCGGCCATATCGCAAATCTCCTGCGTGAAACTTTGGTCGGGATCGTCCTTAGCAGGTCACGGGCGGGGCCTCAACAACGTGGTCCCGGCATAGGGGGTTTTCGTTGCCTGCGTGACCGGATATGTCGCGTGCCATGAGCGAAATGATCCCCGCCTGGGTGAATGGCACCCTGAAACCCGTCGAAAAACTGGCCGCCCACCTGGACGGTTTGTGCCACAAGGCTGTGTCGGTTTTTGTTGTGCATGACGGTCAAACCCTGATCCAGCAACGCGCGGCGGGCAAATACCATACGCCGGGCCTGTGGGCGAACACCTGTTGCACCCATCCGCATTGGGACGAAGACCCACGGACTTGCGCCGTTCGGCGGCTTGAACAGGAACTTGGCCTGGTCGGCGTTGATCCGATCTGGAGGGACCGGATCGAATATCGCGCCGATGTCGGCGGTGGCATGATCGAACACGAAGTTGTTGATCTGTTTGTGGCAACGCCCGAAACGCGCCCTGCCCTGGCCCTGAACCCCGATGAGGTTCAGGCGACTCGCTGGCTGTCACTGGCCGCGCTGGAGACCGAGGTTACGGCCACGCCTGAGGATTTTACCCCTTGGCTGAAGATCTACCTGGCACAGCACAAAGGCTCAGTGTTTGGTCCAGCCTGACGGACCCTGAACGCCCGGATGCGTTGGTTTCTTGTCCGGCGTCACATCGGTGAAATCGCCGTCAATCACGTCGTCACCTTGCGGTTGGCGATAGGTCTCTTGTTCCGCCCCCATGGTAAAGCTTTGAACTTTTACCCTTGATTTCAGGTATTTGAAAACCGCAGAGCGCACTGGCGGGATCAGCAGGGCAAACCCGATGGCGTCCGTGAAAAACCCCGGTGTCAGCAGCAGGGCGCCAGAAAACAGGATCATCGCGCCATGGGCCAAAGGCTCGGTCGGATCGTTCAGCTGGCCAAAGCTGTCACGCAGTTGGGTCATCGCCAAAGCCCCCTGGGCGCGCACCAAACTGGTGCCCAGAATGGCCGTCACGACGACAACCGCCAGCGTTGGCCACAGCCCGATTGCGCCGCCAACCTGGATGAACAAAGCGATTTCAATCAGCGGAACCGCTACGAACAGTGCAAAAAGCCACATATGATCCTCATTTCTTGACTTGCGGTGTGGTGGACTTGACCCCACACCTATCCTACATATGTGCCATTAGCGCCTGTTTCAAACCGCGCCTTCAAAGAGGTAACAATGAGCTCACCCGTGATCCAGCTTCTGGTCCTTGCCGGAATTGCAATTTTCCTGATCCTGCGTCTGCGCGATGTGCTTGGCACGCGCGAGGGGTTTGAGAAACCTCAGGTCACCCAGCAACCCGAGGCCCGACAAGGCCGCGCCAATTTCGAGGTGATCGAAGGCGGGCCGGATGCAGATATCATCGACCATGTCGATGCCGACAGTGCCGCCGCAAAAGCGCTGGGCGCGATGAAGCAGGCCGATGGCAGCTTTGGCGTTGGCGACTTTCTGGGCGGCGCCCGCGGTGCCTATGAAATGATCCTGATGGGGTTTGAGGCCGGTGATCTGGCCAAGATCAAACCGTTCCTGTCCGATGACGTGTACGCAAGCTTTGCCGGCGTGGTTGAAGCCCGTGAAAAACAGGGCCTGACGATTGATGCGAATTTCGTGGGGGTCCGCGAGATGAAGCTGGTTGGCGCCGAATTTGATCCTACCAGCAAGGAAGGCGAAGTCACTGTGCGCTTTGTTGGCGAACAGACCTCGGTCGTGCGCGACAAGGCCGGTGAGGTCATCGAGGGCAACCCGAACGAAGTAAAGCGTCAGAAAGACGTCTGGACCTTCGCCCGCATCATGGGCACGGACAACCCGAACTGGCAGCTTGTCGCCACGGGGGAATGACCCGTGATTCGCCTGGCAGCCGTGTTGGCCTTTCTGGCCACGCCGATCCTTGCCGGGCTGGATGAGGCCGACGTTACGATCCTGACTTTCGATCAGCTGGAGGGCTGGGAAAGTGACGACCACCAGGCCGCGCTGGGCGTGTTTCTGGACACCTGTCGCCTGTTGGATGACCCCGAATGGGCGTCGATCTGTGCGCTGGCCGAAACCCAGGACAGCGGGCGCACTTTTTTTGAACTGTTCTTTCGCCCGGTGCTGATCGAAGATGGCAAAGACGCGCTGTTCACGGCCTATTACGAGCCCGAAATTCGCGGCTCACGCAGCCCGGGCGGACGGTATCGCCACCCGGTGTATCGCAAACCACCCGGCTCTACTGGCTACAGCCGCCGCCAGATCGAAGTCGACGGCGTGCTGCGGGGGCGCGGCCTGGAAATCGCTTGGGTCGAGGACCCGGTCGAGCTTCAATTTCTGCAAATTCAAGGGTCAGGCCGCATTCGTCTGCCGGATGGTGGGTCGATCCGCCTGGGCTATGCGGGATCGAACGGACATCGGTTCAGTTCGCTTGGCGACAAGTTGGTTGCGATGGGCGTTTACAACCGGCATCAGGTGTCCGCGCGGGTGATCCAGGCCTGGGTGCACCGCAATCCGGTCGAGGGTCAGGACCTGATGATGCACAACGCCTCCTATGTCTTTTTTCGCGAACTTGGACGGGTTGCGGCCAGCAAGGGGCCGGTCGGGGCGATGAACCGGTCGATCACCGCACAGCGTAGCCTGGCGGTGGACCCGGCATTTACACCGCTTGGTGCGCCGGTCTGGCTGGAAAAGGGTGGCGCGGGGGCCTTTAGCCGCCTGATGATCGCGCAGGACACCGGGTCGCGCATCAAGGGCGCGCAGCGGGCCGACATTTTCCTGGGTACAGGTGATCAGGCCGGACAGGCCGCCGGCAAGGTCCGCGACACCGGGCGCATGGTCGTTCTGTTACCGATCCAACGCGCCTATGCCTTGAAACCCGAGGGCTGACTGATGGCGAAAAAGCCCCGTGGCCTCAGACCTGATGAACGCGAGCTGTGGCAGAAGGTCACCGACAAGACCGAGCGTATGCATCCGGAATTCCAGCTGGAAATCACCGTAAGCACCCCAAGACCAATGCCGAAACCGCCCAAGGTTGCCGCACCTCGGTTTCGTGTGGGCGAGACTGCCAAATCACATCCGAAACCCCACGATCTTGCGCCAGCGATTGCCGACCAGATTGCCCGCCACCCTATCGCAATGGACCGCAAGACCTTTGGCCGGATGAAAAAAGGCCGCCTGTCGCCCGAAGCGCGGATTGATCTGCATGGCATGACAATCGCCCAGGCCCACCCGGCGCTAACCCGGTTCATTCTGGATGCGGCATCCTCCGATCGGCGGCTGGTTCTGGTCATCACAGGCAAAGGTAAAACAAAGGATGACGACGGCCCGATGCCCATGCGCCACGGTGTTTTACGCCATCAGGTGCCGCACTGGCTGCACTCCATGCCGCTGAAGCCGCACATCCTGCAAATCACCGAAGCGCATCTGAAACACGGTGGCCAAGGCGCTTATTATGTCTATCTGCGCCGGTCGCGTTAAAACGGCGCCAGGATGATTTCCGTCACACCCTGAACCATCAACACGGTGCCCGGCAAAACACCAATCGAGCTGTTCAGATCATCACCAAATGCCGCATCGATTTCCCCCATACTGTTCATCAATCGCAGGAAGGTCGGCGAACTCAGGGCCGTATTGTGAGATGTTTCGGCATCGGTAAAGGCGGACACATCAACAACGATGACATTCAGGTCGGACAGTTCCCGAATATCGTCAATGTTGCCCAACCTGTCACGTCGTCCCGTGATAGCCGCGGATAGACGCAGGAGCTTGTCCTTCGAGGAACTGAAGATCACGAAAGGTTCCGGCAACGGACCAATCCGAAGCGCCTGTTGGCGGAACAGATCAATATCGATATCCGGCGAAATCAGGACCACGCCACTGATGCTGCGATCCACAAAGTGACGGTCGCGAATGGATGTCTGGCGCAGGGTTTCCATGATCAAAAGCGATCCCATGGAGTGCCCGATCAGAACCACCTCGGCCCCGGTGCTGGCGATCTCGGTGATCAATTGTTCCAACCCATCGCGGGCAAACAGCATCGAATCCCGGTCATATCCATAGCCCAGCGGGTTGCCCGCGCTGGGCCAGGAATAATGCACGGCGATCTCGGGCATATTCGTGTCATGCACCACCTGGGCAAAGCGATACATTCCCTCTGCGAAGGTGGTGTTGTACCCGTGTACGAACAGCATGACAGAACGCTCTGACCTGGGCCGCGCGCGCAATTCACGTTTCAGTTCGGCCCGGAATTCGGCGGGGTCATAGCGCTCTATCGTTTGGGTCAGCATGTGCTTTTCGGGGTCTGGATAACGGCCGGGCCATGCGATCTGGCCAGCCTGATGCGTGGGTGGAATGGAAATGTCCATTCGGCTCAATTCCAACCCCTCGTGGCGTTCCACATTGGGGCGCCCGTCATCGGTAAAACCGCGTGTGGTTCCGACCAGAAAGGACCGTACTTGACCCACCTGCCCGGCGTTCGGGTCCAGCGTGATGGTGCCGCGCGGCGTACAGGCCGACAAAAACAGAAGGGTAACAAGAAGAATACGCATGATGGTTTCACCGATACCGTGATAGGGGCCATATGCCTAGTGGCTTGATGACAAATCGGACCGCGCACGCGACACGGGGCCAACCATGCCGACAGAAATCACCAGGAACACCAGGCCATAGCCCAGATATTGTGCAGGCAGGTCCAGCCCGAGGTCGATCAACCACCCCGACAAGCCCGGCCCCAAAGCCGAGCCCAGCACCATGAAGGCTGCGACGGTGGATTTGATCGCCCCCAGATGTCGCGTACCGTAAAATTCGGCCCAACAGGCGGCGGGCAACGTGGCCTGCCCGCCCCCCGCGACCCCCATCAACATGATGGCGACAGCGGACCAGACAAGGCTGGGCGCATACCAGTGCAGCCCAAAAGCAAGGACCAGTGGCAACAGGTAAAACGGCATCAACCGGGCGGCTCCGAACCGGTCAATGGCCCAACCATAGGTGAATGTGGACAGCGCAAACACCGCTGTTCCCAACGGGATTACGGTGACGAACGACAGGTGATCCCAGCCCTTTACAGCGGCGAAATGCACCTGATGAAACCAGAAAGCCGTGCCAAAAGCCGGAAAGGCCATGATCGCGGGAATCAGCGCCCAGAACAGCGGATGCCGCAAGGCTTGGCCTCGGGTCCAGTGCTGCCCCAGCATCCCCGCAACCGCATCATTCCCGTTGGCATGTTGTGGTTGGCGTTCTTGCCTAAGCAGCAGGAAAAGAACCGGGATCATGGCGACACTGATCGCGGCAGCCACCAGCCACAGCTGTTGCCAGTCAAAAAAGCGTTTCAACCAGACAAAGGTGATGGGCAGGCTGGCCTCACCAAGAATGAAGCCGAATGTCGCCACGACCAGGGCCCGACCCCGGTTGACAGTGAACCATCGCGCCATGGCGACAATCGCCACGTGGCTTGCCATGCCCTGGCCAAAGAACCGCAGCAGGAACACCAGAACGGGCAAGACCAGAACCGATCCGTTCAACGCCATCGCCACACAGGCCACGGCCAACCCCGCGATGACAACCGAACCCAAGGCGCGCACCCGAAAGCGGTCGGTCAGCCCCCCGGCCCACAACACCGCCACCGCGGATGCCCCGGTGCCCAGGGTGTAAATGCTGCCCCAACCGCCATGGCTCAGCCCATATGTGGTGCGGATTTCACCCGCGAAAATCGCGATGAAAAAGGTTTGCCCGAACGATGACAGGAACGACAGCAACGCCCCAGCGGCCAGCCAAGGGGCGTTTTGGCGAAGGAACGAAACAAAGCTCATCCCTTCGCATAGCGTGGTCCGGGCGTTCGTTAAAGAACGTAGCGGCTCATGTCCGTCGATTTCATCAGCTCGCCCAGGTTTGTATCAACAAACCCGGCGTCCACTGTGATCTTGTCACCCGCACGATCCGGGGCGGTGAACGACAGTTCCTCAAACACCCGCTCCATGACGGTGTACAGCCGCCGCGCGCCGATATTTTCAATGCTCTGGTTCACCTCGGCGGCGATTTTCGCCAGCGCGGCAATGCCGTCATCGGTGAAGGTGACGGTGACCTCTTCGGTCCCCATCAGGGCGGTGTATTGCAGGGTCAGGGCGTTGTCGGTTTCCGTCAGGATGCGCACGAAATCCTCTTCGGTCAGCGCGCGCAATTCGACCCGGATCGGCAGGCGCCCCTGAAGTTCGGGCAACAGATCAGACGGCTTGGCGATATGAAACGCACCCGAGGCGATGAACAGGATATGGTCGGTTTTCACCGGGCCGTGTTTGGTGGACACGGTGGTGCCTTCGATCAACGGCAGCAGGTCGCGCTGCACGCCTTCGCGCGACACGTCGCCACCACGGGCGTCTGACCGGGCGCAGACCTTGTCGATCTCATCCAGAAAGACGATGCCGTTCTGCTCGACCGACTCCAGCGCGACCTTGTTCACGACCTCTTCGTCCAACAGTTTGTCGGCTTCGTCCGCGATCAACACGCCATAGCTTTCGCGCACGGTCATTGTCTTGCGCACCGTGCGCCCGCCAAAGGCTTTGCCGAAAATGTCGCCCAAGTTCATCATACCCATCTGACCGGGCTGACCGGGAATTTCCATGCCGCCCATCGGGTTGGAGTTGTCGGCGACTTCCAGCTCGATTTCGTGATCGTCCAGCTCGCCGGTTCGCAGTTTCTTGCGAAACATCTCGCGGGTCGCGTCGCGCGCGTCTGTGCCGGCAATGGCTTCGATTACGCGGTCTTCGGCGCTGGCTTCGGCACGGGCTTTCACGTCCTCGCGCATGTGTTCGCGGGTTTGCAGGATGGCGGCGTCGACCAGGTCGCGCACGATCTGTTCCACGTCACGGCCAACATAGCCGACCTCGGTGAACTTGGTCGCTTCGACCTTGATGAACGGCGCGCGGGCCAGTTTTGCCAGACGGCGGCTGATTTCGGTTTTGCCAACGCCGGTGGGACCAATCATCAGGATGTTCTTGGGGTACACCTCGTCTCGCAAATCAGCGCCCAGTTGTTTGCGCCGCCACCGGTTGCGCAGGGCAACAGCGACGGCGCGTTTTGCGTCACTTTGGCCGATGATAAAACGGTCCAGCTCGGATACGATTTCGCGCGGGGTCAGGTCGGTCATTTTGCTATCTTCTCCACGGTCAGGTTGCCGTTCGTATACACACAGATGTCGGCGGCGATGGCCATGGCACGGCGCGCGACGCTTTCCGCGTCCCCATGCCCGCCCATCATGCCCCGCGCGGCGGCCAGGGCATAGTTTCCGCCCGACCCGATCGCCGCCACGTCGTGTTCAGGCTCCAACACATCGCCAGCGCCGGTGATGATATACAGCTCGCTCCCATCGGTGACGATCAGCATCGCCTCCAGCTTTTGCAGGTATTTGTCGGTGCGCCAGTCTTTGGCCAGCTCAACCGAGGCCCGTTGCAGCTGCCCGGGCGTTGCCTCCAGCTTGGCCTCAAGCCGTTCAAGCAGGGTAAAGGCGTCGGCGGTCGATCCGGCGAACCCGGCCACAACGTCATAGCCACCCGGCGACAGCCGCCGCACCTTGCGCGCTGTACCTTTGATCACGGTCTGACCCAGGCTGACCTGCCCGTCGCCTGCCACAACTACTTCGCCGCCCTTGCGCACGCCGATAATCGTCGTGCCGTGCCAACCGGGAAAATCGTTATCCGCCATGGTGTCTCCTATTCTGGTTGGGAAACTATATGGACACGGGTGCCGCGCGGCACAAGCGTTTGCGTCCGTTTGGCGGTGGCGATACCCTGCACGCATGGCTGAACCGAAGATCCTGCGCATCTATCTGGACCCCATCCCGTTGCAACAGGCGCGCGATGGCACATTCGGGATTATGAACCGCGTGCAGGCGGCGTTCGAGGGGCGCGGGTTTCGGGTGGAATTTCGCAAGAACAGCGAACGCGAGCGGCTGAAGTCAGCGATGCGCAACGGCTATTCCTTATTCTATATGGATGACCCGTTTCACGCAAATTCCCTGACCCTGCGCAAGGCGTATTATTTCCCGTTCTGGCGGATCGAAAACAGCGCAAAACGGTGGGACTTTGAAGTCGCCCAAGCGCCCTTCAATCCTGCCAAAGTAGACCCTATTCAGGCGCAAAGGTGGGTATCCAGCTGGCGCAAATGGAATTTCAAAGAGAGCATGAAGGGTGTCACCCGCGATGGCCCTGTCTATGTCCCGTTGCAAGGGCGCCTGCTGGAACAGCGTTCATTTCAGGCCGCAAGCCCGATTGATATGATCCGTGCGGTACAAAGCAGCACGGACAGGCCGATCCTGTTGGGTCTGCATCCTGGTGAGGTTTATGATGTCGAGGAACTGGCGGCGGTGCAGGCCATCGCCGACGCTGACCCACGTGTTAGCCTGCAAACAGGTGGAATGATCGCGGCGCTGAAGGCTTGCGACTATGTCGTCACACAGAATTCAACGGCCGCCCTGTCCGGGTTCTTTTTCCACAAACCGGCCGTGCTGTTCGGACAGATTGATTTCCACCATCAGATGACGAATGTGCACGACTTAGGCCAGGTGAAAGCCTTGTCAGACATCAAACAGACAACACCTGCCTTTGATCAATACCTGTATTGGTTCATCCAGATGAACGCGATCAAGGCGGACGAAGACGCAGCAGAACAGGCCATTCTGGAGACCGTCAAACGCCGCGGCTGGCAGGTTTAATCCAGCCAACCGCCCAGGTTGCGTTGAATGATCCCCGACAGGGCCGCGATGTGGGCGTCATCGTCATTCAGGCAGGGAATATAGGTAAAGCTCTCGCCACCCGCCTCGATAAAGGCTTCCTGGATTTCTTCCTGGATTTCCTCGAGCGTTTCGATGCAATCGGCCGAAAACGCGGGCGCAATCACGGCGATGTTCTTTTTCCCGGCTTTGGCCAGACGCGCGACCTCTTCAACCGTATAGGGTTTCAGCCATTCTTCGGGGCCGAAAACGGATTGGAACGTGGTGGTGATATCGCCATCCGCCCAGCCCAGCCGCTCCTGCAACAGGCGCGATTGTTTCTGGCATTGGCAATGGTACGGATCGCCTTCGGTCAAGTATCGGATGGGCATACCGTGATAGGAGACGATCAGCGTGTCAGGCCGCGTTTCCATTGCCTCATAGGCCCGCGTGACCGACCCGGCCAACGCATCCAGGTAAGCGTTATCTTCGAAATAGGCCGCGACGGTGCGTGCGGCGGGTTGGGATTTTTCCACCATAAGCGCCCGGAAGAATTCGTCATTCGCCGTGCCCATCGTCGCGCCCGCATATTGCGGGTATAGCGGAAAGAACAAGACCCTATCACAGCCGGATTTGACCATTTCAGCCACTTTCGACTTGGTCGACGGGTTGCCGTATCGCATGCAGAAATCAACCATGACCTGATCGCCGTACAGGTCTTGCATTGTCGATTTCAGCTTGGCGGTCTGTGCCTTGGTGATCGTCATCAACGGGCTTTCGCCCTGTTCATGATTCCAGATTGATTTATACGCCGCACCCGAACTGCGTGGGCGTTTGGTCAGGATGATCCCTTGCAGGATCGGTTGCCATTTCCAGGCCGGGTAATCGATCACACGCCTGTCCGACAGAAACTCGTTCAGATACCGGCGCATGGGCCAATAGTCATAGCCATCCGGCGTGCCCAAATTGGCAATCAGAATGCCCACCTTGCGGGGTGGAATGATCGGGTGGTCGGCTGGCTTTTGCATGGGGTGATCCTGGCTTGGCGCGTTTCGTTTCAGATAAACTGTTTTGGACACCGGTCAATCGGGCAGTTTCGTTTCATCCGTGTTCAGGGCATCTGACAGACGCGCCATGGCGGACCCGGGGCGCAGTGGTTTTTGTTGACTGTCATCGGGGGCCCATCCGGTCAGAAAGATCATTTCGAATGTTGCCGGAATACGCCCATCGGTGCCGAAGTGCTGTTCATAGCGCTGGGCGACATCGGCAAACAGGCTACGGGAAACCGGGCGTTTCAGCCTTTGGTCCAGGGCATTTCCCTCGCCCATCGCCCTAAGATCACGCATCAGGGAAAATGCATCCGAATAGGTCACGTTGCGCAGCGAACTATCGGCGACAGGCAACGCGAACCCGGCCCGCTGCATCAGAGCGCCAAGATCACGGATTTCCCCCATCGGCGCGACGCGCGGCGACAGCCCGCCAGTATGGGCCACTTCGGCCTCGGACAGGGTGCTGCGCAGCTCGCTTAGGGTTTGACCGCCGAACATCACGCCCATGAACAACCCATCGGGTTTCAGCGCGCGGCGGCTTTGGATCAGCTGGCCGACAGGGTCGTTGGCCCAGTGCAGCGACAGCCCATGGATCACCAGATCATGCGCGCCGGGCGCCAGAGCAAGCACCTCGTCATCGGGCACAATCACCGCATTGGGAAAGAAATCTGCCCAGATTTGTGGAAAACCGGTCACCACGGCGGGTTTGGTAAACGGTCTGTTAACCTCTGTTAAGCGATCCTGTACCTCGTCGGCCGCGTCCTGTTGCAAGAACATGCCATCAGGCGTCGCACGGGCGCGGTTGCGGGCCAGCTGTGCGGGGTCGGTCAGTTTTGGTGGGCTCTGCGTCATGGGCGCGGACCATAGAAGGAGCGTTGAAAATTGCAATCGGCCCTGACCATGTTGTTCCCGCCACAATGCGTCAGCTGTGGTGACCCGGTGGAAACCGAGTTCGGTCTGTGCGGTAAATGCTGGGTCCAAACGCCCTTCATTGCCGGGCTGGTTTGTGACACCTGCGGCACGCCTTTGCCGGGCGAGGATGACGGCCATATCGTGCACTGCGATGACTGCATGGCGCTGGCGCGACCCTGGATGCGCGGGCGGTCAACGCTGATTTACAAGGACAATGCGCGACGACTGGTGCTGGCGCTGAAACACGGTGACCGTTTGGATCTGGCGCGACCCGCAGGTGTCTGGATGGCCCGCGCAATGGCGCCGATCCTCGAGCCGGACATGATCGTTGTTCCTGTCCCCGCCCATTGGACGCGCCTGTTTCAAAGACGCTACAACCAAGCAGCAGTGCTTGCCAAGACCATGGCGACCGAGCTTCGGTTTCAGTTCGCACCGGATGTATTGATCCGCCCGCGTCGCACCACACCGCACGAAGGCATGAGCCTGGATGCACGCTTTGCCAACATGCAGGGCGCGATCCGGCCGCACCCGAAACGGGGCGAACGATTGGCGGGGCGCAAGGTTTTGCTGGTCGATGATGTCATGACCTCTGGGGCAACTTTTGCCGCTTGCGCCGAGGCCGCATTGGCCGCTGGCGCGCAAGAGGTAAGAACCGCCGCACTGGCGCGCGTGGTCAAGGATGCCTAAATAGGGCGAAACCGAAACGCTCGATAAAGGCAACGCCATGCAACCTGTGACAATCTACACCACCCAAATGTGCGGCTTTTGCCACGCTGCGAAACGGCTTTTGACCTCGAAAGGGGTTGAGTTCACTGAAATCGACGTCGCCATGAACCCAGACAAGCGCCAGGAAATGATGGCGCGGGCCAATGGCGGATATACCGTGCCGCAGATTTTCATCGCTGAAGCCCATGTTGGCGGATGTGATGACCTGTATGATCTGGAACGCGTCGGAAAACTTGACTCCATGTTGGCTGGCTGATGCGCGCAGGGCTGGTCCAGATCACCGCAACGGATGATCCGGCGGCAAACCTGCCGGTGACGGTGGCTTTCGTGCGCGAAGCCGCCGCGATGGGCGCTGAGTTTGTCCTGACACCAGAGGTGACAAACATCATTTCGACCAGTCGCAAACATCAACAACGGGTGTTGCATCACGAGGCGGATGACCCCAGCTTGGCGGCCTTGTGCGCCGAGGCCAAAGCGTTGGGCATCTGGTTGCTGATTGGGTCTTTGGCGCTGAAGACGGATGGCGCGGATGGGCGGTTTGCAAACCGGTCCTTCATGATCGCGCCCAGCGGTGAAATTGTCGCGCGATACGACAAAATCCACATGTTCGATGTGGAAATCGACGCTACCGAAAGCTATCGCGAAAGCGCCGGGTATCGCCCAGGAACGCGGGCCGTGTTGGCAGAGGCCGACTTTGCCAAGATCGGCATGACGATTTGTTATGACATGCGATTTGCGAACCTTTATCGCAGATTGGCCCATGCAGGGGCGCAGATCCTGACAGTCCCGGCCGCCTTTTCACCGGTGACCGGCAAAGCGCATTGGGAAAGCCTGCTGCGCGCCCGGGCGATTGAAACCGGATGTTTCGTCTTTGCGCCGGCCCAATGCGGCAGCCATGGCGACAAGCGCTCAACGCATGGGCACAGCCTGGTCGTGTCACCCTGGGGCGAGGTCTTGGCAGATGGCGGTGGCGTACCCGGTGTGACTTTGGTTGATTTTGACCTCAAGGACGTGGAAAGGTCCCGCGCAAGGGTCCCGTCACTGACCCATGACCGTGAATTCGAAGGCCCATGAATGTCCGATAGCTCGACCGACAGCCTCTCCGTCGCCTTGTTCAGTGAAATGTTCATGGCCGACCAACTGGCGCGCAATCGCCTGTCCAGGGCGTTGCCCAAGGGCATGGAGCTGAGCCATTTTTCCGTGCTGAACCACCTTGCGCGTGTGGGTGACGAAAAAAGCCCGGCACAGTTGGCCAAGGCGTTTCACGTGACGCGCGGGGCGATGACCAATACGCTGAACAAACTGGAATGGGCCGGCCATGTGCATATTCGCCCCGATTGGGACGACGCGCGGCGTAAATTCGTGACGATCTCACCTGCTGGCCGCCGTGCACGTGATTCGGCACTGCAAGCGATTACACCGATTATCGCGGGCATCGTCGAATCAATCGGCGTGGACAAAGTGAAGGCCGCTTTGCCGGTGCTGCGCGAAGTGCGGGAACGATTTGACGAAGACCACTGATGGCGCCTGCGCCCCGGTCAACGCCCACCCACCCGCCCCGTTGCCCGGCGCACAGGCTTGTTCTTTTCCTCTTGCCGGAAATATCCCCGCCGGAGGCCAGAAATCTGCCGCGCAGCGGCTATGCCCAACAAGAGGAGACTGCGAAGCAGTTGACGATTGGCGGGAGCGCTACGCCTCGGGTTTTATGGCCGCTGTGACATAGTTCACCGACAGGTCTTTGTCCGAGATCGACCAGCTCCAAGTGATCGGATTGAACACGAACCCCTTGCGGTCCACATTTTCCAACGCGGCCTGCGCGATCATCGCTTGCAGCTCATCCGGTGTGATGAATTTCGACCACTCATGTGTGCCCTTAGGCAGCCAGCGCATGATGTGTTCCGCACCTACAATCGCCACCGCAAAACTTTTCGGATTGCGGTTGATGGTTGAACACAGGAACAGCCCACCCGGTTTCGCCAGCTGCTGACAGGCGGTCAGGAACATTTGCGGGTCGGCCACGTGTTCGACGATTTCCATCGCCAGAACCACGTCAAACTGTTCGCCCGCATCGACCAGAGCCTCGGCCATGGTGCAGCGGTAATCAATGTTCAGCCCCATTTGGTCCGCGTGAACGCTGGCGGTCTTGATGTTGCCCTCGGCGGCATCTGCCCCGACAACCGTTGCCCCCAGCCGCGCCATGGGTTCGGATAACAGTCCGCCGCCACAGCCAATGTCCAGCAAACGCAGGCCTTTGAACGGCTCTGGCCCGCTCAGATCACGCCCGAATTCGGCAGCGATCTGTTGCGTCACATAGTCCAGCCGCACGGGGTTCATCATGTGCAGCGGTTTGAACTTGCCAGCCGGGTCCCACCATTCAGCGGCCATGGCTTCGAACTTGGCGACTTCGGCGGGATCGACAGTGGTTTGCATCTGTGCTTCTTTCTGATGGCAGGGCATTCGGGCGCGTTATATAAAGTGTTTCGCGAAAAACCTGAATTGTTATATTTTCGCGAAACGCGCGAAACCTATTGATGTTGCGGGCGTTTCAAAACACTTTAGGGGAAACATGGACAAGGCCGCAGGAAAAAATAGCGCAGGCGGAGATTTGTATCCGCGGGTCGAGCCATTTGCGCGGCGCATGCTGGATGTCGGCGACGGTCACCAGATCTATTACGAGCAATGTGGCAACCCCGATGGCATGCCTGTCGTCGTGCTGCATGGCGGTCCTGGCGGCGGATGCAGCCCCGTGATGCGCCAGTTCTTTGACCCCGAGAAATATCATGTCATCCTGTTCGACCAGCGCGGTTGTGGCCGGTCACGCCCGCATGCAAGCGTCAAGGACAATACGACTTGGCACCTTGTTGCGGACATCGAGAAGCTGCGTGAAACTGTCGGCGTGGACCGCTGGATCGTCTTTGGCGGAAGTTGGGGGGCAACCTTGGCGTTGATCTATGCTCAGGCCCACCCAAGCCGCACCGCCTGGTTGGTCCTGCGCGGTATCTTCCTGGCGACACAGGGTGAACTGGATTGGTTCTATGGCGGCGGCGCTGGGCAGTTTTGGCCCGATCTGTGGCAACGGTTCACAGATATTGTGCCCAAAGACGAACACCACGATCTGATTTCCGCCTATAACAAGCGCCTGTTTTCCGGTGATCGGACCGAAGAGGTCGCGTATGCAAAAGCCTGGGCCAGCTGGGAAAATGCGCTGGCCTCGATTGAAAACAACGGCGCGACGATGGACAGCCCGGCGGAATACGCGCGCGCGTTTTCGCGACTGGAAAACCACTATTTCATCAATGGTGCCTTTTTGGATGACAGTCAGCAGATCCTGCAAAACATGGTGAAGATCGCCCATGTGCCCGGCACCATTGTGCAGGGACGTCACGACATGATTTGCCCGCCGCATATGGCATGGAAGCTGCATAAATCCTGGCCAACCTCGGAATTTCGCATGATCCCGAAGGCCGGTCATGCCCTGTCTGAACCCGGCATTGCGTCCGAGCTGGTGCGCACGATGAACAAACTGGCCCGTCAACGGTCGACCTTGGGGCTGTAAAGCCACCGCGATACGGGCTGGAAAAGCGACGCCTGATGCCCCATGTGTCCGATATCGTTGCACAGGAGCCTGACATGTCGTCCGCCAGCAAATTCTGGGATCAGATCGCCGAAAAATACGCCAGCACGCCGATCCGCAATCCCGAGATCTATGAGCGCAAGCTGGAGTTGACGCGCAAACACCTGCGCCCGGATATGCAGGCGCTTGAATTTGGCTGTGGCACGGGTGGTACTGCGATTTCGCATGCGCCATACGCAGCGCAATACCGGGCCATGGATATTGCACCCAATATGATCAAGATCGCCAGCACCAAGGAAGGTGCCGATCAAGTGGCCTTTGAGGTCGCTGATTTCGACACAGCGCCCATTTTGCCAGCCTCCCTGGACGCAATTCTTGGCCTGTCGATTATCCACTTGATGCCAGACGCCAAGGCCACCATCGACAAGGTCTATGCCAGCCTGAAACCGGGCGGCATCTTTGTCAGCTCAACCGTCTGCCTGGGCGGCATGTGGTATCTGTGGCCTCTGATCGCCATCGGCCGGGCGCTGGGCAAAGCACCTGCCTTGAAATTCATGACGGTGGATCGGGTCCGTACCGTGCTGACCAACGCAGGTTTCGAATTGGTCGAAGACTTGGCCCCCGAAGGCAAGATCAAGACGCTGTTCGTGGTGGCGCGCAAACCATGAGCATTTACGCTCTATGAGTGTTGCTATATTGTTCTTTTAGGTCAACAGGCAGAGATTTTAGATGAATAGCGATAGCAACGAGCCCATCCACCTTGAGGAAGACGAAGATACGGGTGACCGGTTTCTGGTCTATGGGTCCGAAAAAGGTATGCAGCTGGATATTCGGTTTGAAGGGGAATCCCTTTGGATGACGCAGGCACAGATTGCCCAGCTTTTTGGGCGGGATCAGTCCGTGATTTCTCGGCACATTCGGAATATTTTTGAAGAGGCTGAGCTAGATGAGCAGAGCAATATGCAAAAAATGCATATTGCATCATCAACAAAGCCGGTGACAATATACAGCTTAGATTTGGTGATTTCCGTTGGCTACCGAGTTTCCTCTGCTCAAGCTACAGCCTTCCGCCGCTGGGCGACAGGGATCCTCGTTCAATATGCCAAGAAGGGCTTTGTTGTCGACGCGGTTCGGTTGAAAAACCCCGACAACCGAGATCGCATCAAAGAACTTCGCGACATTCGCTCAGATGAAGCCAATGTGCATCGCGAGCTCCGCGATATCTGTGCCATGTGTGCAGATTACGAGAAGGGCTCTCGGCAGTGGACTGAGTTTTACAAGAACACACAAGCCAAATTGATCTATGCAGTGGTTTCCATGACGCCAGCAGAGGTTGTCAAAAGCCGGGCAGATGCCAATGCTCCGAATATGGGTTTGACCATCTAGCCCAATGACAACATCCGCAAGACGGACGTCACGGTTTCCAAAAACTACCTTGCAGAGGTAGAAATCAAGGAATTGAATCGTCTGACGACTATCCTGTTGGATATCTTCGAGGATCAACTAGATCTTGGCCACCTCGCCACAATGTCCGATGTTCGTGCGGTATTGGACAACCAACTTGTTGGCCTAAGGAGAGTTGTTCTGCGCGATGGAGGGTCTACCAGCAAGACTGTCGCCGATAACAGCGCACATCACGAATTCGCGAAGTTCAAGCAGGCCCGAAAGCTTTCTATGCACAAGAAAACCGACAGGGAACTGGCCGAGTTGGCCCGCCAGACTAAGGGTCTGCCACGAACAAGGCGCTGACCCCCTTGCAGACTCACCCGTTCCCGTCTATATCCCTCTCAACAGCGGCGCGCTGGGGTCCACACCCGGCGCCCACCGGAAACTCCGACGGGCCCGCTGGCCCGTTTTTTTGTGCTTGGAACAAAGATGAACGATCTGGTTGCAAAAGCAGCGATTGACCGTCGCTTGGTCGAGATCCTCCAACCCGCGATTGAGGGTATGGGGTATGAGTTGGTGCGCGTCCGTTTGATGGGCGGGAATACTCCGACCCTTCAGGTCATGGCCGAAAAACCCGAGGGCGGGATTGAGGTTGATGATCTGGCGGAAATCACCACGGCCATTGGCGCCATCATGGATGTCGAAGACCCGATCGAAGACAACTATACCTTGGAAGTGTCCAGCCCAGGCATCGACCGCCCCCTGACGCGTCTGAAGGATTTCGACGCCTGGGACGGCTATGTCGCCAAGCTGGAAACATCTGAACTGATCGAAGGACGCAAGCGGTTCAAAGGCGTGTTGGCCGGAACCGAGGGCGATGAAGTGCTGATCGAAATCGAGGATAAGGGCAAGCCCGTGACCATCGGTTTGACCTTTGATCTGTTGTCCGAAGCCAAGCTGGTCCTGACCGATGAGCTGATCACAGAAATGCTGCGCCAACGCAAAGCGAGCGGCGCAATTGACGAAACGAAATTCGACGAGATCGAAGAAGAAGCCGGTTCTGAGGAGGACTGACGATGGCAATTACGTCTGCTAACCAACTAGAGCTGCTGCAAACCGCCGAGGCCGTGGCCCGTGAAAAGATGATCGACCCTGTGCTGGTCATCGAAGCGATGGAAGAAAGCCTGGCCCGCGCGGCGAAAAGCCGGTACGGCGCGGAAATGGACATTCGTGTATCCATCGACCGCAAGACCGGTCGCGCGACCTTTACCCGTGTGCGCACTGTCGTCGCGGAAGAAGAGCTGGAAAACTATCAGGCCGAATTCACCGTGGATCAGGCCAAGGAGTATATGGAGAACCCCGAAGTCGGCGACACGTTCGTCGAAGAGGTTCCGCCGGTTGAAATGGGCCGTATTGCCGCGCAGAGCGCCAAGCAGGTGATCCTGCAGAAGGTGCGCGAAGCCGAACGTGATCGCCAGTACGAAGAATTCAAAGACCGCGCCGGCACGATCATCAACGGTCAGGTCAAGCGCGAAGAATATGGCAACGTCATTGTCGATGTGGGCGCTGGCGAAGCGATCCTGCGCCGCAACGAAAAGATCGGCCGCGAAAGCTATCGCCCGAACGACCGTATCCGGTGCTACATCAAGGACGTGCGTCGCGAAGCCCGCGGCCCGCAGATTTTCCTGTCCCGCACCGCGCCGGAATTCATGGCCGAGCTGTTCAAGATGGAAGTCCCCGAGATTTACGACAACATCATCGACATCAAGGCTGTGGCCCGTGACCCCGGGTCGCGCGCCAAGATCGCTGTCATCTCGTATGACAACTCGATCGACCCCGTCGGGGCCTGTGTCGGTATGCGTGGATCGCGCGTGCAGGCCGTCGTGAACGAACTTCAGGGCGAAAAAATCGACATCATCCCGTGGAACGAAGATATGCCCACCTTCCTGGTGAACGCGCTTCAGCCCGCCGAGGTGACCAAGGTTGTTCTGGACGAAGACGCCGAGCGGATCGAAGTCGTTGTGCCGGACGAACAGCTGAGCCTGGCCATCGGCCGTCGCGGCCAGAACGTGCGTCTGGCCAGCCAGCTGACCGGTCTGGACATCGACATCATGACCGAGTCCGAAGAAAGCGAACGTCGTCAGGCAGAATTTGCCGAACGCACCAAGCTGTTCATGGATACGCTGGACCTGGACGAATTCTTCGCTCAGCTGCTGGTTTCCGAAGGCTTTTCCAACTTGGAAGAGGTTGCCTATGTCGAGCTGGACGAGCTGTTGGTGATCGACGGTGTCGACGATGGCACCGCCGAGGAATTGCAGGCCCGCGCCCGCGATTACCTGGAAGCACAGAACAAGAAGGCTCTGGAACGCGCCCGCGAGCTGGGTGTGGAAGACAGCCTGATCGCCTTCGAAGGCCTGACACCGCAAATGGTCGAAGCCCTGGCGGAAGATGACGTGAAATCGCTGGAAGATTTCGCAACCTGTGCTGACTGGGAACTGGCCGGTGGTTGGACCACCGTGAATGGCGAGCGTTCCAAAGATGACGGTGTGTTGGAGAAATTCGGCATGTCGCTGGAAGAAGCGCAAGACATGATCATGACCGCCCGCGTGATGCTGGGCTGGGTCGACCCCGCCGATTTGGTGGCTGAAGAGGACGAAACAGACGGCGAAGGCGGCGAAGCTGACACTCTGACCACAGAGACATCTCAGGAGGCTGGGGCCTGATCCCAGGCCTCAGAGTTTGTGCATGACGCGCGGCGGTCAGAAAAAGCGGCCTGAAGAGCCCGAACGGCGTTGCATCGCAACCGGCGAAACCCAGCCCCGTGCTGGGCTGATCCGGTTCGTGGTTGGCCCCGATGACACGATTGTGCCCGACCTGTTGGGCAAGCTGCCCGGTCGCGGCATCTGGGTTACAGCAGATCGTGATGCGTTGGAGAAGGCCGCCAAAAAGGGCCTTTTTTCACGCGGAGCGAAACGCGCGGTGAAGGTGCCCGATGGCATGGCCGATACGATCGAGGCCGCACTGGTTGGTCGGGTGGTTCACCTGATCAGTCTGGCCCGCAAGGCGGGCCAAGCGGTGGCCGGATACGAGAAGGTGAAAGACTGGTTGGTAAAGGGTGACGCAGATGTGTTGCTTCAATCCAGTGATGGTTCAGAACGCGGCAAATCCAAGCTGCGTCCGCCCGAAGATACAGGTCTGTTCGTGGGGGTTTTGACCGCTCAAGAATTGGGTTTGGCTTTCGGACGGGAAAATGTGATACATGGCGCGCTCGCGGCTGGCGGACTCTCGACGCGTGTTGTAGAGGAAGCCGCAAAGCTTGAAGGCTTGCGCGGGAAAGACGGGGGCAAGGGCCCTCGGAAAGGTACGAAGACCAGATGAGCGATAATGATGGCAAAAAGACCCTGGGTGTGCGTGGCGGCGGTGGTCGTCCCGGTCAGGTGAAGCAGAGCTTTTCCCACGGGCGCACGAAAAACGTCGTTGTGGAAACGAAACGCAAGCGCGTTGTCGTGCCCAAGCCGGGTGCGGCTACGCCAAGTGTTGGGACGGGTGTCGCACGGGGTGACCCATCGCGTCGTCCGGCCGGGATCACCGATGCGGAAATGGATCGTCGCCTGAAGGCGCTGAAGGCCGCGAAGGCCCGCGAGGCGGAAGACGCCGCTAAGCGTATTGCCGAAGAAAAGGCCCGCGAAGAAGATCGTGCCCGCCGCCGCGCCGAGGCTGAAGCCAAAGACCGCGAAGAAAAAGAACGCGAAGCCCGTGCCAAGGCGAAAGCCGAGGAAGATGAACGCAAGAAGCGTGAAGCCGAAGAGGCCAAGACCAAGGCCAAGGCAGCTCCTGCTGCCGCTGCGGCGCCCGCTGATCCGGCTGCCGCCCAGGCTGCCGAAGCCCGCGGGACGGGCAAACCGTCCTCGGCGCCGCGCAAGACTGATCGCGATCAGGCGCAGAAACAGCAACCGCGTGGCAAAGGTGGCCATAACGACGGTCGCCGGTCCGGCAAGCTGACCCTGAACCAAGCCCTGCGTGGCGGTGAAGGTGGGCGTCATCGTTCGATGGCCGCCATGAAGCGGAAGCAGGATCGTATGCGCGCCAAAGCCATGGGCAATGGCGAGCCGCGCGAAAAGGTTGTGCGCGACGTGCAGGTTCCGGAAACCATCGTGGTGTCCGAACTGGCCAACCGCATGGCGGAACGTGTTGCCGAAGTCGTCAAGGCGCTCATGAACATGGGCATGATGGTGACACAGAACCAAGCGATCGACGTGGATACGGCAGAACTGATCGTCGAGGAATTTGGCCACAAAATCGTGCGCGTTTCCGACGCGGACGTCGAGGATGTGATCGACTCGGTCGACGATGCGGATGAAGATCTGAAACCGCGTGCGCCGGTCATCACCATCATGGGTCACGTTGACCATGGTAAGACTTCGCTTTTGGATGCGGTCCGCAATGCAAAAGTGACCGCTGGCGAAGCTGGTGGTATCACGCAGCACATCGGCGCCTATCAGGTGACCACCGATGATGGCGCGCTGCTGACCTTCCTGGACACGCCGGGCCACGCTGCGTTCACATCAATGCGGGCGCGTGGTGCTCAGGTGACGGACATCGTCGTTCTGGTTGTTGCGGCGGATGACGCCGTGATGCCGCAGACGGTCGAGGCCATCAACCACGCCAAGGCTGCCAATGTGCCGATGATCGTGGCGATCAACAAATGTGACCGTCCGGCGGCAAACCCGGACAAGGTGCGCACCGATCTGCTGCAACACGAAGTCGTCGTTGAAAAGATGTCTGGTGACGTGCAGGACGTCGAGGTTTCGGCCATCACTGGTCAGGGCCTGGATGAATTGCTGGAAGCCATCGCGCTGCAAGCCGAAGTTCTGGAACTGAAGGCCAACCCGACACGCGCCGCATCCGGTGCCGTGATCGAAGCACAGCTGGACGTGGGCCGTGGCCCGGTTGCCACCGTTCTGGTTCAGAACGGGACACTGAAGCGCGGCGACATCTTCGTTGTCGGCGAACAGTGGGGCAAGGTTCGTGCGCTGGTCAACGACAAGGGCGACCGCGTCGAAGAAGCTGGCCCCTCGCAACCGGTTGAGGTTCTGGGTCTGAACGGCACACCCGAAGCGGGTGACGTTCTGAACGTGGTCGACACCGAAGCCCAGGCCCGCGAAATCGCAGAATATCGCGAAGATGCAGCCAAGGAGAGGCGGGCCGCCGCCGGGGCTGCGACAACATTGGAACAGCTGATGGCGAAAGCCAAGGCTGACGAAACTGTTGCCGAGCTTCCGATCCTGGTCAAAGCCGACGTGCAGGGGTCTGCCGAGGCAATCGTTCAGGCGATGGAAAAAATCGGCAACGACGAGGTTCGCGTGCGCGTTCTGCACTATGGTGTGGGCGCGATCACGGAAACCGATGTTGGTCTGGCCGAAGCGTCTGGTGCCCCTGTGATCGGGTTCAATGTTCGTGCTAATACATCGGCGCGTAACACCGCGAACCAGAAGGGTGTCGAGATCCGCTATTACTCGGTCATCTATGATCTGGTGGACGATGTGAAAGCTGCTGCCTCGGGTCTGTTGTCGGCAGAGGTTCGCGAGAACTTCATCGGCTATGCCCAGATCAAGGACGTGTTCAAAGTGTCCAACGTCGGCAAGGTCGCTGGCTGTCTGGTCACCGAAGGCGTCGCCCGCCGGTCCGCCGGTGTGCGTCTGCTGCGCGACAACGTCGTGATCCACGAAGGCACGCTGAAAACGCTGAAGCGCTTCAAGGACGAAGTGGCCGAGGTTCAGTCGGGTCAGGAATGCGGCATGGCATTCGAGAACTATGACGATATCCGCGCCAATGACGTGATCGAGATCTTCGAACGCGAGGAGGTCGAGCGGTCGCTCGACTGATCCGCGCAAGGATGGACAAAGAAAAAGGGACGGCCCAGCGC
>Ga0209121_10000457_pt1 | contig 42922 bp, 43 predicted proteins | sample Cruoilmetagenom3_FD_187292 | JGI IMG/M metagenome (GOLD analysis project Ga0209121, IMG submission 187292) | Oil polluted marine microbial communities from Coal Oil Point, Santa Barbara, California, USA - Sample 3 (SPAdes) (version 2) | ecosystem: Environmental > Aquatic > Marine > Oil seeps ... | reverse complement strand
GCGGTGACGTCGACAGCCTTCAGGTCCGGGACGATTTTCTTCAAGAGCTCGCGGGCAGCGACAATGCGGTGGTCCATGGCCGGCCGCGCATAGCCGATCAGCTCACCCTCCCAGTCGAGCTCCTCGACGGGCATGCCCTTCATCACGGCGCTCAGAAACCCGATCGGGTCGGCCTCGTGGGTGATGCGCTCCCGATCGAGGGCGAGTTCGACTTTTCGGGGTGCGATGACGGCAGGGCGGACGAAGCTGCCGATCGACGCGCGCAATCCAGTGTTTTTTTCGCAATCCACGTTGGTGTTTGACGGCGGTTTCCCGATCCGAACAAGATGCCCGTTCGCCGACTGGGGCAGTGACTCCTTGCGACGACGCGTCAGAGCGTCGCGGCGTAGGCGCGCGCCAAGGGGTGTTTTGCTTTGCAGGCGAGGTCCACCATCGCAAGGTCTTCGACGACCCGGGACGCATCGAGTACGAGGATCCTGTCGGCGAGTTGGCGCAGCGGCGCGAGGTCGTGGCTGACGATCAGCATGGCGAGGCCGGTGTCGGCGTGGACCTCGCGCAGGAGCCCGATGGTGCTCACCTGAGTCGCCAGATCGAGAGACGACAGCGGTTCGTCGAGGATAAGCACCTGGGGGGCGGCGGCGAGGGCGCGGGCGAGCGCCACGCGTTGGCATTGTCCGCCCGACAGCGAATGCGGCCGACGGTCGTGCAGCGCGCGCGGTAGACCAAGCGTTTCGAGCAGCGATGCTGCGCGGGCGAGCCTCCCGGCGCGAGGCCCGATGTCGAACCCGGCAAGGGTTTCCATGATCGCGCCGGTCGCTGTCAGAAACGGGCTCAGGGACTGGGTCGGATCCTGCCAGAGGTATTGGATACGTTGGCGCGTATTCCCCTTTCCCGGCACGACCTTTTCACCAGCGAGAGTGATCTCACCGGCCTCGGCTCGCTCCAACCCGACGAGGCAACGCGCGAGGGTCGACTTTCCCGCGCCGGAATGGCCGATCAGCCCGACCACCTCACCGGGGGCGATGGTCAGATCGATGCCGCGGAGCACGTCGCGCCCATGAAAGCGCTTTGACAACCCGCGCGCCGTCAACATGCCGTTTGCAGCGCCCGCGCCGCCTCCGCGAGCTGGCGCGCCGCCGGGGCGCTCGACCGGGCCAGATCGGCGATCGGAGCGTCTTCCACCACCGTACCGTGCGCCATGACCAAGGTGCGGTTGGCCACCTCGGCGACCGCGCGCAGATCGTGGCTGATGAACAGGAGCGCGGCGCCGGTCTCGTCGGCCATCGTCCCCAGCGCGGCGAGGATGTCCCGCTCGGTGAGAACGTCGAGCCCGGTTGTGGGCTCGTCGGCGATCAGGATCCGCGGGCGCAGGATCAGGGCCATGGCGATCAGCACGCGCTGCTTCATACCGCCCGACAGCTGATAGGGGAAACAGTCGGCCACGTGGGCGTCAAGCGCCACGGCTTCGAGTGCATGGGCGACCGCGCGGCGCTGCGTGGAACCGGCGATCCCGGCCGCCTCGGCGAGCTGTGCACGGATCCGGCGGGCGGGCGTGAGCGCGGTGCCGGGGCTCTGGAAGATTTGGAAGATACCGCGCCCGCGCAACTGGCGCCATGCTTTGGGCGCGGCATCGTGGACCTCCTGCCCGTCGATCCGGATCACCCCGCCGATGATTCCGAGCGGCGGGCGCAACAGGCCGGTCAGCGCGGCGGCGGTCAGCGATTTGCCGCAGCCGCTGGCACCGACGAGACCGACCCGCTCGCCAGGGCGGATGCGGAACCCGAGCCTGTCCAGAAGCGGCGGCGCACCGGGGACGGCGACGGTGAGGTCGCTGACCTGCAAAGCGTCTACCATCTGTAGGGCTCCCGTTTGTCGAGCAGCGACCGCATGCCTTCGCCGACGAGATTGAAGGCCAGCACCGCGAGCGTCACCGCGAGCCCCGGGACGATCAACATATGCGGGGCCTGGGCAAAGAAGGGACGGGCCTCGTTCAGCATCGCGCCCCATTCCGGTGTCGGAGGCTGGGCGCCGATGCCGAGAAAGCTGAGCGACGAAAGCGCAAGCAGAACGGAGGCGGTCTCGAGCGAAATGATGACGGCAAGCGACGGCAGGACCTGCGGCAGGACATGCCGGAGCACCACGCGTATCCGTGAGGCTCCGGCAAGATGGGCCGCGCGGACAAAATCGCGGTGGCTGGCCGAGAGCACGAGGGCGCGCACGAGCCTTGCGTTGGAGGGCCACCAGGCCGCTGCAACGCCGAGGATCGAGGCTTCGAGCGAGGCGCCCATGAAACCGATGACGGCGAGCGCCAGCACCAGCATCGGGAAGGCCATGATGATGTCGGCGAGGCGCATCATCACCGCGTCGACCCGACCGCCCGCGAGCCCGGCGACCACGCCCCAGGGCAGCGAAATGGCGAGAATCGCCGCCATCGCGGCGAGCGCGGCGCCGAGCGAGACCGGCACCGCGCCGATCAGCCGGGCAAGCACGTCACGGCCGAGGTGGTCGGTGCCGAAGGGATGGGCGGCAGAGGGGCCGGTGAGGCGCGCGAGAAGATCCATCTCGTCCGGGGCCGGCAGGTCGAACACAATGGGCGCGAGGGCGAGCAGGCCGAACCCCGCGAGAAGGACGACCCCAAGCGCGAAGCCGATCGGCCGCCGGCCCGGGTCCGCCAGCTTCAGGCGACGCGGGATCAGACGCGGCCCCGGGATACGCGAGCCACGATCACTCATCGCCGAGCCTCCGGCGCAATTGCGGGTCGGACAGGATCACCGCGAGATCGGCGGCCAGGCTGGTGGCGAAAAAGATCAGTCCCATGAGTACGAGATAGGCCTGGATCACCGGGAAATCGCGTTGGGCGATGGCTTGCAGGATGAGTTGACCGAGACCGGGCCAGCCGAAGATGCTCTCGACGATCACTGCGCCGCCCAGAAGCCCGCCGAAAGCGTTGGCCCAGGCCGTTGCGAGCGGACCGGCGATGCGCGGCGCGATATGGCCGGTGAGGATTTGCAGCGGCCCGAGTCCCTTGGCGATGGCGAGGCGCACGTGGTCTTCGCTCATCTCGGCGCGGATGCGCTCGTAGACCATCCGCCCCAGCGCGGCGCCCGCGGCGAGGCTGAGGGTGATGGCGGGGAGCACGAGGTCGGTGAGCGACCCGTCTCCGACCAACCTTGCCCAGCCGAGCCGCAGCACGAAGATATAGATCAGCAGGAGGGCGAGCCAGAACGACGGCACCGAGACCAGCAGGATGGTGAGGCCACGCAGACCCGCACCGGTGTAGCGGCCGGCGACGGCAGCGAGGCTGCCCAGCGTCAGGGAGATGGCGATGGCCCCGATCAGCGCGCTCGCGGCCAGCGCCAGGGTGGCGGGCAGGTGAAGGGCGATCTCGGCCATCACCGGACGGCCGGTGGCCACCGAGGTGCCGAACTCGAAGTGCAGCGCGCGCCAGAGCCAGTCGGCGTAGCGTTGGAGCAAGGCCTTGTCGAGACCGAACTCGGCGCGCAATGCGGCGATGTCTTCGGGCTCGGGCACGATGCCCATTGCACGAAGCTCCATCATGACTGGATCGCCCGGCGCCAGCGCTACGATCAGGAACGCGACAAGAGACATGCCGAGCAGCGTCGGGATGGCGGTTGCAAGCCGGACGAGGATGTAGCGCAGCATGGTCGACGCTCCGAATTGGCGAAGCCCCGCGCGGGAGCTCCGCCGTCTGTGTGAGCGGATTACTCGGTGAACCGCACGTTGCCGTAGTCGATCCAGTCGGCGTATTCCGACATCGGCACTTCGATCCCGGGGCGCGACAGAGCGAAGTTCGGCACCATCAGGATCGGGATCGCCGCGAGATCGTCCTGCACGATAGCCCGGTGAGCCTGGCGTACGAGGTCGACCACCTCTTCACGGCTTTGCGCTTTCCGCGCTTTGAGCAGCAACTCGTCGACATGCGGCCCCGGCGCGGTGAACTTGTAGCCACCCCATGCTGTTACCGAGGTGAACAGGTTGTAGAGCAGGTAGGTCGGGTCGGTATTGTTGTTCGACGCGAACTCCATGTAGAGATCGGCCTCGCCGGTATCGAGATAGGTCGAGCCGTAGACCCCGCTGTCGTCGACTTCGACCAGGTCGATGTCGATGCCGACGGCGGCGAACATCTGGTCGAGCATCTCGGGCATCGGCTTCACCGTCGAGACGTTGGGATAGGCTGCCACGAGCCGCAGCGTCAGCTTGCGCCCGTCCTTCTCGCGCACCCCGTCCGCGCCCATGGTCCAGCCGGCGTCGTCAAGCATGGCACCCGCCTTCTCCGGGTCGAACCCGAAGCCGTCGGTGTGATCCTCGCCGAGGTTGAACATCCAGCCCGGCAGAATGCCCTTGGCGGGTACGCCACGGCCGTCGAACAGAACTCCGGCGATGGTCTCGCGGTCGATCGCCCAGGCAAGCGCCTCGCGCACCTTGTCGTCCTGGATGATGTCGAAGGGCGCGGCCCCGTTGAGGTTCGCCAGAAGCGCCACGTACCGGATCGGGCGGCTTTCGTGCAGCACCACCGAGCCGTCCTGCGGCATCGACAGCATCATCTGCGGGCTGACCTCGCCGATCACATCGATCTCACCGTTCTGAAGCGCCAGCATCCGGGCGTTGTCGTCGCCGATGAAGCGGAAGGTAAGGCGGTCGACGCTAGGGGCATCGCCCCAGTAATCGGGGTTGCGCACAACGGTGATCTGTTGCTTGGGTTCGTAGCTGTCGAGCAGATAGGGGCCGGTGCCGACCGGGTTGACCGCGCGGTCCTCGGAGGGGCCGAACAACGAAGTAGCCCGGTGGGTCATGTTTTCGATCACCAGCGCTGAGCCTTTCTCAGAAGCAAAGCTGATCTGGTAGTCGCCCAGTTTCTCAAAGCTCTCTTGGTCGATCTGGAGGAAATCGGACTTGCCCTGGTCGTAGAGTTTCAGCGAGGCGATGGCACTGTCGGCGTCGAACACCGTGCCATCGGAGAAGGCGACACCCTGGCGCAGGGTCACGGTGTAGATCCCATCGGCGTAGTCCCAGCTCTCGAAAAGCAGCGGGCTGGGCAGGAAATTCTCGTCGGGCTTCACCCCGGTTTCGACGATCTGCGCCGCCGGGCGGCGTGTGGTGAAGGTGAATTTGTCTTCGGCGACCGAATACCGGTCACGCTTGACGGCAACGGTGAGCGTGGTTTCGGCCTGCGCAGGGGCGAGCGCCAGCGGCAAGGCAAGCGTGGCGGCCACCGCGACGTGCGCGGCCTTGTTCAGGAGATTCATCTGTATTGTCCTTCGAGAGGTGATTTCGGATGTCGGTCGAAGTCAGCTCACCAGGGGGGGCGCGCGGGGGGAGTAATTGCGCCAGCCCGTCTGACCGGCGTGGATCTGCGGCGCGGCGGGGGCCGCAAGCCAGGTCACAATGGCCTCGGTCGGCGCCACATCGGGCAGCGCGAACGGCAGGGCGGCGATCTGGGCAGCAAAGAATTCGCACCCGAGATCGAGGGTTTCCTTTGCGTCGCCATCCAACGCAACGGTGACGCTCGCGATCCCGTCGGCGGTGCAAAGCTCGTAGGCGACCGTGTCCCCATCGACCACCAGCATGGTGCCGGGCGGACGCAGAAATACGCTGACGAGAATCGTCAGGGCCAAAATCAGCCGCATCAACGCCTTCCCGTTCACGTTCCCCCCAAGACCTTGTTGTTTCCGCCGAACCTATCGGCGCAAGTGCTGCGACACCATGGACATTGTGTCGCAATCAGCGATCAATAATCTCGCCGTATGCAAAATGCCCTTTCCCACCCAGTCTATCGCCGCCTACTGCTCGCGCAGATCCTGTCGGTGCTCGGATCGGGCCTTACCACCATCGCGCTGGGGCTGCTGGCCTTCGAACTTGCCGGCGGCGATGCGGGCGTGGTGCTCGGCACGGCGCTGGCGCTCAAAATGGTGGCCTATGTCGGGCTCGCTCCCGTCGCGGCGGCGATCTCCGCCCGGGTGCCGCGCAAGCCCTTCCTGATCGGGCTCGATCTCGCCCGGGCGGCGCTGGTACTGGCTCTGCCCTTTGTCACCGAGATCTGGCAGATCTACGCGTTGGTGTTCGGGTTCCAAGCCTTCTCGGCGGCCTTCACCCCCACTTTCCAGGCCACCATCCCGGACATTCTCGAGGATGAAGCGGCCTATACTCAGGCGCTGTCCTATTCGCGGCTGACCTACGATCTCGAATCGCTCCTCGGCCCGATGCTGGCCGGGGCGGTTCTGGCCGTGGCGACCTTCGACGCCTTGTTCGCCGGCACCGCGATTGGCTTCCTGGCCTCGGCTGCATTGGTGGCGAGTGTGACCCTGCCGCGCCAGAACCCGGCGGCGGCCCAAACGCCCTTCCGAAGACGTCTGACACGGGGCGCCTGGATTTACCTCGCCACCCCGCGTCTGCGCGGGCTTCTCGCGCTATACGTCGCGGTGGCGGCGGCCACGGCGATGGTCATCGTCAATACCGTGGTTCGGGTGAAGGCTGATCTGGGCTACGGCGACGAGATGGTGGCGCTGCATTTCGCCGCCAGCGGCATAGGCTCGATGTTGGTGGCTCTGGTGCTGCCGCGCCTGCTGGGCAGCCGTCCACCGCGCCGGGTGATGCTCTCCGGCGCGGTGCTGCTGACCCTTGCCCTCGCCCTGGCCGGAACCGGGCCGGGCCTTGGCGCGGGGCTGGCGCTCTGGGTCGTGCTCGGCGCGGGGGCGTCGCTGGTTCAGACCCCGACCGGGTTGCTCATCACCCGATCCTGCCATGCCGAAGACCGACCCGCGTTGTTCGCCGCGCAGTTCGGCCTTTCGCACGCCGCCTGGCTACTTGCTTATCCACTGGCAGGGCGGCTCGGAGCCGCGGCGGGGCTTTCGACGACCTTCCTGGTCATGGCGTTCCTCGCTGGACTGAGCGTGTTCCTTGCCTTTCGGCTCTGGCCCGCGAACGACCCGGCGGAGCTGGAACACGAGCATCCGCAGGAAGAGCACGAACATGCCTTTGGCGATCCGTTGCATCATGACCATGGCGCGATAGAAGCGCTACGGCCCGTGCATCATCGCCACGAAGGGATGCGCCACGCCCATGTGTTCGTGATCGACGACCACCACCCGGTCTGGCCGGCCGGGCGCTGACGTCAGTCGTCTTCGAACACCCCCCCGATCCGCGCCGCGGTGGCAAGCTCCCACAGTTCAACATCGACCCGGCCTTTTCCATCTGGCGGGGAGAGACTTCGCCGCGACCCTCGGGTCCAATTCGGCACCTTCCGAGAGCGGCCATGGGTCTCGCCGCATAACTCTGCGGAACGGGCTCGAAGCCGACAAGCCGCCGTGAGGCGAAAGGCACCCTTTTCGCGGACGTCTGAATGTCAGCTTCCCATGCCATGGAACGGCTGGCTCGCGCGCGCAGAGAAGGTCCGCTTCCCGCCCTTCGCGCCGAATGCCGCGCTGAGCTTCAATGTCGTGCCTGCGGGCGGAAAAGTGCCGGTGCTGATCAACCCGCCCGACGGGCGGCCGCCGAGGCGCTGCTCAAGGAGATCTACCCCGACGCCCGGGCGATCAAAGGCCGAAATTCGAAGAGAGCGAACCGAGGTGCATCAGGAAAGCTTGCCCACCGGCTGGGGTCTGCCTGAGAAGCCCTTCCATTCAACCCATGTGCTGCGCTTGCGTGGTCGGATGTCGTGGTTCGCGCGCCTTGCTGCAAAGGGGCTGGTGGCAGCACCCGACGACGCCCATGGCGTCGACAGTCCGGTCACTGCATGTCTGCCCGAGCTGGGCGAAAATCCGCACCAGGTGACGCAGTACCGAAAGCGCGAACGTTACGGGCTGCTGGAGCCCAACGGCTTCATTCATCACGCCGAAATGAAGGTCAGCTTGTATGACCTAAGGTACCCTATGCCGTTGCTGCTGAGCGCTCCAACGCCAGGCGCGGCCGCCCGCCTCCTGAAATCCGTGCTCGCGGAGAGCCTGGAGGTCTGGGAAAGCCAAGAAAAAGTGGTACCTCGGTGGTCGCTCAATCCTTTTCGCCAGCCAGACCGAGGCAACAAAAAAGCCCTCAAGGCTTTGACCTTAAGGGCTTTTTATGGCTCCGGCGGTAGGGATCGAACCTACGACCAATTGATTAACAGTCAACTGCTCTACCGCTGAGCTACGCCGGAACACGCGCGCCGATTTAGCAATACGGGCCGAGCGGCGCAAGGGGGTCTCCCGGCTTTTTTCAACCGATCCGCTCGAAGGTCGCGCCGGGGGCGAGGGTGGGGCGGGCGCGGATGCGCCCGCGGATCTCGAGATCGATCAGATGGGCGAATACGTTGCGTGTCGCGGCAGGCAGGAGGCGGGGATCGGTGTCGGTGTAGATCGCGCCGACCAGCTCCGGGATCTTGGCAGGGCGCTTGGCCAACGCCGAAAGCACCTGGGCCTCCCGGGTGCGCCGGTGATCGACCAGCCAGGCAAGCCGGACCGCCGGGTCCTCCACCGCGGCGCCATGCGCCGGCAGAAACACCCGGTCGCCCCGCGCGGCGAGCTTCGTGCACGAGCCGAGGTAGGCCGTGAGATCGCCGTCGGGAGGCGAGATCAGGGTCGAAGCCCAGCCCATCACGTGATCGCCGGTGAACACCACCCCGCCCGGCACGCCGCCCGCTGCCTCGGCCAGCGCGAAACACAGATGCCCCGCGAAATGGCCGGGCGTCCAGAGTGTCTCGAGCACGATGCCGTCGCCGACATCCACCGGTTCGCCGTCCGCGAGCCGCACATCGGGCACGAACGTCCGATCGACGCCTTCGCCGCCGCCCGCGAACCCCTCGGCGGCGAGCGCCTGCATCACCGGGCTGCGCCCGGCCGTCGCGCCGCCGAATGCGTAGACCTTCGCCCCGGTGGCCTCGGCGAGCGGCCGGGCGAGGGGGGAATGGTCGAGATGGGCGTGGCTGACCAGGATCCGGTCGATCCGCTCCCCCCGGTCGAGCCCGTCGAGGATCGCCCGCATATGCGTGGGGGAAGCCGGGCCCGGGTCGATTACCGTGACCCTTCCGGTGCCGACGAGAAAGGTATTGGTGCCCCAATAGGTCATCGGCGAGGGGTTCGGGGCGAGGATGCGGCGGATCCCGGGGGCGATACGCTGAACGGTGCCGGGGCGGGGGCCGGGCGGCGGATCGGGCCGGGGGTCGGGCCGGGGATCGGGCCGGGGATCGGGCCGGGGATCGGGCAGGCGAGGTGCAGAAGACATGCGGCCACAAAACCCCGAGGGCGGGGCCCTTGGCAAGCGGCACTTGCGCCTCCCCCGCCGCGCGGCCATCCTCGCCGTCAACGCGCCACAGCCAGGAGAGCTCGATGCCTCGTCGCCCCCGCCGCGACCGTGCCGCCGAAACCCCGCACGCGGCGGATGCCTTTCACCTCTGCACCGAGCCCCAAGGCCAAACCCGCCCGCGCACCGCGTTCGCGATGGCGGGCGCGGCCGCGCGGGAGACGATCCTTGCCCATGCCTTCCGACTGCTCGAAGAGCATGGCGTCGCCGTGGTCCACCCGCCGGCGCATACTGCGCTCCTGAAGGCGGGGGCGACCGCGGGCACCCCCGGGCAGCGGGTCCGCTTGCCGCGCGCCCTGGTCGAGGAGGCGCTGGGGGCGGTACCGAAATCCGCCCTGCTCGCCGGCAAGACGGCAGCCCGCGACATCTCCCTGCCACGCGCCGACCGAGGGTTCGTGATGCGCACCGGCACCGGCGCACACGGCTTCCTCGACGTGGACACCCAGGATTTCCGCAACATGCACATCGGTGACGTCGCCACCATTGCACGGCTTGCCAACGGGCTCGACCAGGTCGGCTTCATCGCCCACCCTTTTGCCTACGGCGTGCCCGAGCTCACCTCCGACATTCATGGGGTCGGCGAGCTGATCTGCAACACCGACAAGCACATCTGGCTCCAGCCCTACAATGTCGAAAACATCGACTACCTCGTGAAGATCGTCGAGGCGGCAGGCTCGACGCATGCGCGCCCCATCGCCTCGATGATCATGTGTTCCTTCACCCCGCTGGAGTTCAAAGTGATGGATGTCGAGGTGCTGATCCAGGCCGGGCGGGCCGGGCTGCCGGTGCACGCCTGTGCGCTGCCGTCGGCGGGCGGCACCGCGCCGCTCTCGGTGGCCGGCAACGTGCTGACGGCGGTGGCGGAGATCCTCGCCATGGTCACCCTGGGCCACGTGCTCGCCCCGGGGCTGCCGATCATTGCCACGCCGCTGATGTTTACCCTCGACATGGCCACCGGCCAGGCGCTGCATGCCTGCCCGGAAAGCCTGCAGGCCAAGGTGCTGGCGGTCGAGGTGCTGCGCAGTCTCGGGCTGCTCACCCACACCTACGGGATGGGATCCGACACGCCCGACAGCGACCGCCAGTCGATGGCCGAACGTGCGATGCTGGGCCAGGCGGTGGCGCTCGCGGGCGCCGACATCCTGGGCGGCGTCGGCCAGCTCCAGACGGCGACGATCTTCTGCCCGGTTCAGGCGGTGCTCGACGACGAACTGGCCGCCTACCTGCGCGCCTTCGTGCGGCCGCCGGAGGTGTCCGAGGCGGCCTTCAACTGGGACGAGCTCCGCCAGATCCGCGTTGGCGGCCATTTCCTGGCCTCCGATCAGACCCTTGCGCTGTGCAGAACCCAATATCGCCCGGGTGTGTTCCGCCGCGATCGGCGCGACGATTATGACAAGTCCGGCCGCAGCGGTGCCTGGGAAGCGGCGCGCGACCGGGCGCGCGCGCTGATCGCGGCCGAGCTGCCGGCCAGCCTGCCCGATACACATGCCCGGGCCGAGATCGCCCGGCTACGCGCGCGCGCCGATGCCGAGATCGCGGCCACGGCGACGGTCTCGGGCCGACGGGCGGTGATCTGAGCTGGCTGCATCGGCCCTGCGGCTGCATCGGCCCTGCGGCTGCATTGGCCCTGCGGCTGCATCGGCCCTGCGACAGAATGACCCGGTCGGGAATTGCCGCCACCGCAGCATTGATTTTGCTGCACTGCGGCGGTAGCTTCCGAGTGTGGCCAAGGGGGCGACCCCGAGGCGGCAAAGAAGCCCGGTGGCGATCGGATAAGCGATCGGCGCCGGGCAATATTTGTTGGGTGCGCGGGTTTCTGTTGCCGGGGCGCTCGTGATCGGCCGCGTTGAAAACGCGGCTTTTTTCTTGCCGCAGCGCCGACTTTCTTGCCGCAGCGCCGACTTTCTCGCCGCAGCGCCGACTTTCTTGCCGCAGCGCCGACTTTCTTGCCGCAGCGCCCGGCGCCCGGCCAGCCCCCACGCGCACCCTTTCTCCATCGTCGCGAGCGCCAGAGCGCGCGACCGCCGCCGCAACTGGTCCGGCCAGCGTGCCGCACCGCGGCGTCAGGCGCGCCCGTCGCCAGCCTGCGCGGCACGTCGGGGCGCCCCAGGCCCCCCAGGCCCCCCCCAGGCCCTTGACCCAGGCCCTTGACCCAGGCCCTTGACCCAGGCCCTTGACCCAGGCCCTTGAACCAGGCCTTTGCCGCAAGCCGCCGCCCCAAGCCGACGCTCCAGGCCGACTCCACACAGGATTGCCGGGCTCGGTTTCCGGGTCGATGCCACGGCGGCCTCCAAAACGACCGCCGGGCAGGGGCGCAGCCCGCCGACATTGCAGGGCAGGGGCACGGCCCGCCGACACCCCAGGGTTGGGGGTGCGGCCCGCCGACAGCGCCGGGCAGAAGAGGTCTCTCGTGAAAATATGGTAGGCCCGGAGGGACTCGAACCCCCAACCAAGGCGTTATGAGCGCCCTGCTCTAACCAATTGAGCTACAGGCCCACCTGAAGCGTCTCGCGACTTCACCGACAAAGACCACCGCGCCGATGTCCCGGGAACGCCGCGGGGCGTTGCAGGGTCTCGGCGGGTCATCTCTTCTCGAAACGCTCTTGCTCCGACTTAGCAGGATCGCGCGGGCGGTCAAGTCGGGGCGCGGGGCCACACGAGGGCGAACCGGGGCGAACCAGGGCAAACCGGGGCGCACAGGGGCGCACAGGGGCGCACAGGGGCGCAGTATATGGTTGTCTCGCCCCGGGGCGGAGACTCAAACGTTTCGAGGTGACCCTGGGAAAGGGTTGCCTCGAAACGCAGCGCCCCGACCGAACGTTTCACGCGTTTCGACAAAAACTGGTGGTTCAAGTCTTTCACGAAACGCTTTAGAGAAACCACGAGACCGACCCCGGGGGTACCTATGACCGACAAAAGGAACGGCCTGACCTACGCCGACGCGGGCGTGGATATCGACGCCGGCAACGACCTCGTCGAGCGGATCAAACCCGCCGCCCGGCGCACCAACCGCCCCGGCGTGATGGCGGGGCTCGGCGGCTTCGGGGCGCTGTTCGACCTCAAGGCGGCAGGCTTTCGCGACCCGGTGCTGGTCGCCGCGACCGACGGGGTCGGCACCAAGCTGCGCATCGCCATCGACACCGGCAATGTCGACACGATCGGCATCGATCTCGTCGCCATGTGCGTCAACGACCTGGTCTGCCAGGGGGCCGAACCGCTGTTCTTCCTCGACTACTTCGCCACCGGCAAGCTCGAAACCGAGGCGGCCGCGCGAATCGTCGAGGGTATCGCCGAGGGCTGTGTCGGGTCGCGCTGTGCGCTGATCGGCGGCGAGACGGCCGAGATGCCGGGCATGTATGCGAAAGGCGATTTCGACCTTGCGGGCTTTGCGGTTGGCGCGATGGAACGCGGCGCCACGCTGCCGGCGGATGTGGCCGAGGGCGACGTGCTTGTGGGCCTCGCCTCCAACGGGGTGCATTCCAACGGCTACTCGCTGGTGCGCAAACTGGTCGAGGTCTCGGGCCTCGGCTGGGACGCCGACTGCCCCTGGACCCCAGGGATCACGCTTGGCGAGGCGCTGCTCGCGCCCACGCGGCTCTACGTGACCGCCGCCCTCGCGGCGATCGAGGCGGGCGGCGTCCACGCGCTCGCGCATATCACCGGCGGCGGCATCACCGAGAACCTGCCCCGGGTGCTGCCCGACGGGCTGGGGGCGCTGGTCGACCTCGACGCCTGGGATCTGCCGCCGGTGTTCGGCTGGCTCGCCGAGACCGGGGGCATGGAACAGGCGGACCTGCTCAAGACCTTCAACTGCGGGCTTGGCATGATCCTCGCGGTGGCGCCGGGGCGGCTCACCGCCGTGCGGGCGGCGCTCGAAGACGCGGGCGAGACCGTGGTGCAGATCGGCCGGGTGCAGGCCGGCGAGGGGGTCAGCCATCTCGGGTCGCTCGGGTGAGCACCGGCGGCGAAACGGGCGGCGAAACGGGCGGCAAGGCGCGGGGCCAAACGGGCGGCCAAACGGGCAGCCAAACGGGCGGCGCAACCGCTGCCAAACGGGTCGCGCTGATGATCTCGGGCTCGGGCTCCAACATGGTGGCGCTGGCCGAGAGCATGGCGGGCGACCATCCCGCCCGTCCCGTGCTGGTGCTCTCGAACGTGCCGGACGCGGGAGGGCTGGCCAAGGCCGAGGCGCTGGGGATCGCGACCGCGGTGGTCGACCACCGGGCATTCAAGGGCGACCGCCCGGGTTTCGAGGCCGCATTGACCGCCGCGCTGGAGGCCGCCGCGCCGGACGTGATCTGCCTTGCAGGCTTCATGCGCATCCTGACACGCAGGTTCACCGGCCGCTGGGCGGGCCGGGTGCTCAACATCCACCCGTCGTTGCTGCCGAAATACCCCGGCCTCCACACCCACGCCCGGGCGCTCGATGCGGGCGACGCCGAGGCCGGCTGCTCGGTTCATGAGGTCACCGAAGACCTCGACGGCGGCCCGGTGCTCGGTCAGGCGCGGGTGCCGGTCCTGCCCGGCGACACCCCCGACAGTCTCGCCGCGCGGGTGCTGGTCGAAGAGCACAAGCTCTACCCGGCAGTGCTGCGCCGCTTCGTGGCGGGTGACCGGACACCGGTGCTGCTGGGCTGACCTGCGCGCCCGCCGCCCGGGTTCGCCCGCGCGAAAACAAGTTTGCGCTAACATGAACAAAAACAGATACTTGACCCCCTGTCCGAGTTCGCCCACCCGCTCGCCCGCCCCCGTATTCCGGGCGAAAAACCTCCAAGGGGAGCGGCGGCGGCGGGCTGGCGCCCGGGTGGGCGACACCCGGGCAAGACCGCGATCAACTGGCGACGAAGTGCCCATAGTCCGAATCGAGAAACACCCGGACCTGCGTCCCGGGCGCGGTGGTCACCCGCTCGACCTGGCCGATCAGCACCGTGTGGTCACCGGCATCGAGCCGGTCGCGGGCGCTGCATTCGAACCGGGCCGGGCACCCCTCGATCAACGGCACGCCGTGTTCCGAGACCTCCCAATTGCAGTGTTCGAACGCTTCGGCGGTATTGGCGAAGCCCCAGGTGACGCTGTCCTGGCCGGTGCCCATCACGTGCAGCGCGAACCGGTCCGCTCGCGCGAAAGCGTCGTGCCGGCGCGAGACCTTGGCCGGGCACCACAAGAGCAGCGGCGGGTCAAGCGAAACGGACGCGAAACTGTTGGCGGTGATCCCGATCGGCCCGCGGTCGCTCATGGCGGTGACGACGGTGACGCCGGTGGCGAACCTGGCAAAGGCGCTGCGGAGCGCGCGCTGGGTTTCGGGTGCGGGGGTGAAGCTCTCTGCCATGGCGCGTCCCTGGTGATTTGGCGCGAGCCTAGAGCAAAAACCGATCAGACTGAAACAGTCTGATCCCAGGATCTTGCTCAAACTCTTGAACCCGGATCACAATCCCTTTTCTGATTGTCGCAATCTGAAACGGTCTTGATCTGGACTGGTGGCGTGATGGGAACAAGCCGAAAGCCCGCGCGGGATCAGGCCGGCTTGCCGTCCACGCCCCCCGGCACGGTGCAGAACATCTCGTACATGACTTCGAGGATCCGGCGCGGCCGGTCGTCGGCGAGCGAGTAGTAGATCGCCTTGCCTTCGCGCCGCGGGGTCACGAGCCCTTCCATCCGCAGCCGTGCGAGCTGCTGCGATACCGCCGCCTGGCGCGCGTGCAGCAGCTCTTCGAGCTCGGTGACCGACTTCTCACCCGTCACCAAGGCACAGAGGATCATCAATCGTCCCTCGTGACTGATCGCCTTCAGAAGCGCCGAAGCGTCACAGGCCGAGGCCATCATCTTGTCCATGTCTTCGTCGGACATGTCCTGGTTGATCACGGGTGTGTTCATGCCGGACCGGGTCTCCTGAATCGACGTCTGTTCCATTCAAATAAACGAATAGTCGCCGGGGATCAAATGATTGACGCCCGGGACGGGCCGACGCGGCCCCCAAAGACGGCGGTTTGCGGGGAGTTGCAACCCGAAAACCCGAATGAACGGAAAACGGGCACACCCGGGCGCCAGCTCCAAGGGCTCACCCGGGGCCTCCTTTGCCCGTCGCTTCGCCGGGTTGCGCGGGGGGAAAGGCGCGCGCTGTTAATATTCACGAAATCGCATGTGAACTCTTGCCGACCCCATTCGCGCGCCCTACATCTCTATCAACTCCCGGGGCTCTCGGCCCGCGGGATCCATAATCGGGGCCGAGTTTCGGCCGTAGACCGGAGCGCGGGGGAGAGCCCCTGATCCAAGGGAGACCGACATGAAAGACCTTGCCACCGATTTCGCCGCAGACAGCTCCGTGAAGCCGCAGGTCGAAGCTTTCTTCGATGCGGCTACCAACACGATTTCCTATGTCGTCAAGGATCCGGCCTCCAACGCCTGCGCGGTGATCGACTCGGTGATGGACATCGACTACGCCGCTGGCCGCATCACCTACGACCATGCCGACAAGATCATCGATTACATCCGCGACAACGGTCTCAAGCTCGAATGGCTGATCGAGACCCATGTTCACGCCGACCACCTTTCGGCCGCGCCCTATATCCAGGGCAAGCTCGGCGGCAAGATCGGCATCGGCGAGCACATCACCACGGTGCAGGAGACGTTCGGCAAGATCTTCAATGAAGGCACCGAGTTCCAGCGCGATGGCTCACAATTCGACGCGCTGTTCAAGGACGGCGATACCTACACGATCGGCACCATGACCGTGACCGCGCTGCACACCCCCGGCCACACGCCGGCCTGCATGACCCACGTTGTCGGCAACGCCGGCTTTGTTGGCGATACGCTGTTCATGCCCGACGGCGGCTCGGCCCGCGCCGACTTCCCCGGCGGTGACGCGGGCGTGCTCTACGATTCGATCCAGAAGGTGCTCGCGCTCCCCGATGAGACCCGCCTGTTCATGTGCCACGACTACGGCCCGAACGGGCGTGACATCGAGTGGGAAACCACGGTGGTTGACGAAAAGGCGCACAATATCCACGTGGGCGGCGGCAAGACCAAGGAAGACTTCGTCACGTTCCGCACCGAGCGGGACGCGCAGCTCGCGGTGCCGCGGTTGATTATCCCCTCCCTGCAGGTCAACATGCGGGCCGGCGACATGCCGCCGGCCGACGAAAAGGGCGACGTCTTCTTCAAGGTGCCGGTCAACAAGCTCTGATCAAACGGTTCCAAGAGGGCCCATGGAAAGACATTCCGACTGGAAGGCCCTCGACAACCAGGTGACGGTGGCACCGCAGATCCGCCCGGCGGATGTCGCGGACATCGCCGCCGCAGGCTACCTTGTGGTGATGTGCAACCGGCCCGACGGCGAAGACCCCGGGCAACCCGATTGGGAAACCATCGCGGCAGACTGCCGCGCGCACGGCCTCGCGGCGCATTACGTGCCCCAGGCCGGGCGCGACACGACGACTTACGCGGTCGCGCGTTTCGCCGGGGTGCTGGCCGGTGCGCAGGGCAAGGTCTTCGCCTACTGCCGCAGCGGTACCCGCTGTGAGATCCTCTGGACCGCAGCAAAGGCGCAGCTGGCTCGCGGCGGATGATTTTGCGCCCTCCGCTGACAGGCCGGGGGCGTTTGCGCTTGCGCGGACGCCGCAGGGGGCGTTGGCTTGGGCACGTTCCGGTAGCGAGCTCCGCACAGGTGAGTGACACATAACTCGACGAATGCGCGCCCTTGCTACCGCCGCGTGCCCCATGGTTCGGACAGCGCCGGCATGGGAAACCCAATTGCGTCCACGCCGGCCGCCTGATAGATCCGCGTGAAAATAGTTATGGGAGATAACCAATGCGGATCACGGGCGACATACCCCTGGTGGTGACCGGTGGGGCCTCGGGCCTCGGCGAAGCGGTCGCGCGCGCCTTTGCCGCCGCCGGCGCGCCGGTCGGGATCTTCGATCTCAACCAAGACCGGGGCGAAGCGGTGGCGGCGGAGCTCGGCGGCACCTTCGCCCGTGTCGATGTCTGCGATCCCGACAGCGTGCGCGCGGGCTTCTCGAAGGTGCGGGCGGCGAACGGCCAGGAACGTGTCTTGATGAACTGCGCCGGCATCGGCCCGGCGGCCAAGACCGTGTCCAAGGGCGTTGCCCACGATCCGGGGTTGTTCATGAAAGCGGTCACGGTCAATCTCGGCGGCTCCTTCACCTGCGCATCGCAGGCCGCCGAGGGCATGGTGGACGCGGCACCTGTCACCGATGACGGCGAACGCGGCGTGATCATCAACACCGCCTCGGTCGCGGCCTTCGACGGCCAGGTGGGGCAGGTGGCCTATGCCGCCTCCAAGGGCGGGATCGTCGGGATGACCCTGCCGATGGCGCGCGACCTTGCCCGGGACGGGGTGCGGGTCAATACGATCGCGCCGGGGATCTTCCTTACGCCGCTGCTCGAACAATTGCCCGAAGAGGTGCAGGAGAGTCTCGGCAAGCAGGTGCCTTTCCCGTCGCGGCTCGGCAGGCCGGAGGAGTTCGCGTCTCTGGCGCTGGAAATCGCCGCGAATTCGATGCTGAACGCCGAGGTCATCCGCCTCGACGGCGCCATCCGCATGGCGCCGCGCTAGGGTTTTCGCCCCGGGCTGCGCCCGGGGCGACCCGCCGGGGGCGCTGCCCCGTCGTGCCGGAGGCACGCCATTGGCGTACCCCCCCCCGAGGTCCTTTTGAACCAAAGAAAAGCAGGGACGTTGAGACACCCGGGGCCGCGTCGCGTGGGCGAACGTCAAATGCGCGCTGACTGTATCAAAACAACGGGTTGATACTCTGTCCGAGTTCGCTCCCCCCTTCGCCGCCCCCCTTCGCAAAAGCCAAATCTCCTGGCCGGGGCATGAAGCACGCCGGGCATTTGCCCGGGCGGGTTCCCGTCGGGCGGCCGAGGTTCAACGCGCGTCCGGCTGCCTGGCCGGGGCCGCCTCGGCGAAGGCCGGCAGCGCGTCAAGCGCCTCGAAGATCCGGGTGATCGTCGGGTAGGGGGTCATGTCGACCTCGAAGCGGCGGTTGTTCCACATCTGCGCATAAAGGCAGCAATCGGCGTAGCCGGGCGTGTCGCCGTGGCAATGGATGCCGGTCTCGGGGCTAGTCGCCAGCATCCGTTCGAGCGGTTCGAAAGTGGTGTGGACCCAATGCGCGAACCAGGCTTTTTTCGCCGCGTCGCCGCCCCCTGCCGCTTGCGCGTGAAAGTTCATGACCCGCAGGTTGTTCACCGGATGGATCTCGAGCGCGATCATATGCGCCAGCGCCCGCACCCGGGCGCGCGCGATCGGATCCTCGGGCAGGAGCGGGCGGGCGGGGTAGGCCTCGTCGAGCCATTCCATGATCGCGAGCGATTGGGTGAGAAATGTCCCGTCTTCGAGCTCCAGCGCCGGCACCAGACCTTGCGGGTTGAGGCCGGTGTAGCGCGCGGTGCGGTGTTCACCCTTGACCAGGTGCACGCCGACATACTCGAAAGGGATCCCCTTGAGGTTCAGCGCCGCGCGCAGCCGGGTCGAGGTGGAGGAGCGGAAGTAGTTGTGCAGTCTGAGTGTCATCGTGTCCTGTTCCTTGTTCGCCGCGAGACTGCCACGGCAGCGCGCCCCGGCAAACCCCCCGGCCGGTGCCGGGCCCCCGCGATGGACAGCGCAACGGGGGGCGCCCAGTCTCGCGCCCATGACCTTGACGTATCGCACTCGACAGACCCAGGACACGCGGACCCAGAACACGCGGGCCCAGAACACGCGGGCCCAGGACACGCGGGCCCAGAACACGCGCCTTCGCCAGCATCATCCGCGCATGGGGTGCGCAAACCCCCTGGATGGTGCCGCTGGACGACCTCGACCCGATGGCTGTCTATTGGGCGGGATTGTTCGAGACAAACCCGGTCTGGGTCGCCGAACAGGACGGGGCCGTGGCCGGTTTCTGTCTCTGAGACGACGACGACATCGGCGGGCTCTACATTGCCCGCGAGGCCAGGAGAAAAGGCGTCGGCAAGCGTCTTCTGGACCTTGCCCGGGAGGGGTGCGGCCGGATCGTCGTCTGGGCCTATCAGGTCAACACCGAAGCGCGGAGGTTTTATCGGCGGGAAGGGCTTGTCGAGATCTGCCGGGAAATGGAGGAGAGCTCCCAGTAGGTGAATGTCGAACACCACTGGATCCGGCCGACGTGGCGGTGGGCTTAAAGCACCTTGCGGGTGGTGGCTTTCTAAGCCGCGCGGATCGTGCTAGGAGCCCGGCTTTCCTGCAATCGACGCGTGCTCCATGACCTCCGACCGTCCTGCTCCCGACGAAACCACCCTGCGCCGCGCCGCGCGACTGTCGGTTGCGCCGATGATGGATTGGACCGATCGGCATTGCCGGTATTTCCACCGGCTGATGAGCCGCGAGGCGTTGCTCTACACCGAAATGGTGGCCGCGCCCGCTCTTGTACGCGGCGGCGCGGTGCATCTTCTGGATTTCGATCCGGCCGAGCAGCCGGTGGCGGTGCAGCTTGGCGGATCCGATCCGGGGGAGTTGGCAAAGGCCACGCGGGCGGCGGTGGCCCACGGCTACGGCGAGGTGAACCTCAATGTCGGCTGCCCGTCGGACCGCGTGCAGTCGGGGGCCTTCGGTGCGGTGCTGATGAAGACGCCGGATCTGGTGGCGGATTGTGTGGCGGCCATGATGGATGCCGCAGAGGGCGCAGGGGGCGCGGTTGTCACCGTCAAATGCCGGATCGGCGTCGACGACCAGGCGCCGCGCGACGTGCTGCCCGGGTTTCTTGCCAAGGTGCGGGCCGCCGGGGTCAACCGGGTGACGGTCCACGCGCGCAAAGCCTGGCTCCAGGGGCTGAGCCCGAAGGAAAACCGCGATATCCCGCCGCTCGACCACGCCCTTGTGCACGAGATGAAACGCGCTTTCCCGGATCTGCATCTGTCGATCAACGGCGGGATCGAAACGCTCGATCAGGCGCGAACGCATCTCGATGCCGGGTTGGACGGGGTGATGATCGGCCGCGCGGCCTATCACAACCCGGCAATGTTGCTGGCGGTGGACGCGGCGCTCTTTGGGCGCGCGCCGTCGGGCCGCACGGCGCATGACGTCGCGCGCGCGATGCTGCCCTATATCGAGGCTCATGTGGCGGCGGGGGGCAAGGTCCATGACGTGACCCGGCACATGCTGGGGCTGTTCGCCGGTCGGCCGGGCGCGCGGGCCTGGCGGCGGGCGCTGTCGGCCGGGGCGACGGCGCCGGAGGCGGGGCCAGACCTGGTGATCGACGCGCTTGCGCGGGTGCCCGAGGCGGCGCCCGCCTGAGCGGTCCGATCAAAACCGTTTCAGATTGAATCAATCTGAAAAAGGATTTTGATCCAGACTCAAATGTTTGAGCAAAATCCTGGGATCGAACTGAGTCAGTCTGATCCGCTTTTTCCTCTAGCCGGTGACCCGGGGCAGGGCCGTTAGGGCAAGGCCGAAGGCGACCGCCGCGCAGCCGGCGATGGCGGCGATCATCGGCAGCGCCGTGCCGTCGAAGAACGGGCCCGCGATCAGCACAACCACCCCGCCGGTCAGCATCTGCAAGGTGCCCCCGAGCGACGAGGCGAGGCCGGCAATCTCCCCGTGTTCTTCAAGCGCCATGACCATCGAGGTGGGGACCACCAGCCCGAGAAAGGCGTTGGCGACGAACAGGCAGGCGGTGATGACCGGCAGGCCCGCGAGGCCGGTGAGCGCAAGGGCAAGCAGGACGAGGGTGAACCCGGCAAAGCCCGCCGTGCCGACCAGCATCACCCGCGCCGCGGTGAACCGCATCCCCAGGGGGGCCGCGAGCTGGCTCGCGCCGAAGAAGCCCAGCGCGTTGACCGCGAAGAGCAGCGAAAACCCGGTGGGCGCAAGCCCGAAGGTCTGCTGGTAGACGAAGGGGGCAAAGGAGATGAAGGTAAAGAAGCTCGCCATCCCGAAAGCGCCGATGAAGGTGAGCCCGAGGAACACCGGCGCGCGGGCAAGGGTGCGCGCGCCGCGTCCCAGCGCGGCAAGGTTCACCGGCCTGCGCTTCTCGGGCGTCAGCGTCTCGGGTTGGGCGACGGCGGCGAGCACCATGCAGGCCAGCGCAACCGCGCCGAGCACCGCGAACACCGCGCGCCAGCCCGCAAGCGCGATCACGCCCGAGCCCACCAGCGGGGCGAGCATCGGCGACACCGAAATCACCAGCATGATGAGCGACATCACCCGGGTCGCCTCGTGGCCGGTGTGGAGATCGCGAATGATCGCGCGCGGTACCACCATCATCGCAGCCCCTCCGAGGCCCTGGACCACCCGTGCCGCGATCAGCGCGTCGATCCCCGGGGCCAGCACCGCGCCCACCGAACCGAGCGCGAAGACTGCGAGCCCGGTGTAGATCGGGGGTTTGCGGCCCGACATGTCGGCCCAGGGGCCGTAGACCAGCTGGGCGAGGCCATAGGCGAGGAAATAGAAGGTGATCGTGCCCTGCACGGCGGTTTCGGAAGCGCCGAGGTCGCGCGCGATGGCGGGCATCGCGGGCAGGAACATGTCGATGGCGAAGGGACCGACCATCGACATCAGCGCGAGGATCGCGGCCGTGCGGAACAGGCTGGGCGTCATGGACGTTGCTTTCGGATGTGGGGTCGGGGGGCGCTGATTGCGACCGCGAGGCTACAAGCGCGGGCCGGACGGGACAAGCCGGGCCGACGCGGCGGGCCGCCGCCGCGGCTTGACCTGCTCCCGCCGGTGCCCGATAGGAGGTGAAGGGAGGGCGTTTCATGCCTGAAATCGCGACATATCTGCCGCTCCTGCTTCTGCTCATGGGAATCGGCGCCTTGGCCGGCGTGCTCGCGGGGCTGCTCGGCGTCGGCGGCGGGATCGTGCTGGTGCCGGCCTTCTACTACACTTTCGCGGGGCTCGGCTACGAGTCCGGCGCGCTCATGCAGGTCTGTCTCGCCACCTCGCTCGCGACCATCATCGTCACCTCGGCGCGCTCGGTGGCGTCGCACCACAAGCGCGGTGCGGTGAACTGGGACATCCTGAAATCCTGGGCACCCGGCATCGCCGCGGGTGCTGTCATCGGCGTGCTGGTGGCCGCGGGACTGCGCTCGACCACGCTGCAGATGATCTTCGGGGTGCTCGGGTTCGCGATCGGGCTCTACATGCTGCTGGGCAACGCCGCCTGGCGGGTTGCAGACGAAATGCCGGGGGGGGCGCTGCGCTGGGTGCTGTCGCCGCTCGTGGGGTTCCTGTCGGTGCTGATGGGGATCGGCGGTGGCTCCTTCGGCGTGCCGATCATGACGCTGCACGGCATCCCGATCCACCGGGCGGTGGCGACGGCGGCGGGGTTCGGCTTCATCATCGCGGCGCCGTCGGTCGTGGGGTTCTTGTTCGTCGATGTGACCGATGCGCCGCCCTGGTCGTTGGGGGCGGTCAATATCCCTGCGTTCCTGATCGTGATCGCGATGACGCTGATGACGGCGCCGCTGGGCGCGCAAATCGCCCATGCGCTCGACCCGGAACCGCTGAAACGGGTGTTCGGGGTGTTTCTGACGCTGGTCGCGCTCAACATGCTCCGCAAGGCCGTGGGGGTCTGAGACTCGCGTGAGTTTTCGTTGAACGGCAGCCCGTTACGGTGTGGACTTCACACCGTTTTCGCGCCGGATCTCGGCCCAGACAGGCAGGTGGTCGGACGCCACTCTGGCGAGCTGCGTTTCGATCACGCCACCGTCGCGGAACTCGAGCCCGGGTGAGAGCCCGATCCGGTCGAGCGCGGCCATCGGACGCGAGGCGTGGTAGGAGAGCCCGGGCGCATGCATCTCGAAATCGCTGTGGAATTCCTCGAGCCCGGCATGCGGGCTCCATTCGTTGAAATCGCCGAGCACCACTGTCGGGTTGACGCATTTCGCAAGCGCCGCGCGCACCGCGCGCAACTGACCGTGACGGTTGCGGCGCATCAACCCGAGATGCACGCCCGCGACACGCAGGCTGCCGCCGATCACCACCGAAACCGCGCCGCGGGGTTCCAGCCCCGGCAGGTCGATCCGCTGGGGGTCGCTTACATCCGCGCCTTTCCTGACCAGGATGGCATTGCCGTGCCAGCCAAGGGAGACGTCGTTCGCCGCCAGCGGCACCGGTTCGAAATCGGTGTGATCCTGGATCAATTGGCGCGGCAGGGCGGTCGGGCGGGGCCCGAGGCGCCGGTCGACCTCCTGCAGCACCACCACATCGGCGTCGATCTGGTTGATGACGTCGAGGATGCGCACGGGGTCACGGCGGCGGTCGAGGCCGATGGCCTTGTGGATGTTGTAGCTGGCGAGTTTCACGGGGGGCATTATGGGCCGATCCATCCGGGCTTCCAGCGGTTTATGTGCCGCAGAACGTCTGATGGACGCGTTCGTCCGGGGCCGGTGGGCGGGCATATTCGGCCGTGTCGGGCCCGTCGTGGAAGGGATGGGCCAGGACCTCCATGAGCTTGTGGAAGGGTGCGTGGTCGCCCGCGACCGCTGCCTCGATCATCTCTTCGATCCGGTGGTTGCGCGCGATCACCGCGGGGTTTTCGGCAAGCATGGTGGCTGCAGGATCGCCCGGCTCGCGTTTGACGCGCGCCTGCCAGTCGGGTGCCCAGCTCTCCCAGGCGCCCGCATCGGTGACCAGCGCGCGGGCGTCGCCGGTGGTGGCGAGGACGCGGAAGGTGTTGGTGAAATCGGCCCGGCTCGTCGACATACGCGAGAGCAGCCCGGTGATCAGCGTCTCGTCGCCCGTCTCCTCGGTGATGAGGCCGATCTTGGCGCGAAACAGCCTGAGCCATTCGGCGCGGAAATGGCTGCCAAAGGCGTTGAGCGCCTGGGTGGCGATCTCGACGCCCTTTTCCTCGTCGTCGGGCGCGATCAGCGGCAGCAGGGTGGAGGCGAGCTGCGCGAGGTTCCACACGGCCATGTCGGGCTGGTTCTGGTAGGCATAGCGCCCCATCCGGTCGATCGAAGAGAACACCTTGGCGCCGTGGTAGTCGTCGAGAAAGGCGCAGGGGCCGTAGTCGATGGTTTCGCCCGAGATGGTCGTGTTGTCGGTGTTCATCACCCCGTGGATGAAGCCGATGCTCATCCAGCCGGCGATCAGGCGCGCTTGTGCGGCGACGACTTCGGCGAAGAAGTCGAGCACGGTTTCGGCCCCGGGGGTGTGGCGGGCCATGGCGTGCCTGGTGAGGGTGCGGATCGCGTCGACGTCGCCGCGCGCGGCGAAGGCCTGGAAGGTGCCGACGCGGATGTGGCTCGCCGCAACGCGGGCGAGCACCGCGCCGGGACGGGGCTGTTCGCGCACGACCGTCTCGCCGGTCGTTGCAGCGGCCAGCGCCCGGGTGGTGGGCAGCCCGAGCGCGTGCATGGCCTCGGAGACCACGTATTCGCGCAAGACCGGCCCGAGCCAGGCACGCCCGTCGCCGCCACGCGAAAACGGCGTGCGGCCTGCGCCCTTGAGCTGGATGTCGCGCCGTTGCCCGTTTCGGTCGATCACCTCGCCGAGCAGCAGCGCACGGCCGTCGCCAAGCTGCGGCACCCAGTTGCCGAACTGGTGTCCGGCGTAGAGCTGGGCCAGCGGCTCGGCGCCTTCCGGCACCTCGTTGCCGGCGATCACCGCGGCGGTGATGCTGCCGGTATCGATGCCAAGCTCTTCGGCAAGGGTTTCGTTGACCGCAACCAGGGCCGGATCGGCCACCGGATCGGGGTGTTGCCGGGCGAAGAAACGCTCAGGCAATCGGGCGTAGGTGTTATCGAATGTTGCGCGCATGTCCCCCAGATAGGCGCGCCCGGCGGTTCTCGCTAGGGGTCAGGCTGCGAGCGCGCGCCACCAGGGCCAGAGCAGCGCCGCGGGCAGATACGCGAAGGCGGCGTAGGTGACGACCTCACCGGCGGCGACCGTCTGTCCCCAGGCCAGGGCGATCAGCGTGCCGATCAGCACTGAGAGCCCCATGGTTGCCGCCTTCATCAAGAGCGGCAGCGCGAGGACGTCGCCCCAGGGCAGACCCCGCCAGAGCAGAACCGCGGTCGCGGTGAAGGCGGGCAGGACCAGCGCGAGGTCGAAGACGAAGATCGTCGCGCCCTGCGGCGGGGTGCGGGTCTGCATCGCCGGGATCAGGATCGACAGCCACAGCAGGAGAACCAGCGCCGAGAGCAGGACGAACAGCGCGGCGGTCGCGTGGGCCGGACGTGGTGCGGTCGGCCCGGCGAAGAAGGCAAACATCGCCCAGACGGAGAGCGCGAAGGCGCCGATGTAGCCGAGGTAGAGCGCGTTTACCACGGCCTTAAGGGCATAAAGGCCGAAGGCGTAGGCGGTGTAGCCGAGCAGCCCGAGCCAGGCCAGCCATGTGCGCGGCGGGCCGTGGTGCGCGAGCCTGCGGGAGAGGACGAGCAGCGGGAGCGCGACGGCGAGGCTGACGATGTCCTGCGACAGGGTGCCGGGCATCAGCCGGTCTGGCGATATCGGCTTGTAGAGCGCCGGGGCGGCGATTCCGGCGAGGGCAAGGCCGAGCGCGAGCACGGCGGCAAGGCTGGAAAACGTGAGCGGGAGCATGGGCCGATCAACCATGGCAGACAAAGCCCCGGGTGGTGAATCGCGCGTTGGCGGGACCTTACGCATGGAGGACGCCGAACGCCAGAACCGGGCGCGGGAAGCGATTTGGAAATCGCTTGGAAGGCGTTTCGAAACGCCTTCTGCCCGATCACGGCAACCGGGCGAGCCGGTCTGTCAGCAGGGCAAAGAAGCCATCGGCATCGACATCGCCGATGAACGTCACGTTGGGCGCCCGGTCGGTCACGCCCCACCAATCGGCCACGCTCATGCCGCGGGTCAGCTCCGAGCCGGTCTCGATCTCGACATTGACGAACCGCCCCGAGAAGAGCTCCGGTTTCAGCAGGTAGGCGATGGTGGTCGGGTCGTGCAGCGGCCCGCCTTCAGAGCCGTATTTCTCCACGTCGAACCGTTCGAAGAAGTCGAGCATTTCGGCGGTGAAGGTGCCGGTGCGGGTGCCAAGTGCCGCAAAGGCCTCCAGACGCGGCCGGGTGACCAGGGCCTTGTGGGTGACGTCGAGCGGCATCTGGGTGATTTTCGCGCCGGATCGGAAAACGATATCAGCGGCTTCCGGGTCGACGTAGATGTTGAATTCGGCCGCGGGGGTCGAGTTGCCCACCTCGAAATAGGCCCCGCCCATCAGCACGATCTCGGCGACCCGTTCGACGATCTCCGGGGCCCGGGCGAAGGCGGTCGCGATGTTGGTGAGCGGTCCGAGCGGCGTCAGGGTCACGGCGCCCTCGGGTTCACGCCGCAGGGTCTCGATGATGAAGTCGACTGCGTGCCGGTCCTGGAGCGGGGTCTCGGGCTCCCACAGCGCGGGCCCGTCGAGCCCGGTTTTGCCGTGGACATGTTCTGCCGTGATCAGGGCGCGGCGCATCGGGGCGTCGCAGCCCGCGAACACCGGCACATGCCGGCAGTCGGCAAGATCGCAGACGATCCGCGCGTTTTTCTGGGTCAATGCGAGCGGCACGTTGCCGGCAACCGCGGTGATCCCCAGGACCTCCAGCTCGTCGCTCGCGAGCGCCAGAAGGATAGCGACGGCGTCATCCTGTCCCGGGTCGGTATCAATGATGATTTTTCTTTTCATGACAGACTTCTATGCGGCGAGTTTCACCCAAATGGGGACGTGATCCGAGGGTTTTTCGCGGGCGCGCACGTCTTTGTCGATGGCACAGTCCTCGAGCATGTCGGCGCATTGCGGCGACAGCAGGAAATGGTCGATGCGGATCCCATCGTTGCGCTGCCAGGCCCCGCGCTGGAAATCCCAGAAAGTGTAGAGCTCGGGCGCCTGGGTGCGCGCGCGCAGGGCGTCGGTGAGGCCGAGGTTGACCAGGCGGCGGAACGCGGCCCGCGTCTCGGGCAGGAACAACGCGTCCTCGCGCCAGGCCTCAGGCCGGGCGGCGTCTTCGGCCTGCGGGATGACGTTGTAGTCGCCCGCCATCAAAAAGGGTTCCTCGGTGGTCAGCAGGGCTTGCGCGCGCGCGGCAAGCCGTTCCATCCAGCGCAGCTTGTAGTCGTATTTTTCGCCCGGCGCCGGGTTGCCATTCGGCAGGTACAGGCCGCAGATCCGCACCGCTTTTTCGCCCACGACCGTCGCCTCGATATAGCGCGCCTCTTCGTCGTCCACGCCGTCGCGGCCCGCGCCGTCGGCGCCCGGCAACCCCTTCACGACGTCCTCGAGCGGGTATTTCGACAGCAGGGCCACCCCGTTGAACGACTTCTGCCCGTGGGTCTCGACGTTGTAACCGAGGTCTTCAAAGGCCTCTCGCGGGAAGCCTTCGTCCATCGACTTGATCTCCTGCAGGATTGCCACGTCTGGGGCGGTCTCCGTGAGCCAGTCGAGAACCAGTGGCAGACGCGCCTTGACGCCGTTGATGTTGAAGCTCGCGATTTTCATGGGGCCCGCCTCTCGCGTGGTGTTCGTTCCCCGAGACCTACACAAATTCCGGGCCATGAGCCAGCGGCGGGGTTGAAAGTCCAGCGGCGGGGTTGAAAATCCAGCGGTGGGGTTGAAAGTTAATACCATTAACATAAGTCGACTGGAGAACAGCAACGAGGTTCCCAGGGAGGTTCCCATGAAATCCGCATTTCTGCCCGTCACCCTTTTAGCCATCATCGCCGCGGCGCCGGTCCTTGCCGCCGAGCGGACATTCGACGTCAGCGGTTTCTCTGAGGTCGCCGCGGGGTCCGGGCTCGCGGTCGAGATTGTCCAGGGCGAGGGGTTCGCGGTGACCGCCGAAGGCACGCCCCGCGGGCTCAAGCGTCTCGAGATCGACAAGCGCGGAGATCGGTTGGTGATCGAACGGGAAGCGCGCGGGCTCGAACGGTTCTCGCCCTTGATGATGGCGCTCGCCGATGAGGTGGTCGTGCGGGTGACATTGCCGGAGCTTGTGGCGGTCAGCGCCAGCGCGGGCAGCGATGTTACCGCGCGGGGCAGCGCGTCGGATACCTTTTCGGCCGAGGCGAGTTCCGGTGCGGACCTCGTGCTCAGCGGGATCGACGCCGACGTGGTGACGCTCGAGGCATCCTCCGGGTCCGGGCTTGAGGCGGCGGGGCGCTGCGGCGCGCTCGGCGCCGAGGCCAGTTCCGGCGCCGATCTCGAAGCGCGCGGGCTTGCCTGCGACAGCGCGCGGGCGCGGGCATCGTCCGGCGCCAGCATCGAGATCACGGCCGCGACGGTCGAGGCGGAGGCGCAATCGGGTGCGGATGTCGATGTCTGGGGCGCGGACAGCGTCGAGGCCGTGGAAAGCTCCGGCGGCGACGTGGACGTGCATCAGTGAGACAGGCGACGGGTCTCGTCGTGTGTCGTGCCGCTGATGCGCATGTGATGTGAGCGGGCGGTGCGGGGGTGCTCGACCCGTTGTGCCAGAGGCGGGCCGGCGGTGTGACACCCTCCGGGAGCGTGGTTTTGCTCGATGACGGGGGTTGGGGATGGGTCAGGCGCGAGCCGCGATCTCCGTGCCGGCTGCATGGGCCGAGGCCCAGGCCCAGTGGAAATTGTAACCCCCGAGCCAGCCGGTGACGTCCACGGCTTCGCCGATGATGAACAGCCCCGGCGACAGCGTCGATTCCATCGTTTTCGAAGACAACGCGTCGGTGGCGACGCCGCCAAGCGTGACTTCTGCGGTGCGCCAGCCTTCGGTGCCCGTGGGGGTCAGGGACCAGGCCTTGAGGGCCTGCGCGATCTCACCGAGCCGCGCGTCGGACTGGTCGGCGAGATTGCCCGCGAGGCCGAGGTCTGGGGCGAGGTGATCCACAAGACGGGCGGGCAGAAGCTCGGCAAGCTCGGTGGTGAGCGCACGGCGGCCGGCGCGCCGTTTCTTGGCCGCCAGCAGTGCGAGGAGGTCGGTGCCGGGCAGAAGATCGAGCGCGATCTGCGCGCCCTCGCGCCAATAGGATGAGATCTGCAGGATCGCCGGGCCCGAGAGGCCGCGGTGAGTGAACAGCATGTCTTCGTCGAAAGACGTGCCGCCGGCGTGGGCCCTCACAGGCAAAGACACGCCCGCGAGGGGCACGAAGCGGTCGCCGAAGGTCAACGGCACGAGGCCGGGGCGAAGCTCGGTGACCCGGTGGCCGAACTGCCGGGCGATGTCGTGGGCAAAGCCGGTCGCGCCCATCTTCGGGATCGACCGGCCGCCGGTCGCGAGCACGAGGGTGTCGGCCGTGAATGGGCCGTTCGAGGTCGTGAGGCGGTAGCGCGTCCCGTCATGGTCGACGTCGGAGATGGTGGTCGAAAGCGCGATTTCGGCCCCCGCGCCGCGCGCCTCGGCCAAGAGCATCTCGATCACCGCGGTGGATTTCTGGTCGCAAAAGAGCTGGCCCCGGGTCTTTTCGTGCCAACTGAGCCCGTGGCGGGCCATCAATGCGGTGAAATCCCAGGGGCTGTACCGGGCGAGGGCGGACTTCGGGAAATGCGGGTTCTCGCCGAGGTAGCTGGCGGCATCTGCGTCGGTGTTGGTGAAATTGCAGCGCCCGCCGCCGGAGATGCGTACCTTTTCGGCGGCGCGGGCGGCGTGGTCGAGGACAAGCGTGCCGGGCCCTGCGTGGGCGGCGCAAAACAGCCCGGCGGCCCCGGCGCCGATGACGATGGTTCGGTGATGGCTCGGCATGGGTCCGGGTGGACCACGCGGCCGCGGCGGGGGCAAGCGGTTTCGAAACCGCTTGTCACGCGATTTCGAAATCGCGTGCGGCGCGCCGGGTCCAAGGGGCGGGCTTCTGCCCCGGTCAGACCGAGCAGGCCGCGCCGCCGAGCACGCAGAACTTGGCGCAATGGGGGTGGTTGAGCGCGACCGGCCGGTCGGCCTCGGCGAGGCTGTGGCCCAGCTCGAAGGTCTCGTCATAGGCGATCAACGTGCAGGCGAGCACCGCGGCTGGACGGCCCCTGCGTTTGACGACCATGCGCGACGACGCGCACATCACGTCGTCCGGGTTCTTGCCGAGGATGCCCCAGCAGGCGGTGGTGATCTCGGGCACCTCGACGTGCGTGTCCATCTCCGGGAAGATCACCGTCACAGCGGGGTTCTGCGCGTCGATCTCCAGCCCGTGGGCTGCGAAGAAGCCCGCGTAGCCCGCGCGGGCCTGCGGCGCGTCCATGCCCCAGAGCGCGCGGCCCGCCACGGCGAGCCGCGCACCTTCGGCCTGGAGCCAGGCGAGGCCCGCGAGGGTCTCGTCGTAGCTGCCCGGCCCCCGGATCTCATCATGAGGACCGCGCTCCCAATGATCGAGCGAGACCCTGAGCGTGAGCCGGTCGCCGTAAAGGGCAATCAGCCGTTTCAGCCCCAGTTGCAGCCGCGGCCGCATCATCGGGCGCATGGCGTTGGTGAGCACCAGCACCCGGTAACCGCGCTCAAGGCTGTCTTCCATCATCTGGATGAGCCCCGGGTTCATGAACGGTTCACCGCCGGTGAAACCGATCTCCTCGGCAGGCCAGCCCAGCGCGCCAAGCTCGTCGAGGTAACGTGCGACCTCCTTGGCGGAGATGTATTCCAGCTGGTCGTTGGTCGGGCTGCTGTCGATGTAGCAGTTCGCGCACGCGATGTTGCACAGCGTGCCGGTATTGAACCAGAGCGTCTTGGGGTGGGTGAGGGCCACGGTCGCCCGCACGGCGCCGTCCGCGGTGACCGCCGGATCGCGGAACTTGCCTGCATTCGCCGTCTTGGCGCCGGTATTGCCGTCCATCGGACCCTCATTCATCCTGCTGTCAAACCTCACGGCTAACGCATGGGCGCGGCAAGCAAAAGCCCGGAGGCGGTGCCGGCCACGCGGTTGTGACCGCCCGGTGAGGTGCTGGACTTGCACCCCCGGGCGGCGTATCAGGCGCTGGCAGCGGAGAGGCGTTAGCGCTAAAATGCCCGGGTATCTGCCACTGCGCCAGCCGCGGCGCCACAACGGAGAAACTCACATGGTTTCGCGCGTCATCCCGGTCGACCCGTTCGACCTCGTGGTATTCGGAGGCACCGGCGACCTTGCTCGGCGCAAGATCCTCCCAGGGCTCTACCGCCGGTTCCGTGACGGACAGATCCCGGAGACGGCACAGATCATCGGCGCGGCCCGTTCGGACATGGACGCGGCGGCGTACCGCAAGCAGGTGGCCGCGGCGCTCGGGGAATTCCTGCCCGCGCGGCTCCTCGACAAAACGCGGGTGCAAGCGTTTCTCGACCGGATCGCCTACGTGAAAATCGACGCGACCGGCACCGGTGGCTGGACCGACCTCAAGGGCAAGATGCGCACCGGGCACGTGCAGGTCTTCTACTTCTCGGTGGCGCCGGGGCTGTTCGGAGGCATCGCCGAACGGCTGCACAAGTACAAGATCGCGCGCGAGGGCGCGCGGATTGTGGCGGAGAAACCCTTCGGCAACGATCTCGAGACGGCGCGGGCGCTGAACGAAACGCTGGCGCGCTATTTCGGCGAGCATCAGATCTACCGGATCGACCATTACCTCGGCAAGGAAACGGTCCAGAACCTCATGGCCGTGCGGTTCGGCAACATGCTGTTCGAGCCCTTGTGGAAGAACCAGTACATCGACCACGTACAGATCACCGTCGCCGAGACGGTCGGCGTCGGCGGCCGTGGCACCTATTACGACAAGTCCGGCGCGATGCGCGACATGGTGCAGAACCACCTGATGCAGCTTCTGTGTCTCACCGCGATGGAGCCGCCCTCGCGGTTCGAGCCCGACGCGGTGCGCGACGAGAAGCTCAAGGTGATCCGGGCGCTGGAGCCGGTGCGCGAGGGAGACATCGTGCGCGGCCAGTACCTTGCCGGCGAGGTGGGGGGCGAGGCCACGCCCTCCTATCTCGCGGATGTCGAGAACGCCGCCAGCCTGACCGAAAGCTTCGTGGCGATGAAGGTCCATGTGGCCAACTGGCGCTGGAACGGCACGCCGTTCTACCTGCGCACCGGCAAGCGGATGAAATCGCGGCTCTCCGAGATTGTCGTGCGGTTCAAGGAGCCGCCGCATTCGATCTTCGACGAGGACACCGGCCAGAGCGCCAACGAGTTGCGGATCCGGCTCCAGCCGAACGAGGGAATGGATCTGAGCGTGACGATCAAGGAGCCGGGGCCGGGCGGCATGCGGCTGATGAATGTTCCGCTCGACATGACCTTCGCGGAGGCTCTGGGCGAGGAGGCGACGGATGTGCCCGACGCCTACGAGCGGCTGATCATGGACGTGATCCGGGGCAACCAGACCCTGTTCATGCGCGGCGACGAGGTTGAAGCGGCCTGGGCCTGGACCGATCCGATCATCTCGTCCTGGGAAGCGCGCGAGGCGCGCCCGGCCGAGTATGAGACCGGCTCGACTGGGCCGGAAGAGGCGCTTATCCTGATGCACAGGGACGGACGGCGATGGAGGGAACTGGAAGCATGAAATTCGTCGAATACACCGACAGCGAGATCATGTGGATGGATCTCGCCAACACCATCGCGGGTGAGCTCAACCGGGCGCTGATGACCCACGACAGGGTGTCGCTCGCGGTGCCCGGCGGCACCACGCCGGGCCCCGCCTTCGACGTGCTGTCGGCGATCTCGCTCGACTGGGACCGGGTTGACGTGATCCTCACCGACGAACGCTGGGTGCCCGAAGACAGCCCGCGCTCGAACGCGCGCCTGCTCAGGGAACGGCTGCTGATCGGCAAGGCGGCGGCGGCGCATTTCATCCCCTATTACACCGGCGGCGCGGAACCGGACGTGGATCTCGTCGACAAGTCGGCCGAGGTGCGCGCGCTGACACCCCTGACCTTCCTGCTGCTCGGGATGGGCGCCGACATGCATACTGCCAGCCTGTTCCCGGGCGCCGACCGCCTCGCCAAGGCGCTGGGCGATGACGCCCCGGAGCTCCTGGCGATCCACCCGCCCGGGTCGGATGAGCCGCGGGTGACCCTGTCGGCGAACGTGCTCAATGGTGCGATGCAGAAACACTTGGTGATTCTCGGGGAGGAGAAACGCGAAAGCCTCGAAAAAGCTGCCGAGATCGGCGATCCTCTGCGCGCGCCGGTCGCCGCGGTGCTCGATGGCTTGACAGTGCATTGGGCCCGGGACTGACGCGGGATTGAACTGAACGAAGGGCGGGGACGTGTTTGACAATCTGAGGGATTACCGTGACGGCCAGGAGGCCGTGCGGATCGAACGGCTGTTCGAAACCAGTTCGGACCGGGCCGCGGCGTTTTCGATCCGCGCGGACGGGCTCCTGTTCGACTATTCCAAGACGACGATCGACGCCGGCGCGCGCGATCTGCTGCTGCAACTCGCGGCGCGGGCCCGGCTGAGCGAACGGCGCGAGGCGATGTTCACCGGCGAGAAGATCAACGAGACCGAAGGCCGTGCGGTCCTGCACACGGCGCTGCGCGACCCCGGCCCGGGGCCGGTGTCGGTCGATGGCAGGGACGTGCTCGCGGGCGTTCACGAAACGCTCGAGCGGATGGAAGATTTCGCCGACGGGCTTCGGACCGGCCGGGTGCGCACGCCGCAGGGCGGCCGCTTCACCGACGTGGTCAACATCGGTATCGGCGGATCGGATCTCGGCCCGGCGATGGCGACGCCGGCGCTGGCACCCTACCACGACGGGCCGCGGGTGCACTACGTCTCGAATGTCGATGGCGCGCAGATCCACGACGTCATCAAGGGGCTCGACCCGGCGACCACGCTGGTGGTCGTGGCGTCGAAGACCTTCACCACCATCGAGACCATGACCAACGCCGCCACGGCGCGCGACTGGCTCTCGCGCCGGCTCGGCGCCGACAAGGTCGGCCGCCATTTCGCGGCGCTGTCGTCCAACCTGAAAAAGACAGCCGAATGGGGGATCGACCCTTCGCGGGTGTTCGGGTTCGAAGACTGGGTCGGCGGGCGCTACTCGCTGTGGGGGCCGATCGGGCTCGGGCTGATGATCGCGGTGGGGCCAAAAAACTTCCGCGCGTTCCTGCTCGGCGGCCACACGATGGACCGGCATTTCCGCACCGCTGAAGGCGCGGACAACCTGCCCTTGATGCTGGGCCTCGTCGGGCTCTGGCATCACCAGGTCTGCGGCTACCCGACCCGGGCGGTGCTGCCCTACGAACAGCGCCTCGCCCGGCTGCCGGCCTATCTGCAGCAGCTGGAAATGGAATCGAACGGCAAAGGCGTGGCGATGACCGGCAAACCGCTGCCCTACGCCTCCGGCCCGGTGGTCTGGGGCGAGCCCGGCACCAACGGCCAGCACGCCTTCTACCAGCTTATCCATCAGGGAACCCAGGTGGTGCCCTGCGAATTCATGGTCGGTGCCCGAGGCCACGAGCCCGACCTCGCGCACCAGCACCAGCTGCTCATCGCCAACTGCCTCGCCCAGTCGGAAGCCCTGATGAAGGGACGTCCCGTAGAGGTGGCGCGCGAGATGATGGCGGCCAAGGGGTTCACAGGCGACGAGATGGAACGCCAGGCCCGTCACCGGGTCTTCCCCGGCAACCGGCCCTCGACCACGCTGGTCTACGACAAGCTCACCCCCTTCGTGCTCGGCCAGATCGTGGCGCTCTACGAACACCGGGTGTTCGTCGAGGGGGTGATCCTCGGGATCAACTCCTTCGACCAGTGGGGCGTGGAGCTTGGCAAGGAGCTGGCGACCGCGCTGGGGCCGATCGTCGCCGGCGACGAGAGCACGGCGGGCAAGGACGGCTCGACCGCGCAGCTGGTGGACTTTGTTCGCGGCGGCTGAGGGGTTTCGCCCGCTGCGCGGGCGACCCGCCTGAGAGGCGGGATTGCGCTGCGCGCCGCCTGCGGCGGGCAGGGCGGGGGGCAAGCCCCCCGCACCCCCCCTGCGACCTCCTGCCAAAATGGCAAGAGTGCGGGGCGGGGCAATCGGTCGGCGAGGTCTGTCGCGGGCGTCAGCGGACCGCGCGCACGAGGGCGATCAGCAAGCTCGCGCCGATGACCCCTGCAATCAGCGAGCCGATGATCCCGCTGAAGTTGATGCCGATGATTCCGAACAGGAAATTTGCGACCCCCGCGCCAACGATCCCGAGCACGATGTTGAGCAATAGACCGGTCCTGGTCTTCATCAGCAACGCCGCGATCCAGCCCGCCAGCGCCCCCACCAGGATCGCGAGAAACCAACCCAAACCCGTAGCCGTCATCTGAGGCCTCCTTTCCGTCCAATTCGCGGTTTGCATCACCGATGTGGGGTGTGGCGCGGGCCCCGGCAACGGCTGCGGCGGGTTTGGTCGGGGGGCCCGGCGGAAAGATGGAAGACCTGGAGCGGGTAGCGGGAATCGAACCCGCGCGTTCAGCTTGGGAAGCTGACAGGCTACCATTACATCATACCCGCCTGCGGTGGGCAGGATGTAAGCGAGCGGCGGCGGCGGGTCAAGGTGACTTCGCTTCGTTCCGGGCTTCCGTCCGGTCAGGACGGATAGAGAAGCGGCAGCCGGGCCACGCCCCAAACGATGTGCCAGATCAGGTAATAGCCGATCCGCAACGTGAAGGCGGCGGCGAAGCCATGGCGGTGCAACATCTGCATCTGGAGGAGGCCGAAAGCGAACAGGATCGCCGCCATGATCGCATTCCGCAGATCGAGCCCGCCCCCCGCCACCACCTGGAAGGCCGGTTCGACAAGCGCGCAAGCAGCGATGGCCACGGCCGGGCGCGTTGGCACCACGAGGCTCAGAAGCGCAAACGGGAGCAGGTGGAAGACCGTTTCGGCGACAAACCCGATTGCCGGGTAGAAGGCCAGGGCCTCGGGCAGCGGGGCGTTGATGCCTTCGGGGAAGGGCAGGGCGAGGTCGAGGGCGAGCGTGGGCAGGGCGAATGCGGCGCCGGTCCCGACAAGGCGCAGCACCCGGGGCACCGGCGGCCAGACACCGGGTGCCCAGCCCGCGTTCTGCAGCCGGATGACGGCGAACAGGCCGGCGCCCGCGACGAGGATCATGGCGACCGGCGCGGGCAGCGGACCGAAAAAGGTGGCAAAGGGCGCGCGCGGCAGGAACGGCGCGGCAAAGCTCACGGCGAGCGCGGCGAGGGCGAGGACCAGATACGGACCCCGCGCTGTCACGACCGCCGCCGCCGCCGTTTCGCCCCCGCGTTCGCCTTGCCGAAGCTCGGCTCGGGCAGCGGCACCGCAGCGCGCAGGCCCGTGAAGGGTTCGGCGGCGTTGGGCAGCGCCGTCGCATCGACGAAATGCTCCTGGAACCGGGGTTCGACCGCGGTCTCGACCCTTTCGATCTCGCCCACGACCCGCTCGATCTCGGCCCGCGCGCGCTTGTCGAGCAGCGCAATCCGCGCCCCGGTGCCGGCGGCGTTGCCGGCCGAGGTGACCTTGTCCAGCGGCACGTCCGGGATCATGCCGAGCACCATCGCGTGCTTGGGCGAGATATGCGCGCCGAAAGCGCCCGCCAGCACCACCCGGTCGGGCAGATCCACGCCGCGCCGGTCCATCAGCAGCCGCGCGCCGGCATAGAGCGCGGCCTTCGCCATCTGGATCGCACGCACGTCCGAATTGGTCACGGTGATCCGCGGGGTGGTGTCGTCGCCTTCCCACAGCACATAGCTCTGCGTGCGCCCATCGGCGACGCAGCGGGGGCTTGCGGTCTCGGCCGCGCTGCCGATCAACCCCTTGGCATCGACGATCCCCGCCATGCGCATTTCGGCCACCACCTCGATGATGCCGGAGCCGCAGATGCCGGTGAGCCCGGTGCCGGCGATGGCGTCGGCAAAGCCCGGATCGTCCGACCAGAGCTCCGAGCCGATCACCCGAAAGCGCGGCTCCTTGGTGGCGGGGTCGATCTCGACCCGCTCGATGGCGCCGGGTGCGGCGCGCTGGCCGGCGCTGATCTGCGCGCCCTCGAAGGCGGGGCCGGTGGGTGAGGAGCAGGCGAGCACGCCCGCCTTGTCGCCGAGCAGGATCTCGGCATTGGTGCCGACGTCGACCACCAGCACCAAATCGTCCGAGCCGTGCGGCTGTTCGGAGAGCGCCACCGCGGCGGCGTCGGCGCCGACGTGTCCGGCGATCAACGGCAGCACATAGGCGCGGGTGCCCGGGGCGATGTCGAGGCCGAGATCGCGAGCGGGCAGGCGCTGCGCCGCGCCGGACGCAAGCGCGAAGGGGGCCTGGCCAAGCTCGACCGGGTCGAGCCCGAGGAACAGATGGTGCATCACCGGGTTCATCACGAAGGTCGCGTCGAGGATTAGCGTTCTGTCGATCCCGGCCTCCTCGGCCAGTGCTGCCACCAGCGCGTTCAACCCATCGCGCACCGCGGTCGTCAGCTCGGTTGCGCCACCCGCGTTCATCATCGCGTGGCTGACCCGGCTCATCACGTCTTCGCCGTAGCGGATCTGCGGGTTCATCAACCCCGACGAGGCCACCACCTCGCCGTTCGCGAGATCGGTAAGGTGGCCGGCGATGGTGGTCGAGCCGATGTCGACCGCGAGTCCGTAGACGCCTTCGTGGTAGCCGGGCCAGAGCGCGATCACCTGCCGCGTACCGCCGTCGCTGTAGATCGCGGCGGTGACCTTCCAGTCCCCGGCGCGCAGGACCTTCTGGAGCGCGGGCAGCAGGGCGAAGTCGAAGCCCAGATCCGCGATGCAACTTTCCTCATTCAGCGCGTCCAGCAGCCGTTCGAGATCGCCCGAGGGATTGTCGAGCTCGGGTTCGGCCACTTCGACAAAGCGCAGCCGAACCGCCGGGTCGAGCACGATCTCGTGCGCCTCGGCCCGCTTGCGCACCACCTGGGCGTGGACCTGGCTCTCGGGCGGCACGTCAATCACCACATCACCCCGGATCTCGGCCTGGCAGCCGAGCCGCCGGCCGGGTTTCAGGCCGCGCACCCGGTCGTAGCGGTCTTCGACGGCGTTCAGCGGGGAGAGCGCGTCCTGGGTGACCGTGATCCCGTGTTTGGGATGGGCGCCGAAACTCGGGGCCACCTGGCATTTCGAGCAGATGCCGCGCCGGCCGCACACCGAATCGAGATCCACCCCGAGGGTGCGCGCCGCATCGAGCACTTTCGTGCCGGGGGCGACCCGTCCGCGCTTGCCGGAGGGCGTGAAAATCACCAGGGGGTCGTGCGCGGCCATGAAACCTCCAACCGGGCCGGATCGCGCCCGTGCCCCTATCTTGTGGCGAAAATACTCTCGGGGGTTTGGGGGTGATACCCCCAAAGGCGACCGGCTCTACATCGAGAACGACGTGCCGCAACCGCAGGATGAGGTCGCGTTCGGGTTTTCGATCACGAAGCGCGCGCCGATCAGCTCCTCGGTGAAGTCGATGACGGCGTTCTCGAGGAACGGCAAGGAGACGGCGTCGATCACTACCCGCTCGCCGGCCGTGTCGCCGGTGCCTGCGAGCACGAGGTCGTCCTCGGCCGGGTCGTCGAGCGAGATGTCGTATTGAAATCCGGAGCAGCCGCCACCATCGACGGCCACGCGCAGGGCTTTGCCGCTATCGCCGGCACCGATCTCGTGCAGGCGCGCAAACGCCCGTTCGGTCACTTTCGGGGGCAGGGTGAGGTCCATGGGTCTTCCTCGGGTTTCGTCCGTTGTCGTTTTGTGGATATATGTGCGCCAGCAAGGGCGAGCAAGAACCACCCGCAAGAATGCACATGGGGCGAAGGATCCGACAGATGCTGGCCAGATTCGCCTGCCACCCGAATGAGACCCGCGGGCGGCTCCACCCGGAGGTCGAAAGCGCCTTTCGCTCACCGTTCCAGCGTGACCGCGACCGGATCATCCATTCCTCCGCTTTCCGCCGCCTCAAGCACAAGACGCAGGTGTTCGTCGAACACGAGGGCGACTATTATCGCACCCGGCTGACCCATTCGATCGAGGTGGCGCAGGTGGCGCGCACCATCGCCGGGGCGCTCGGCTGCAACGAATACCTCACCGAGGCGGTGGCGCTTGCCCACGATCTCGGCCATCCCCCGTTCGGCCACACCGGCGAAGATGCCCTGAACGTGTTGCTCGCCCCGTTCGGCGGCTTCGATCACAACGCCCAGGCGTTGAAGATCGTGACCTCTCTCGAACGCCACTACGCAGGGTTCGACGGGCTCAACCTGACCTGGGAGAGCCTCGAGGGGCTCGCCAAACACAACGGGCCGGTGACTGGCCCCCTGCCGGTGGCGTTGGCCGAATACGATGCGGTGCACGATCTCGAGCTTGGCACCTTCGCCAGCGCCGAGGCGCAGATTGCCGCGATTGCGGACGACATCGCCTACAACAACCACGACCTGCACGACGGGGTGCGTGCCGGGCTGTTCACCGCCCGGGATATGTGCGAGCTGCCGATTGTCGGCCCGGCCTTCGCCGAGGTCGATGCCGCCTGGCCCGGGCTCGACGCCAACCGCCGCCGCCACGAAGGCCTGCGCCGCGTCTTCGGGGCCATGGTCGACGATGTGCTGCTCTGCGCGCGCCAGCGCCTCGAGGAGCTGAACCCCGCCAGCGCCGACGACATCCGCCGTGCCGGGCAACCCGTCGTACAGTTCTCGGGCGGGATGTGGGCGCAGCTGAAGGAGATCCGCGCCTTTCTTTTCACGAGGATGTACCGTGCGCCGAGCGTGATGAAGACCCGCGAACAGGTCACACAGGTGGTCGAGGACTTGTTCCCGGCCTTCCTTGCGGACCCGTCGCTTCTACCCGCGGACTGGCACGAGGATGTCGCCCGGGCCCAGGACGAGACCCAGCTTGCCCGGATCGTCGGCGACTATATCGCAGGGATGACCGACCGGTTCGCGCTCGAGACGCACAAGCGGATGTTCGGGGCGTAGGACGCGTTTTCCGACGCGGAAAACGGATCGATTTCCGCACCGGAAATCGTGTCGAATTCCGCACCGGAATTCGCGCGCCGCTTGCCGGCCCATCTCAGTTAGCCCGTCTCAGATCTGCATTTCCGTGAGCTGTTTCTCGATCTGGCGCTTGACCGGGGTCAGCGCGTTGCCGAGCCGCAGCGCCGCCGAGCGCATCATCCGCGCGGGGCCCGAGCTGTCGGTGAACAGCCGCACCAGCGCGTTGGTGCCGTGGTAGAGCGGCAGGACCTTGCGGCGGTGCTGGCGCTCGTAGGCGGTGAGCCCGCCGATCGAGCCGATGTCCTCGCCGCGCGCGCGCGCGGCCCGGATCTCGTCCGCCAGCAGGGCTGCGCCGGAAAGGCCGAGGTTCCAGCCATGCGCCGTGACCGGGTGCATGCCGACCGCGGCGTCGCCCACGAGCGCGAAGCGGTTCGCCACGAACCGGTTCGCCAGCACGCCCACCAGTGGGTAGGCGTGGCGCTCGGCGCACAGCTCCATCCAGCCCAGCCGGTGGTCGAACCGTTCCGCGACATCGCGCGCGAATTCCTCCGGGTCCGACGCCAGCACCGTTTCGGCCTGGTCGGCGGGCAGCGTCACCACCACCGACGACTTGCGTCCGGCCAGCGGCAGGACCGCGAGTGTCCGGTCGTAATGGAAGCACTCGGTGGCGATGTCGTCATGCGCCAGCTCGTGCGTCATCTCGGTCACGATCACCACCCGGCCGAAGTCCTTCATCTGTGCGGCAATCCCCATCCGCCGCCGGTTTTCGCTCATCCGGCTATCGGCGGCGATCACCAGAGATGCGGTGAGCACAGAGCCGTCGTCGAGGGTGACATGGCCGGCCCGGGCGTCGGTTTCGACCCCGGTCACATTCCGCTCGGTCAGGATCGTGACGTTCGGCGCGTCCTTGACCGCCTCATAGGCGGCCTTGCGGATCAGGTGGTTGGGCACGATCCGCCCGAGATAATCCGCGCCGGTCTCCGCTGCGGCGAAATGCAGCGCGTAGGGGTCGGTGCCGTCGACCACCTTGGCGTCACGGATGGTGCCGATCTCCGTCGCCGGGATATGCGCCCAAAGCCCCAGTTCCTTCATCAGCGCCTCGGACGTGTGGGTCAGCGCGATGTCACGGCCGTCGTTGGGCGGCTCCTGCAACACCGCGAGCGGCTGTCGCTCCACCAGCACCATATCGAGACCGGTATCGGCCAGGGTGCGGGCGAAACCGAGGCCCGCCGGCCCCGCGCCGATGATGATGATGTCGTGGTGCTCTGCCGCTTGGCTCATAGGACCGCCCTTTCGCTGTGGCTTGCTCGTTTTCCTAGGCGGCGACCGGGGCTTGGGCAAGGGCAAAGCCGCCTGACACAGCCCTCGGGCCACCCTCCGCCTTCGAAACACGAAACAAGAGGGGCGGCCGGATCACTCCGGCCGCCCCCCAGGTTCGGTCGCAGGCCGGCGTTCAGCCGTTGGCTTCGCGGATCTTGTCGGCGGCCTCTTTCGAATAGGCGACGCCCTTGTCTTCGAACAGCGTGTCGAGTTCGCCCGAAAGCGTCATCTCGGTGATGATGTCCGAGCCGCCGACGAACTCGCCCTTGACGTAGAGCTGCGGGATCGTCGGCCAGTCGCTGTAGTCCTTGATACCTTGCCGAATGTCGGCATCGGCCAACACGTTGACGTCGGTGAACTCGACGCCCATGAAATTGAGCACGCCCGCGACGCGCGAGGAAAACCCGCATTGCGGCATTTCCTTGGTGCCCTTCATGTAGAGCACCACGTCGTTGCTGGTGACGGTTTCCTTGATCGTGTCCTGAGCGCTCATGGGTTGATCCTTCCTGTTCGCTGATTCCGTTCGCCGTATCTGAGGTTGGTGCCGTGCCGGTGTCTCAGTCGGGCGCCTTGGTGGTGAGGGCCAGTGCGTGCAGATCGCCGCTGGGCCCGTCCATCTTGCCTTTGAGCGAGGCGTAGACGGCGCGTTGCTGTTGCACCCGGTTCATGCCGCGAAAGCTCTCGTCGACAACCTCCGCGGCCCAGTGGTTTCCGTCACCGGCGGTGTCGGTGATGATGATTTTCGCGTCCGGAAAGGCGGCCCGGATGAGGCCTTCGATTTCCTGGGCTTCCATGGCCATGACGGGTCTCCGCTGTTTGGGTTTCTGACAGATTTAGTCGGGTGCCCCGCTGCCCGCAAGGGGGAGAGGTGCGGCGATCAGACCCAATCGCGCAAGCGAGGCAGGAAAGCCTTGAGCCGGACAGGCGCGCCCGAGGTGCTGAACGCCGCGAGGCTTTCGAGCGTCCATTCCGCCGGAAGATAGGCGCGCAGCAGCGCCTGGCGTTCGGCTTCCAGGGCGCCGGGCAGGTCGAGAGTCCGAGCGGTTTCAAGGAGTTCGATCCCGTCGTGCACCTGACGCATGGCCGCGAAGGCCGCCATCATCGGTTCGGCGAGATCGGGGTGCTTGAGCCAGTCACGGCCCTTGAACAGCTCCTGCACGACCCGTTGGCCCGCGCCCTTGCACTCGTAGGCCGCACAGCCCCGGAAGCCTTCGGCTTCGAGCCGGTTGTAGAGCGTGCAGCCCAAACCCGCATCGAGATTGGGGCAGGGCAGCCCCGCCGGTTTGTCGATGGCGAAGTCGCCGCCTTTGTCGAAGGCGAGGGCGAGGCAGCAAAGTGCCGCGCAGGAGGCACAGTCGGAGGTAAGGTCGGGCAGCTTTGTCATGATTGCGTGATGCAACGCGCCGGCGCTTTTCGCAAGGGGTGTTGACCCTCACCCGGCGTGAGGCCCCATGAATGTGGCATGAAGCGAATCGAGGAATACACCGTCGGCGAGCTTGCCCGGGCCTCCGGTGTCAGCGTGCGTACGCTGCACTATTACGATGCCCTC